>WNFC01013137.1_pt1 | contig 11357 bp, 10 predicted proteins | sample 5400541 | NCBI WGS metagenome assembly WNFC01 (sample SAMN13153342, study PRJNA577476) | soil metagenome | isolation source: 120 cm saprolite under Douglas fir tree site 2 hole 2 replicate 1 | place: USA:California | collected 2015-04-18
GCTCGAGGTGATGCCGCAGAAGAAGTCGATGTTCTCGGAGAGCTTGAGGCGCCGGAGCTCCTTGACGTTGGCGTCGGTGCCGGCATTCTCGTCGGCCTTGAGGATCTCGATCTTCCGCTTGCCGAGAAGCCCGCCGGCGGCGTTGATCTCCTCAGCGGCGAGGAGCTGGCCCTTGTACATCGGCTCGCCGAGCACCGCCCCCGGCCCCGTGAAGAACGTCATGTGGCCGATCTTGTACGGCTTGTCCGGGATGTTGCCCTTCGGCTTGTCCTGCGCGTGAGCCACGCCGACCACCGGAAGGGCCGCGCCAGCCGTTGCGCCGAGTGCCGCGCCGACGCTGACGCCGAGCGTGCTCAGAAAGTCCCGCCGATTCACTTCAGCTGCCATAGTGGTCCCTCCATTGGGTGGACATCTCGCGACGTGGCCCGGGCGCCATTGAGTACGGCTGTAGCACCCCCCGCGACCGAATGTCAAGGTAACGTGGTCAGTTCCATGACCTATAATGAGTGGCCGACGGATTCTGTTCCCGGCCTGACGAAATTGGTGGCGCGATTGGTCCGAGCCGTAATAGCGACGCTGCGGGGCATCGGCGCCGCCGTGCGGGCGCGCCCCGGGACGGCGCTGGCGGTCGTCGGTGGGGTCCTCGCCCTCCACGTGTTTCTGCCGCCGCTGGTGCTGACGGTAACCCGCAAGCCCTGGACCTACTTCGCCTTCAATCCGTGGCTCGCGCGGCTGCCGGACTATCTGGTCTCCAGCGTGTCGCTCGAGCAGAAGCTCGACTTTCTTTCCCGGGTCGCGCTCTTCTGGTTCACCGCGGACGGTCCGTACGGGTTCCCGGAGTGGGGCTTCGCCGTGGACACGATGGACCTCGCCCGCTTCCTCGCGATGTCGCTCCTGGTCGGCGCGTACGCGGCACTCGTGCTCTATCGCCGCGAGCAGGGACGGCTGGCCGGCTGGCGGGCCACCTCGAGCCGTGCCGGCGGCATCGTGGGGGCCTTCGCAGGAGTGCTCGGACTCTCGACCGGCCCGTGCAGCGTGGTCGGCTGCGGCGCACCGGTGCTTCCCGTCGCCGGCCTCGTCTTCGCCGGGCTGTCGAGCGGTACCCTCGCCCTGCTCTCCGGCGCCTCGCGCGTCATTAGCGCCGCCGTCCTGGTCGCGTTGACCCTCGTCGTCGCCTGGCTCGGCTGGCAGGCCGGCTCAGGGGCGGCCGATCACCAGAGCAGGGGGCAGTGAGTTTCAGCAAAGGGGCTCGAGTGCGAGCCCCCTTGAGCCGTCTCAGGATTTCCGCGATGTCTTGGAGAAAAACGTGCCCACCAGCGGGCGCATGTCGCGGCTGCCGCACTGCGGGCATTTCGCGTCGCCCTTCGCGCGCTCGCTGATGGACAGGGTCAGAGACACTTCCTTCTGGCACTTGTCACAGAAGAACTCGTAGAGAGGCATGGTCCTTCCTCCTCTCGACATGACAGGTGGACTGATGAGTCAGCTCAGGTTGACGACGACGGACTTCACCTCCGTGTATTCTGCGATCCCCTCGTGGCCTCCCTCGCGCCCGAGGCCGGATTCCTTGAAGCCGCCGAACGGGATCTCGTGGGTGTAGCCGGTGGCGTCGTTGGCCCCGACGAGCCCGTACTCGAGCTGCTCGGCCACGCGGACGAGCCGGGCCATGTCGCGCGTGTAGAAATAGGCCGCCAGCCCGTACGTGGTCGCGTTCGCCCGCCGGATCACCTCTTCCTCCGTGTCGAAGACGAGGATCGGCGCCGCCGGCCCAAAAATTTCCTCCTGCGCGATCGCCATGTCGTCGGTCACGTCGACCAGGACCGCGGGCGCGTAGAAGAATCCCTTGGCGTACGAATCGCCGTTCAGGTACCGGCCGCCCGCCACCAGCTTGGCGCCGTGCTTGACGGCGTCCTCGACCAGCGCGTGAACCTTGGCTCGCGTGTCCTCATTGATCAGCGGACCGATCTGGGCGCCCGGCTCGAAGCCGGAGGCGACCTTCAGGCGCCCGACCGCCTCGACGAACGCCGGAATGAAGCGATCGGCGATCCCGCGCTGGACGTAGATCCGGTTCGCGCAGATGCACGACTGCCCGCCGACGCGCAGGAACTTCATGGCCACCGCGCCGTCGAGCGCCGCCTTGAAGTCGGCATCCTCGAACACGATGAACGGGGCGTTGCCGCCGAGCTCGAACGAGAGCCGCGTGACCTGTTTGGCCGCGGTTTCCATGATCCCCTTGCCCACGTCCGTGGAGCCGGTGAAGGCGATCTTGCGGATCAGCGGATGCGTGAGCAGCTCGGCGCCGACGAGCCGCGATCGGTTGGTCGTGAGCACGTTGAACACCCCGGGCGGCAACCCGGCCACCTCGGTGATGCGCGCGATGGCGAGCGCGGTCAGCGGCGTGGCCGAGGCGGGCTTGAGCACGACGGTGCAGCCGGCGGCCAGGGCCGGCGCGATCTTGCGCGTCACCATCGTCGCCGGGAAGTTCCACGGCGTCACCGCGGCGACGGGCCCGATCGGCTGACGGAGCACCCAGTACCGCTTCCCGGGCTGTGGCGACGGAATCCACTCGCCGGCCACCCGGCGGGACTCCTCGGCAAACCAGCCAAAGTAGCCGAGCGAGAACTGGACTTCTTTCTTCGCTTCCTCGTACGGCTTGCCGTTCTCGAGCGTCACGAGCCGCGCCAGCTCGTCCCGCCGCTCCTGCATGAGCGCCTGGATCTTCAGGAGGATGCTGCCGCGGTCCTTGGGCGGCAGCGAGGACCACTCTCGGAACGCCGCGTGCGCGGCCGTGACCGCGCGCTGGATCTCCGGCCCGGCGCCGTTCGCGATCCTCGCGACGACGGTGCCGTCGGCGGGGTTCGTGACGTCGAAGGTGGCGCCGCCATCGGCGAGCACCCACTCGCCGTTGATGTACATGCGTTCGACGTCTGCCATCCGTGGTTCCTCCGTTTGGCTGGTGGGGCGTCGTCCGCCCCGGCGAGGCGAGAGCCTACGCCAGCGCGCCGCCGCACGCTAGACGCGCTGCGCCAAGCCGCGGAGGCGACGCGCGGTGCGGAGCGGTGCGGGACCTGTCAACAAAGAAGCGCCTTGTCGCGCTCACGGGGCCCGCAGCGTCACCGACAGGCGGCTGCCGCCCCGGCGGATCGTCAGCCGGAGCGGCCCCTCGATGCTCGCGTCGGCCATGGCCTCACGCAGCGCCTCGCGCGTCTCGACCGCCTGATCGTTGACCTCGAGGATCACGTCACTCACCTCGAGCCCCGCCCGTTCCGCGGGGCTCCGCCGGATGACTCCGGAGATCGTGGGCGCGGCGGACCCGGCGGGCTCGGGCTCTCGCACGAGAAACCCGAATTCGGCCGAGATCCGTTCCCCAAGCACCGGGCGAGGCATCGCCGCGAGGCGCACCTCGAGGCGCCGCCGCCCGTCGGTCCGAAGAACCGTCAACCGCACATCCTGCCCGGCGCCGGCCCCGCCGATCAGGCGCTGGAGGAGCCGGGTGTCGGTCACGGGACGCTCTTCGAAGGCCACGACCAGGTCGCCGCTCTTGATCCCGGCCCTCTCGGCGGGCGTCCCCTCCATCACCTCGATGATGACCACGCCGAATCCCTCGCGGAGCCCGTGCCGCTTCGCGATCTCGTCCATCTCCTGCTCGGACAGATCGCGAATGCGCACCCCCATCCACGCCCACGGCATCGCGTCCACTGCCGACGCCACCACCGTCACGATCAGCAACGCCCCGAGAAACGTGCGGATCACTCGCGACCTTCGCGCAGCTGGTTCACGAGTTGCTCGAGTGCCTGGCCGAGGCGGTCGAGGCGGCGCGTGACGTCGAACGTCTCCAGCAACTCCTGGCGGAGATCGGCGTCGGGCACCACTGCCGCGGCGATCCGGTCGGCGATCACGCCGGGTAGCTGGCCCGGCGCCAGGGCCGTATCCAGCAGATCGGCCGGACGATCCAGCGCGCGCAGCAGGCGGCCGCACGCGTCGCGGATTCGGGCGAGCGCGGCCGAGGCGTCAGCGGTCGGTGCGACGTCGTCGAGCTGCTGGGCCGTGACGATGCGGTAGAGGGTGTCGCTCGGCCGCTCGCGCTCGATGCGGACGCGCCACTCGCCCTTCACGAGAATGTTGTAGCGGCCCGTGGCCAGGCGCTCCCAGCTGACGATCTCGCCGGCCCCCGCCACCGCGTGCACGGCAGGCTTGCCGGCGTAGGCCGCCTCGAAACCCGGCCTGAGCTTCACGACCGCCAGCCGCCGGTCGCGCGCCAGCGCATCCATCACCATCGCCCGATAGCGGGCCTCGAAGACGTGCAACGGCAGGAGCGTGTGGGGAAAGAACGTGACGTCGGGCAGCGGGAAGATCGGCAGGGTCAGGGGCGGCACGGCGGTGCTCTTCCCTCGGCTCGGTCAACCGATCTTCGGCAGCGGCCGGAGCACGGCGAGCTCGTCGAGGCGTCGCCGCACCGCCGCGGCCAGCTCGCGGAAGGTGCCCGCCTGGGGCGAGTCGGGCCGGCGAAGGGTGATCGGTGTGCCCTCGTCGCCGGCGAGCCGGGTTTCCGGATCGAGGGGGATCTGCACCAACAGCGGCACACCATACTCCTCGGAGAGCCGCCGTCCGCCCCCTTCGCCGAAGATCGGGTAGCGCTTTCCGGTGTCGGGCGCGACGAAGTAGCTCATGTTCTCGACGATGCCGAAGATCGGCACGTTGAGCTTCTGGAACATCCCAATCGCCTTGCGCACGTCGAGCAGCGCGACCTCCTGCGGGGTCGTCACCATCACGACGCCCGAGAGCGGAATGATCTGCGAGAGCGAGAGCTGGGCGTCGCCGGTCCCGGGCGGCATGTCGAAGACGAGGTAATCCAGGGCGCCCCACATGACGTCCTTCAGCATCTGCTGGATGAAGGAGTGGATCATGGGGCCGCGCCAGACGAGCGGTTCCCGGTCGTTCACGAGCAGCCCGATCGACATCATCTTCAGACCGTGCACCTCGACCGGGATGATCCGGTTCTCGAACATGCCCGGGCGTCCGCGCGAGCCCAGCATGAGGGGAATGTCGGGGCCGTACACGTCGGAGTCGATGATGCCGACCGCCGCGCCGGACTGGCGCAGCGCCACCGCGAGGTTCACGCTGACCGTGGACTTGCCGACCCCTCCCTTACCGGACGACACCGCGATCGTGTGCTTCACCTCGGGGATGAACTCCGCCGACCTCTGCGGGCCTTGCGCGTGGGCGTGAGCCGCCGGCTGCCCCGGCCGCGCGCCCGGCATGCCCCCCATCTTGACCTGCACCTTCGACACGCCCGGCACCCGGCCCACGGCTCGCGAGGCCATACTGTGCATGGTGGCCTTCGACGCCGGTGACTGGGTCGTGAAGGCAAGCGTGAAGGCAACCTCCGACTCGGCGATGGTCAGGTCGCGGATGAGACCGAGCGCGACGATGTCCTGTTGCTGCTCCGGATCCTTGACCCCCCGCAGCGCGTCGAGCACGGCCTGTTCGGTCACCATACCGGGACTATACAGGAGCCCCGGGCGCGTTCAACGGAAAGGCGCCCCCCTGCACTGCGGTCTATCTACGCGCGAAACCTTGCACTCTCGCCTTCGACCTGCTACAAAAAGCGAGTGATTCCTCCGGACGAATTCCGCCGTGTCCTCGGCCATTTCACCACGGGCGTCACCGTCATCACCGTCTGCGACGGGGACGGCCGCCCGACGGGGCTCACCGCGAGCGCGTTCACGTCGGTGTCGCTCGAGCCACCGCTCGTCCTGGTGTGCGTGGACCACAAGGCGCAAAGCTACCCCGCGCTGGTCGCGGGCAAGATGTTCGCCGTCAACATCCTGGGTCTCGAGCAGGAGGTCGTGTCGCGCCGGTTCGCCACCACGAAGATCGACAACAAGTTCGACGGTGTGCCGTTCACGCTGAGCCCGCTCGGCCTGCCGCTCATCGACAACTCGCTCGCCCAGCTCGAGTGCGCGACGGTCAACGTCTATCTCGAAGGCGACCACACGATCTTCGTCGGACGCGTGGAGCGCTCGCACTCGGGCGATGGCGCGCCGCTCGTCTACTATCGCGGCCGGTACGACCGCCTCTCCGGACCGACGCCATGACGCCGATTCCGCTGTCCCGCCCGCCGGTCGACGATGAGATCAAGCAAGCCGTGCTGGCGGCGATCGACTCGCGCCAGTACGTCCTGGGTCCGCAGTGCCGGCTGCTCGAAGCCGAGCTGGCGGCCGCTACCGGCGTGAAGCACGCCGTGCTGACCAGCTCGGCGACCGCCGCGCTCTGGCTGACGTTGCGCGCGCTCGGCGTGAAGGCCGGCGACGAGATCCTGGTGCCGTCGCACACGGCGTTCCCCACGGTCGAGGCGATCTGCCTCGCGGAGGCGACGCCCGTGTTCGTGGACGCGGACAAGTTCTACACCCTCGATCCGGCCGACGCCGAAGCGAAGGCGACGCCGCGGACGGTCGGGATCGTGCCCGTGCACCTGTACGGCCAGCCGGTGGACCTGACGGCCGTCCAGGACCTCGCCTCGCGCCTCGGCCTCTGGCTTCTCGAGGACTGCGCCCAGGCGCAAGGCGCCGAGTGGAACGGGCAACGGGTGGGTAGCTTCGGCCGCGCTGCGGTCTTCTCCTTCTACCCGTCGAAGAATCTGCCCGGCATGGGCGACGGCGGTGCCATCCTCACCAGTGACGACGAGGTCGTGGCCCGTTGCCGCCGGCTGCGGGACCACGGCCGAGTCGACCGGAACGTGCACACGGAGATCGGCTTCAACCTGCGCTTCAACGAGCTGCAGGCCGCGGCGCTGCGGGTGCTGCTGCGGCGGCTCGACGCGATGAACGGCCGCCGGCGCGTTCTCGCGGAGCGTTACGCCCGTGGGCTCGCCGGGCTGCCGCTGGTCTTGCCCGGCGAGCGCGCCCGGGCCCGTCACGTGTACCACCTCTTCGTGGTGCGCACGGCGCGGCGCGCGGCGCTGGCCGCCTTCCTGAAAGAGCGCGGGATCCAGACCGGCATCCACTATCCGGTCCCGACCCACCGGCAGCCCGCGATCGAGCGGTTCGCGCCGTCGCCGCTGGCGCGGACGGAGCGGCTCGTCGAGGAGATCCTCACGCTGCCGATGTCGGCCGACCACGAGGACGCGGAGATCGATCGGGTGATCGCGGCGGTGCGCGAGTTCTTCGAAGCGTGATGACGGTGCGAGCGGCGCCATGAGCGTTCCGACCGCGCTCTACGGGCGTCTGTTCGTCTATCTCAAGCCCCACGTGCCGATGCTGCTTCTCGGCACGGCGCTCGCGGTCGTGGTCGCCGCGATGGAGGGCGCGATCGCGTGGCTCGTGAAGCCCGCCATGGACGACGTCTTCATCCGCCGCGACGAGGCGATGCTGAAGCTCATCCCGCTGCTGTTCCTCGGCGCGTATGTATGCAAGGGCGTGGGCCGCTACGGCTACTCCTACTTGATGGCGGCGGCCGGCGAGCGCGTGATCGCGGCGATTCGCCGGGACCTCTACATCCACATCCAGCGGATGTCGCTGTCGTTCTTCACGAGCCGCCACTCGGCGGAGCTGGCGTCGCGTATCGTGACCGACGTGAACCGGCTGGCGCGCCTCTCGTCGACGGTCATGGTGATGACGATCCGGAACGTCGTGATGGTGGTCGTGCTCGCCGCGGTCATGTTCGTCCGGGAGTGGCGGCTGGCCCTGATCGCGCTCGTGGTCTTCCCGTTCATCGGGTTGGCGGTGCGGACGATCGGACGCAAGCTCTACCGCATCAACAGGCGGGCGCAGCGGAAGGTCGCCGAGCTGAACGTGCTCCTGTACGAGGTGCTCTCGGGGACGAAGATCGTCAAGGCGTTCGGGCGCGAGGCGCACGAGGTGGAGCGATTCGACCACGTTAACCGCGGGTTGCTCACGCTTGCCTTGAAGGACCACCGCACCGATCAGCTCTCGGAGCCGCTCATGGAGGTACTGACCGCCTTCGGAATCATGGGCGCCCTCTGGTACGGCGGCCACCAGGTCATCGCCGGCGCGATCACGCCCGGCGATTTCTTCTCGTTCACGGCGGCGGTGGCCCTGCTTTACGGACCCGTCCGGCAGCTCTCGCGGACCGTCAACACCGTCCAGCAGTCGACCGCGTCCGTCGAGCGCGTCTTCGAGATCCTCGACCTGCCGCCGGCGATCGCCGACCGTGCGGACGCCGTCGGGCTCGACGCGTTCCGCCACGCGATCGTCTTCGACCAGGTCGGCTTCCGGCACGTCGACTCCGATGACCTCACGCTGCACAACGTCTCGCTGACGATCGACCGAGGCGAAGTGGTCGCGTTCGTCGGCATGAGCGGCGCCGGCAAGTCGACCCTCATGGATCTCCTGCCGCGCTTCCACGACGTCAGCGCCGGGCGGATCACGATCGACGGCCACGATCTCCGCGACATCACTCAGGCCTCGCTCCGTGCCCTGATCGGCCTCGTCACTCAGGAGACGTTCCTCTTCAGCGACTCGATTCTCTACAACATCGCGTACGGACGCCCGGGCGCGCCCTTCGAGGACGTCGTCCGCGCCGCCCGTCAGGCGCACGCCGAGGAGTTCATCGTCGCGTGCCCCGATGGCTATCAGACGCTGGTGGGCGAGCGGGGCGTGCGGCTGTCCGGCGGCCAGCGCCAGCGCATCGCCATCGCCCGGGCCTTCCTGAAGAACCCGCCGATTCTCATCCTCGACGAGGCGACCTCGGACCTGGACGCCGAGAGCGAGTTCATGATCCAGCAGGCCCTCGCCGAGCTGATGCGTGGCCGCACCGTGCTGGTCATCGCCCACCGGCTGGCGACGGTGCGGAACGCCGATCGTATCGTCGTCGTGCACGAGGGCCGCATCGCGGAGGTTGGACGCCACGACGAGCTGCTCGCGCGCGACGGCCTCTATCGCCGACTCTACGCGCTCCAGATGGAAGGAGTCAGCACATGAACACCGTCGTCGGAAGCGGCCGGCACACCTACCAAGTCGATGACGACTGGGCCAAGCTCCCGGCCGGCTGGGCGATGCCCGCGGCGGCCGTGACGGTCGACTCGCGTGATCGCGTCTACTGCTTCAACCGCACGCCCGACCACCCGATCGTCGTCTTCGATCGCGAGGGAAACTATCTCTCGTCCTGGGGTGCCGGGCTTTTCGCCTTTCCCCACACGATCCGCGTCGACGAGCACGACAACCTCTGGATCGTGGATCGCGATCACGGGCAGATGCTGCTCTATACCAGCGACGGCACGCTGCTCCGGACGATCGGCACGCGAGGCCATCGCTCGGACACCGGCGTGGACCCGATGGATTTCAACTCGAGTGCCTACCGAAACGTCACGCACGGCGGCGGTCCCTTCAACCTACCGACGGACATCGCTCTGACGCCGTCTGGCGAGATGTTCATGACCGACGGCTACGGCAACGCCCGGGTGCACAAGTTCGCCGCCGACGGCACCCATCTCTTTTCCTGGGGCGAGCCGGGCACAGGCCCGGGGCAGTTCAGCCTGCCGCACGGGGTGTGGATCGACACCCGGGGGCGCGTCCTGGTGTGCGACCGGGAGAACGACCGCGTGCAGGTGTTCGACCAGGCGGGCAAGTTCCTCCACGTCTGGTCCACCAAGCTCATCGGTCCAGCGGCCTTCTTCGTGGACGCTGACGACATCGTCTACATTCCCGAGCACAACGGCGGACTGGTCAGCGTCTTGACCCTCGAGGGCGAGCGACTGGCGCAATGGGGCGACCCGAGCTTTCGCTCGTGCCACGGCATCTGGGGCGACTCGCGGGGCGATCTGTACGTCGTGCGGCCGGGGGCCTGGGGGCGGCCCCGCCGCGTCGTGAAGTACACGCGCGTGCGGTGATACGCCGGGTCACCAGCCCAGTTGGTCCCGACGAATCCAGCGAGCGCTCACGTTGACCGGCCGCGTCGAGCGAATGCGAGCCAGCGGTCCGGTCAACGTGCTGTTAGTCAGCGCCTTCTCGCCGGTCGACGTAGTGAAGACGCAGCGCGTGAAGAACCCCCGTGGCTTCCTCCAAGAGTCTCCGGACCGCATCAGGCTTTCGTGTTGCGTCGACTCCGAGCTTGGCAATGATCCTCTCGTAGCCCGAACCCTTGCGGTGCGCCGATCCGGTGGACCGTAGGGTCTGGAGATCTCGAAGCAACTGAACAACTGACTGCCGCTCCTGGAACTGTGTTGCCTCGAGGAACCCGGCCAGTTTCCCGATCCCTTTGATGCCTTCCGCAAGAGGGCCAGAGCGCGCAGCCAGTTCTCTCTCGTTTAGCGAATCCACGAGGAGCTTTGTGAGATGGCCGATCTGCTCGTCTAGTTCAGCTTGGGAATTGGTCACGGGTACCCGCACGGTATCAAGCAAATGTGCATCACCAGCTGACGGGGAAAGGAACAGTGGCCATCCGTGCGCCTCTTCCCAATCGCGTGCGATGTCGCGGTACGCGCGGCGAAAGGTCAAGTCGGGCGATTGGGCATCGGCAAACTGAGCCAGGAAACTCCGCCGGAAGCTCGTCTCGGTCGCGTCCAAGGTCGCCGAGGAACACCACGACATGCGAATCGAGGTCGTTGTCGATCTGGCAGCCCCAGAGGCTCAGACAACTTAGCCGACCATCCGAAACTTGGTATCGTTCGGGTTCCCCGAAGTACTTTGCCAAGACCTCACGGCGGAAATATACCGGCGTGAGGTAGTGGGGCTCTCCAGGGTTCGCCCCAAAGTAGTTGGACAGGGTCGCAGGGTCTGAATTGTGTTCTATCTCGTTGCCCTCTTCGTCAACCCCAATGATGAACGCCACCGCCCGCTGATCGTCATCGTCCTTGAACGGCCAGACGCCGGCCTTGCCTGGGGGTGGTGGCGCGAGAATCACCTTGCAAAGCACTCGTGAGAACGTCTGGTACTCCGGCTTGAAGTCGCACTCAACAACGTTTCGGCGCCAGCGGACCATGCCGTCTGTCTCAACTTGCCCACGCTCATTTGCGGGTATGTCGGCCAAGGGAATCTCAGAGTATCTGATCGAGTCGAGAAAGATGGCGAGGTGGAGTCCGGTGCCTGCCTGAAACTGCCGGAGGTGTTTGAGCCTAGCCCGCACTTCATTTGATGTGATCCGTACCACCTCGATCTCTCGGCCCGACGCGTCGAAGGACAACAGGAGCCCGCGCGCCCTGTCTTCTGCAAGGTCGTGGTAGAGGCGAAACTCCTCGTCGATCTCTGCATACTGGCGGAACGCGCCGTGGAACGATCGGTAGAGGACCAGGGGTCTCACACCGACACGACTCCCAAATCGATGGTAGGTAGTGACCTCTGTGCCTTCGGGCCAACTCTGCGCGAAGCTTGGTTTGCCATCACCGATCATGAGATCCCAGC
>WNFC01013412.1_pt1 | contig 11357 bp, 15 predicted proteins | sample 5400541 | NCBI WGS metagenome assembly WNFC01 (sample SAMN13153342, study PRJNA577476) | soil metagenome | isolation source: 120 cm saprolite under Douglas fir tree site 2 hole 2 replicate 1 | place: USA:California | collected 2015-04-18
TTCGCTTTCCCCAATCCGTGGCGGCGCCTCCGGGGCATAGCGGAGTGATCCGACCTGTGATCGTTCACGCGGTGCTCGACAAGAAAGGGCACGTGGTCGAGGCTGAAGCGCTGCAGCATTCCGATTCCATGCTGAGCGATGCCGCGCTCGCCATCGTCGAACGTTCGAACTATGCCAAACGCGATGGAGGACGGCCGGTGCAGCGCGAAGCGTTTATCAACGTGCAGTTTGTACCGCCTCAGTAGCTGCATCACGCGAAGGTCTCAACTTCGTCTTGAGGGCCGCGCAAGCTCGACGTGTCGCGATTGCCAACGTTTCAACTTGTTCTCACTGCTACAATTCCTTGTTTTGCCGAGGGCCGCAATCTCGAACTTTTCGGCGCACATTTGCGTAGTGTCTTGTGTGGAAGCGTTTATCTGACTAAGTCGTTCCCAAGTCTGGGATGTAAAGGGTCGCGGTCGCCTCAAAACCAGCGCCTGAAGGCGAGATCGATTATGCGGCTCTGCGGTATGCCTGAAGGCATACCCTGACACAAATCCAAGCGATGCGGTATGCCTAAAGGGCATACTCTGATACGAATCTAAGTTGCAGCAAGACACAGGTCTTGCTTGCACACGCGCCGGGGAGTTCAGGTTTGGAAGACGTCCAGGTAGTTGCGATGCTGGTGCGCCGGTGTGTAGCCGGCGATGCCGCTGCCTGGGAAGAAATCGTTCAGAACTATAACCGGCGTATCTATAACATCTGCTATCGCTTCGCGGGATCGGCAGACGACGCGCAGGATCTTACCCAGGAAGTCTTCATCAAGATGTATCGCACGCTCACGAGCTATGACAGCTCGAAGGGCGCTTTCGTCACTTGGGTGACCACCATCACGCGCAACCTGCTGGTCGATCATTTTCGCAAGACAAAGCAGGACCGCATCACCGATTCGCTCGACGCGACGACGTCCGCCCATGAAGACGCCCAGCCGTTGAGCGAGCAAATTCAGGACCAATCCGCTCCTCCAGATGCCCGCGTACGCAGCCGGGAGGTGGGCGAGACGGTTCACGCGGCCTTGGCGAGGCTCTCGCCGGAGCTGCGGGAGGCGGTGATTCTAAGGGACTTACAGGATTTTGATTATCGTGAAATCGCAACCGTTTTGAAGGTACCGGAGGGGACTGTGAAATCTCGAATAAATCGAGGCCGGGCGGAACTTGCGCGGCTGTTACAACGTACCTATAGGCAGGTGATGTGATGCCAGACCACACCAGTAACGGAATGCAGTGTCACGAGTTTGATGGCGTGCTCAGCGACGCGCTCGACGGCGTCCTGACGGGTCTGCAACTCGACCGCTTCCAGGCTCATGCGCGGACTTGTTCCGCGTGCGGGCCGCTGTTCGCCGAAGTTGAGGCGGGCCGCAACTGGCTGAAGGATCTCACGGAGGTGGAGCCTCCAGTCAGCCTGGTCAACAATATTCTGGCATCCACAACGGGCGTTGACACCCAACGCCTGCGGGTAAACGTGTCGGCGCCGCAGCTGCGAATAAACGGGCGCAAGCTTGGGCATCAGGGGCGATGCAGCCCGTCTGGGGCACGGTGCGGCAGCCCAGGTTTGCCATGTCGTTTGGCATGGCGTTCTTTGCGCTGTCGGTAGCCTTGAGCGTACTCGGTGTGAAACCCGCCGACCTGCGCGAGGTGAGCTTGCGGCCAGCGGCTATCCGGCACACGTACTACAACACGCAAGCCCGCGTGGTCCGGTACTACGAGAACATCCGGTTCGTTTACGAGGTGGAATCGCGGGTGCGCGAACTCAAGCGCACGGTCGCGCCCGCCGAACGTCCCTCGGGTGACTCCGCGCCGGCAAAGAAGGAACGAAAGGACGACACAACACAACAGCCCGAGCAGAAGCAGGAGCGCAACTATAGCCAGACGGAAAACCATCTGATCCTGGCAAGCGCTCCGCTGGGTCCATCTGTCTTTGATCCGTTAAATCCGGATCTGCCTGTAGTGTCGGTGACCACGTACAGGAGGTTCGTATGAACTGCGCCACTCACAGCGATATTGCCGCAGTCGCATTTTGCCGCACATGCGGCAAGCCGCTTTGCGGCACTTGCACGCGCGACGTTCGCGGAGTCGTTTACTGCGAGCCTTGCCTCGCGGCCCGTTTGGAAGGCACTGCTCCGGCGGGGTTTGTGCCTCCGCAGACCAGTTATCAGCAAACCGTTTATCCGCCCGCCGGGGGGAGTGGTCCAGCCCCGCGCTCAGCAGGGTCCGGCCCCGCAGTTGCCGGCATCTTGGCGGGATTTTTTCCCTTCGGTGTGGGAGCGGTTTATTGCTCGCAATACGCCAAGGGACTGGCGCACCTGGTGATTTTCGCCATGCTGATTTTCGGCGCCGATCATGCCGGAAGCTGGGATGCTCTGTTCGGCATCGGCATTGCGTTTTTCTACGTCTATCAGATCATTGACGCCGTGCGCACGGCTCACGCGCTGCAGGCCGGCCAGCCCGCACCCGATCCCATGGGCTTGGGTCAGACATTCAGCATGGGTGAGAAATTTGATACCGGCAAAGTTCCGGTGGGGGCGGTAATTCTTATCGGCCTGGGCGTGCTCTTTCTGCTGCACACCATGGGAATCATGGAAAATGGTTTCGAACGATTCTGGCCGCTGATCCTCATTTTCCTCGGGGGCTGGATGTTTTACCGCAACTATGAGCGTTCCCGCCAGAGATGCGGCTGCGGACGCTGCAGCACACGCAGCCTGATGGGGCCGGCGATGGTGCTCACCACCGGCATACTGTTCATGCTGCATACCATGAACATCGCCAATATAGACCGTACCTGGCCTGCCTGGATTCTGGTTGTCGGCATCGTGAAACTACTGCAGAGCAGCGCTTCGTCGGCTGGCCACGTCGGTCCTTTGCCCGGCGCACCGCCCGGGGTTGGCCCAATGCCGCCGCCTGCACCACCATCTTCCGATCCGGGAACACCGTCTTCCGGGGAGGTGCGCCATGTCTAACCCAGTTCAATACCCGGTGCAGGCGCCTGTTCCGCCGCGGCGTCATCGCCGCTCTTTTGCCGGACCGTTCGTGCTGATTGTCGTCGGCATCGTTTTCCTGCTGGGCAATCTGCACTTGCTTTCCTGGATGCGGCTGGGAACTCTGTTCGCGCACTACTGGCCGGCGCTGCTGATACTTTGGGGCGTGATCAAGCTGATCGAGTATCAGCAAGCCCAGCGCGACGGCGTCCCCGCTCGCGGCATCGGCGCTGGCGGAATCTTTCTAGTGATCGTCATCGTGGTATTCGGACTCATCGCCACCCAAGCTGCGCGCTTCAACTGGCACGAAATCCGCGACAACATGAACATCGACGACAACGATTTGAATAACATTTTCGGCGAAACCTACAACTTCGACGACCACCTGGAGCAAGACATACCGCCCTCGGCTACCAGCCTGCGCGTTAATGACGAGCACGGCGCGGTTCGCGTCAGCGTCGCCAACGACAACAAAATCACGGTCACAGTCCGCAAGCGCATTGGTGCGGAAAACCAGAGCGACGCCGACAAGTACAACTCGGAAACCAAGGCAACAATTACCACAACCGGCGGGCTGCTGACGCTCGACGCCAAGACTCAAGCCGCCGGCGACCACCCCGTGCAAAGCGATCTCGATATCTCCATCCCGCGCAAGATGGAACTGCACATCACTTCGCGGCGAGGCGATGTTTCAGTCACCGGACGTGACGCAGCGGTAGAAGTCGCAAGCCAGCACGGAGAAGTGTCTGTGGAAGACGTTGCCGGGAACGTAAAACTGAATCTGGAAAAAAGTTCCGCCAGGGTCGGGCGGATCACCGGCGACGTACGCATCAGCGGCCGGCTGAACCAAGTCACCCTTGCCGACATCAAAGGCGCCGCCCAGCTTGAAGGCGAATTCGGGGAAAGCGTCAAACTTTCCCGCATCAGCAAGAACGTGAGCTTTAAGTCTTCCCGCACCGATATGGAGTTCTCGCGCATCGACGGCGATCTTGACCTCGACTCCGATGATCTGCACGCCGACCAGATCGCCGGTCCAGTTCACCTGACCACTCGCTCCAAGCAAATCCGCCTGGAAGGCGTCTCCGGCGATGTGCGGCTACAAAATGAAAACGGGGGAGTCGAAGTGTCCATGCGCTCGCTGGGCAATGTACAGATCGACAACCGCAACGGCGACATCAATTTGAGCGTGCCCGACAAAGCGGGCTTTCGCGTCGACGCTCACACCCGCGATGGGGAAATCCAGTCAGACTTCGCGGAATTGAAGATTGAAAACGGCGACCGCGAGGCGAAGGCCAGCGGCAGCGTGGGCAATGCCACATCTCACATTGTGCTGAACAATGAACATAATGGCATCGAGATTCGCAGAGCACTGAGGAATGGCGGCCCAGTAGAAGGCATCTCTGGCGGTATCTCCGGAGGAATTCCGGGCCCGCACAAGCCAGCCAAGCCTGGGCGGTCCCTGCCTGTACCCAAGGCGAAAGTCGAGCCCACCGATAACTAAAGAGCCCGGGACAAAACATTCCCGCTCAGTAGTGATAACGCGCTTGCAGAAAATCAATCCGCCGTTCTCCGGCACGATACACCAGTCTGTGTTCTTGCGTAATTCGACGCGACCAGCAGCCAGCCAGCACATACTTCAATGGTTCAGGTTTTCCAATGCCCGTAAAAGGATCGCGCTGCACGGACTCGGCAAGTTCGAGGGTGCGAAGAGCAACTTTTCGGTCGGTCGCAACCCAATAGCGCAGATCTTGACGAAACTCGGGATGAAAGATCGCTTCCCGCTCAACGCTGCGCGGCAAGTCCCAGCTCCCGGCGGAACTTCTCCAGCGGTTCCGGCCTGCCCTTGCGACCAACCGCCCGGTGCAACGCGGTGAGCAACCGCTGCGCATTCTTCGGCGACCGCAGCAGGTGCGCCGTCTCCATCAGCCCGGCCAACTCGTCCGCCGGAACCATGGCCACTTTCCTTTCCCCCTTGCGGACGACGATCACAACTTCACGATCATTGGCCACACGATCAAGCACGGAAGCCAGACTCTGGCGCAGGTTGGTATACGTAGTTTCGATCAAGACTTACCTCACCTTTAATTGTACAGGATCCCTGTACGTAGGCAAAATACCTCTTTATTCCCCAAACATCGTCGACGTCGGCTGTCGCAAGGGCATCTGCCCTCGGCACTCGCCGTCTCATCTCAAACGCCGCCTGCTTTACAATCTCACTGTGCCCGAAACCGCCGCCACGCGCCTCGATCGCGTCCTCACACAACTCCAGCTATATGAGCATCCGCTACTGAATTTCTCAGCGCGTTCCAAGGGCGAAGGGGTGGAAGTCATCATCCAGTTCAAAGATACTTCCGTTCCCGTGCACACTTATTACTTCGATCTTCATCCGCGCGACCTCGATCACCCGCAGTTCGAATGGAGCTTCCAGCGGCAGCTCTACGACGCGTTGCACGATTACTTCGTCGAGATGTTTATCCGCACCCCGCAGGACCGGGCAGATCGCCGCCGAAAGGGACTGTGAACCCGCTGCGTCAGAAGATCGAGAAGGAAATTCGCGAGCGCGGCCCCATTCCGTTCTCGCGCTATATGGAGATCTGTCTCTACGATGCCGAACACAGTTACTACTCGCGAAAGGCCGAGCAGTTCGGCAAGGCTGGGGATTTCTACACGTCGAGCGATGTGCATGCTGTATTCGGCAGACTTCTGGCCCGCCAGTTCGATGAAATGTGGCGCGCACTCGGCTCTCCTGGCGACATTGAACTGATGGAACTCGGCCCTGGGCGGGGCTTGTTTGCGCAAGATGTTCTAGGCTGGTCGGAAAAGAAGTTTCCGGATTTCTTCCACGCCCTGCGCTACGTGTTGATGGAGAGATCGCCTGCGTTGCGCAAAAGGATTAACAACACCTTGGCGCATCACCTTGCATCGGGTAAGGCGGCGCTCGCGACGGCCGATTTGTTGGATATCGGCGAGGCGCCCACGATCGTCTTCGCGAATGAATTCTTCGACGCGCTGCCCGTCGAAATTCTCAGCACGAAAGGCTCCCTGCGCATCGAAGCACGCGATAGCCGCTTTATTGAAACCTGGGCGCAGCCTTCAGCCGAAGAACTTGAATTCCTCGATCGCTACTCGATCCACCCCGAGGCAGACGAACGCGTTGAAGTTTCTCTCGCCGCGCAGCAATTCATGGATCGCACGGCCGCCAGCATGCAGCGCGGATTCCTCGTCGCTATCGACTACGGTTACACCCGCGAGGAACAGCTCGCAGGCCGCCATCGCGGAACCGTGAAAGCCCTCCGGCAGCATGCGATCAGCGCCAATCCCTATGAGGCTCCAGGCGAACAGGATATTACCGCTGACGTGAACTTCACTGCGCTTGCCGCCGCCGCAGAGAACCAGGGTATGCAGGCCTGCAAGCTCGTGACTCAATCGCAATTCCTGATGGGCATCGGGGAAGCCAACCAATTCGGCGATGTCTTCGAAGAATGCCGCCTGCCGCAGGAGCGCGCCAAAGTCGCTCTGCAACTCAAGCACCTGGTCACGCCCGCGGGCATGGGGGAAACTTTTCAAGTGCAGGTGGCCAGTAAGGGAGTAGAGAGAGAAAAGACGGCCGCGCTAGCAGGTCTGAGCTTCGGCGGCAGGCTCTAGCGGAACAAACACGAATCAAATCGTTCCTAGCCTGCGACTCCGGCAGGCGCTTCCTTTTTCGCGGCGACTTCGGGATATTCATACACCCCGCGTCCCGACTTCCGTCCCAACCGTCCCGCTTTCACGTACTGCACCAGCAGCGGCGCGGGACGATATTTCTCTCCCAGCGATTTGTGGAGATACTCGAGAATATTCAGCCGTGTATCCAGTCCGACCAAGTCAACCAGCTCGAACGGCCCCATAGGATGATTAAGCCCCAGCTTGAGTGCCTTGTCGATATCGGCTGCAGAGGCGATACCTTCCTGCAGCATGTAAAATGCCTCGTTGCCGATCATGGCGTTGATGCGGCTGGTAATGAAGCCCGGCGCTTCCTTGATTACCACCACTTCCTTGCCCATGCGCTTGCCCACATCGACGACGGTGGCGAGAGTGTCGTCATCAGTTTCCAGCGCGCGCACTATTTCGAGCAGCTTCATCTTGTGCACGGGATTGAAGAAGTGCATGCCCACGCATTTCTTCGCGCGATAGGTCACGCTGGCAAGTTCAGTAATGCTTAGAGAAGAGGTGTTCGACGCCAGAATCGTGGTGGGACGGCAGATCTTGTCGAGCAGGGTGAAGATCTCAATCTTCGATTCCATCTCCTCAGGAACCGCTTCGATCACCAGATCCGCTTCGCGCGCGGCTTCCTCCACCGATCCCGCGTATTCCAGACGGCCGAAAGCCGCATCGGCGTCGGCCGCAGTAACTTTTCTTAATTCAATTGCTTTGTCCAGATTCGCTCGAATCTCGGTCTCGGCCCGGCGCAACGCCGCCGGCAGCAGGTCTTCGAGAATGGTGCGGTAGCCGCCAATGGCCGCGGCATGCGCGATCCCACGCCCCATAATGCCGGCGCCGATCACCGCGACGGTTTTCACCTGCATCACTGGGGCCCCGCCTTATCCAGATCCGCAATCGCAGCATTGATAGCGCCGCCGGCGGTACGCAACGACTCCGCCAGACGCTTGCGCTCCTCAGTATTCATCGCGGGAATCGAAATGCAGATGCGGCGCAAGGTAGTCGTAATGTCTTCCACATAATTCATCGAACGGATCAGTTCACCAGATGCTGGCATGAGGGCTCCTATTATTTGTTGTTAGCTTTTCCCGCTGGCGTTAAAGACTGGGCTCGTCCAGAATCAAGGGAACGTCCCGGGCCGAACTTCTATTCTGGACGTCTCCGCGAATTTAGTAAAGGCACGCATGGTCTTGACCTTGGACCCGGCACAGCTCTTGCGGCGCACAGCTACTTATGTAAAACTGTCGTGCGGAGGCTAGAGCATCGATGCGAATCCTGAACATCCTGAGTGGAATTGCGGTGCTCTTCACGACCCTCGCCTTCGCGCACCTGCTCCATCATTTTTCTACACACGCGCCTCACGAGTCTTTTCGTGATCCCGCTTTCATGGGAGGCATGGCCGCCGGTGTGGTTGTGGGAATCCTTTCCTTCATTGGGGCGTGTCTTCTCCTGAGGCGGGGCAGGTAGTTTTCGCCGAGAACAAATTCCTGCCATTTTTCCCACCCTGAAGATCGGCGAGAAACGCCTATAATCCCTATCGATTCTTTTAATGGGCCTTCGCAGCCCAGCGCGAATCTAACGATCATATGGCTTATAAGCCCTTGAAACGCTATATTTTCGCGAGCGATTTCGACCAGACGCTCACCTTCAACGATTCCGGCTACGTACTCGCGGAATTAGTCGGCATTCCCACTGAGGAGTTCGAACGCAAAGCCAAAGGCATGGCGAAGATCAACCTGGTCCAACAGGGAGCGGAGCTGGCCTACCTTTTGCTGCACGACCCGGAGTTCAAAGCCAAAGTGCGGAAGGAACATCTCCACGAGGTGGGCAAGCGCATTCGCCTCAAAGGCGACATCAAACTGCTTTATCAGATTCTCGAAACCGGCGTCGACGGGCACGTTTTCGACTTCTATGTTCTATCGGCCGCACCGGTCGAGGTAATCCACTCGGCGTTGGAGGGTATCGTTCCCGAGGATCACATTTTCGGTACCGAGTTCCGCTACAAAGCTTCGGGCGAGATCGATACCATCGTTCGCGCTACTGCGGGTTACGGTAAAGTTGCGGTGCTCAACCAGTTGCTGGCCGAGCATGTCATTGGACCCGACCACGTCATCTACTCGGGAGATGGCAGCTCCGATATTCACGTGATGTTGCAACTCAATGCGCGGGATGGCCTCACCATCGCAGTTTCGGAGTCGCCGCATGTTTCTCAGATCGCGAAGCGCACCGTGTTGAGCAGCAGCGCCCTGGCGGTGTTGGCGCCTATCCTCGAAGAGGTGGCCGGATGGGAGCGCTCCCGCATTCGCAGCTTCTTTGAATCCAAGGGCATGCTGATCCAGGAGTGGGAGCGCGTCCGCACCGACTGGCTGACTGTACGCCCGGCGATTACTGAGGATTCCGAGCCACTGAGCGTCGCCTGATATGTTGCGCGACAAAAGCCTGATCCCGCTCTCGCATCAGCACCAGCACGCGTTGGCGTTGTGCGTGCGTATCGATCGCGCACAGCCGATTTCGGTTGGAGACCTGAGCACGTGGCAGGAGGAAATAGAGCGGGATTTCGCGCAGGAGATCGACGTTCACTTCTCGGCGGAAGAGTCCGTACTTTTCCCGGCGGCTCGCGAATATCCTGAATTGATTCCGCTGCTGGAGGGGTTGATCGCTGAGCACGCCGCACTACGCGAGTCTCTTGTGCAGGCGAGTGCGCGAACCATGTCCACCGAAACGCTGCCCGCCTTTGCTCAGCGACTAAGCAGCCACATCCACAAAGAAGAGCGGCAGCTTTTTGAGGGTCTGCAGCAGGCGATGAATGCGGAACAATTGGCGGAACTGGGAGTGCGGTTGGAAGCCGCCCTCGGAGACGCCGCGCACTCCTGCGCCCTACCGAACGAAACAACGAAATTGAAGCCGCAAAGACGTGGCTAGGCCGCGAATTTTTCATTGGCGAGAACGGGAACCGGCTGAGGCAGTCGATCAGTAACTTCGGCAAGATGGGCAAGCTTCGCCGCCAATTCAGCCGTAAACTGCCCGGGAGCGAAACGCCACTTCCAATTTCCGCCATGCAAGCTGGGCGTGTTCATGCGAGCTTCGCTGCTCAGGCCCAGCACATCCTGCAGCGGAATAAGGGCCAGGTCGGCTACGGAATTCTGCGCGGCGCGGATAAATGCCCAATGAATACCGTCCTCACTGCGGCCCAGATAAGCTTCGACATTGCGGCGTTCATGATCCGATGCGCCGGAGTGGAACCATCCGACCGTCGTGTCATTGTCGTGGGTTCCGGTGTAAATAACTTTGCCGGCGGCGCGATGGGGCAAATACATGTGGGCGCCGTCGTCGTTAAAGCCGAATTGCAGCACAGCGATCCCGGGAATCTGCAGGCGGTCGCGCAGCGCGTGCACTTCCGGAGTGATGTAGCCAAGATCCTCGGCAAAGAACGGCAAGCCTCCGAGAGCCTCTCGTAGTTTAAGGAACAAGTCATCGCGCGGGCCATCGACCCAGCGGCCGTTGATCGCGGTTGACGCGGCTGCTGGAATTTCCCAGAACTGGTCGAAGCCGCGAAAATGATCGAGGCGTATGTAGTCGCAGTTCCGCGTGGCCCAGCGCAACCGCTGGATCCACCAGTCATATCCTCTGGCTTTCATGACATCCCAGCGGTAAAGAGGATTGCCCCAGCGCTGGCCAGTCTTGCTGAAGAAATCTGGAGGAACGCCGGAGACCACATCGGGTTCGAGCATCTCATTCAACCGAAACAGATCGCGGTGTGTCCACACGTCCGCGCTGTCGTAGTTCACAAAGATCGCGACATCGCCCACAATGCGGATCGAGCGCTCCGAAGAATACCTGCGCAGCGCCTGCCACTGCTCGTAGAAAGCAAACTGCAAGGCGCTGCGGATCTTCAGATCCGCAGCTAGCCCTTTTCGCACCCGCTCCAGTGCGGCGGGTTCACAACGTGCCAATTCTCGCGGCCATTCATTCCAGCTCGCCAACTTGTATCTGGCACGCAGCGCGTCGAAGAGGACGAAGTCGTCCAGCCACCACGCATTCTCCGAACAAAAACGTTCAAAGCGCTGGCCAGCGCTGCCCGAAGCCGAAGTGACAAACTTGCGTCCCGCTTCAAACAGGAGCGGCATCTTCGCGGCGAAGACGTAATCGTATTCCACCGGGCCGCTGTCGGAAGATGGTGTGGAGGAAAAAATGTTGAGTTTTGTTTGATCGATCCATCCATGGTCCGCCAGCCGTTCCAGACTGATCAGCAGCGGATTGCCGGCGAACGCCGAGATAGAGGAATAAGGCGAATTGCCATAACCCAGAGGTCCCAGCGGGAGAACCTGCCACACTCCCTGGCGCGCTGCGGCGAGGGAATCGACAAACTGATACGCCGCCGGACCAAAATCACCGATGCCGCCGCGCGAAGGCAACGACGTGGGATGCAACAGAATACCTGCGCTGCGCGGAAACGGCATGCAACTCGCTGACTACATAGATTCCTGGTTCGCTAGATTCCTGGTTGTTAGATTCCTGGTTCGCTTCCCGCGCGGGTCAGCGTCTTCAATTCGTCCTGGTTGATCTTGATCCTGCCCGCTTTCTCCATCTGATCGCGCAGATTGGTCACAAACAGTCCGAACAATTCCTGCTGCTTACCCTGGAT
>WNFC01013901.1_pt1 | contig 11356 bp, 9 predicted proteins | sample 5400541 | NCBI WGS metagenome assembly WNFC01 (sample SAMN13153342, study PRJNA577476) | soil metagenome | isolation source: 120 cm saprolite under Douglas fir tree site 2 hole 2 replicate 1 | place: USA:California | collected 2015-04-18
TACACGCGCGTGTCTTGCCAAACGTCAAGGCGGATTCGTGATAAAGGTCGACCGCTTGCCCGTGATGACGGGAAAGTCGGCCCGGAAATCCTGGGGTCCCAGCCTTGACACGACCGAGCCCGGCGCCGGGCGTCACTGCCTGGCCGGCCGCCGACTACCGGCTTCATTGCCTGGCCGCCAGGCCCGGGGTACTGTGTGGCCGGCCGCCGCCCGGCCCCTCCGGGCTGGCAGACTCGGCGCATGCGCATCACATTGCTCGCGGGAGGTGTGGGCGGCGCCCGGTTCCTGCGCGGGCTGCGGTCCGCCGCGCCCGAGGCCGACATCACCGTAATCGGCAACACGGGCGACGACATCACGCTGTTCGGCCTGCACGTCTGCCCTGACCTAGACACCGTGATGTACACGCTAGGCGGCGGGGTCAGCGAGGAGCAGGGATGGGGACGGGCGGGCGAAACCCACGTCGTGCAGTCCGAGCTGACCGCCTACGGAGCCGGACCGGACTGGTTCACCCTCGGAGATCGTGACTTCGCCACGCACATCGTGCGCACCTCGATGCTCAGCGCCGGGCTGCCGCTGTCGGCGATCACTAGACGGCTCTGCGAACGGTGGCACCCAGGAGTGACGTTGCTGCCGATGACTGACGACGATGTTCAGACCCATGTCGTGATCGATGACGAGGCGGGAAGGCGCACCGTTCACTTCCAGGAGTGGTGGGTGCGGCTGCACGCGAAGGTCCCGGCGCTCAGTTTCGTGCCGGCCGGGGCTGAGAAGGCTGTTCCTGCGCCTGGCGTGCTGCGGGCGATCGAGGACGCCGACTTCATCTTGCTGCCGCCGTCCAACCCGGTGGTGAGCATCGGCATCATCCTCGCGATCCCGAGGATCGCCGATGCGGTCGCCGCCAAAACCGTTGTCGGCGTCTCGCCGGTGATCAGCGGCGCGCCAGTCCGGGGTATGGCCGATGCCTGCCTAGCCGCCATCGGCGTCAAGACCACCGCCGCGGCCGTTGCCGCGCACTACGGTTCTGCGCTCCTCGACGGCTGGCTGGTCGACACCTCCGATGCCGACGCGATCGACGCCGCCGAACTCGGCGGGATCGCGGTACGCGCGCTGCCCCTGTTCATGACCGACGTCGCGGCGACCTCGGCGATCGCCCGGGCGGCGGTGGATCTGGCCAGCGAGCTCTCCCGATGAGCGAGATCACCGTCTCCGGTGTGCCGGGCCTGCCTGAGATCGCGCAAGGCGCCAACCTGGCCACGTTGATCGCAGCCGCTGTGCCCGACCTCGCCGACGGCGACATCCTCGTCGTCACCTCGAAGATCATCAGCAAGGCCGAGGGGCGCGTCATCAGCGCCGACCGCGACGACGCGATAGCGGCCGAGACCGTCAGGGTGGTTGCCAGGCGCGGTGCGACCACGTGCTCGTCACCGACACCATGGGCCGCCCGTGGCGCAACGGCCAGACCGACGTCGCGATCGGAGCGGCCGGCCTGCTGCCGCTGCGCGACCACCGCGGCCAGGCCGACAGATTCGGCAACACGCTCGAGGTGACGGTCGCGGCAGTGGCCGACGAGATCGCAGCGGCCGCCGAACTCGTCAAGGGCAAGACCGATCAGGTGCCGGTCGCGGTGGTGCGCGGGCTGCCCGAGCTTGTCATCGCCGCAGGCGCGGACCCGGGTGGCGACGGGCCGGGCGCTGCCGCACTGATCAGGCCCGCCGCAGAGGACATGTTCCGGCTTGGCGCCGCCGACGTCCTGGGCGAGCGCAGGACGGTACGGGACTTCACCGACGAGCCGGTGGACAAGGCCGCTGTGCGCCGCGCGATCGCGGCTGCCCTCACCGCGCCGGCCCCGCACCACAGCCAGCCCTGGCGGTTCGCGATCGTCGAGTCGGCGGCCGCGCGGATCAGGCTGCTGGACGACATGCTGGCGGCCTGGGTCGCTGACCTGCATGGCGACGGTTTCACCGAGGAACAAATCGCCCGCAGAACCCGCCGCGGCGAGCCACTGCGCAGGGCGCCGCTGATCATCGTGCCGTGCCTGCTAGCCGACGCCGCGCACACCTACCCTGACCGGCGCCGCAACGCCGCCGAGCGGGCGATGTTCCTGGTCGCGATGGGCGCCGGCGTGCAGAACCTGCTCGTCGCGCTGGCCGTGGAGGGACTCGGCTCATGTTGGGTGTCGAGCACGCTGTTCTGCGGCCCGGTCGCCGCAGCGGCGCTGGACCTGCCAGAAGACTGGGAGCCGATGGGCGCCGTCGGGGTCGGCCGCGCCGCCGCCCCGCCCGCCCCGCGCCCTGACCGCGACCCTGCTTCCTTCCTCGTCGTGCGCTGACGCCAATCCGCTCCACCATCGCCGTCTGTTCCATTATCTGGAAGGATCCGGTGTCCTATGGGACACCGGATCCTTCCAGATCAAGGCCGAAGCGCCTTTCCTGCGCAGGTAGCGCCTTCTGTCCACAGGTTGCAAGCCCCAGCTGCACTCGCCTCGAAGCAGCGAGCAGCGCAAGCCTAGGTATATGACATTCGACGTACCGCCATTACTTAACGAGCTTGCTGAGCTCCAGCAAGGCGTGATCGCCCGGAGCCAGGTTCTTTCCGCAGGTCTGACCGCCCAGGTCATCAAGTGCCGGATCGATCGCGGCCGGTGGCAACGGCTCCACAACGGCGTCTACGCGACCTTCAGTGGCACAGCCGATCGCCAGGCGACGTTATGGGCCGCCGTTCTGTGCGCGGGACCCGGTGCTGCGCTGAGTTACCAGACGGCTGCAGAACTCGACGGACTCATTGACAAACCTTCGTCAGTCATTCATGTGACGATCCCGCGGAGCAGGCGGGTGACCCCGATCCGGGGCGTGAGGGTCCATGTCAAGCTGGACGCCGAAAGGGCTAGACATCCTGTCCGCCTGCCACCACGGACGCGGCTCGAGGAAACAGTTCTCGATCTGGCCGACACCTGCGGAAATGTGGTCGACGCGGTCGACTGGGTTACTCGGGCGCTCGGGCGCAGGCTTACCACCCAGGACCTGCTGCGTCAGGCGCTGAACCGGCGTTGCCGGCATCGCTGGCGCGTCGACCTGGCCAGAGTGCTCAGCCCGGACCTCGCCGGCATCCATTCCGCACTCGAATACCGCTACTTCCGATATGTCGAGCAGCCGCATGCACTGCCCAGCAGCACGCGCCAGGTCCGCCTTGTCCGGGGAGGGCGCGGGGCATACCTCGACGTGCTCTACGACGAGTTCGGGCTCGTGGTCGAGTTCGATGGCCGAATCGCCCATCCAGGGGATAGCCGCTGGTTAGACGTCCGGCGGGATAACGAGTCTGCAGCCGAGGGCCTCGTCACCATCCGGTACGGCTACCGCGACCTGACTGCGGCGCCGTGCCTCGTCGCAGCCCAGGTCATTCAGGTGTTGCGACGCAGGGGCTGGTCTCAGCCTGCGCGACGCTGCTCCGCAACATGCCCTGTCCCATGAATACAGCCGCGCGTGAGGCGCCGTTGGTCGCAGCAAATGTCGCTATTGTCAGCACATGGACGATGGATCTCCCCAGGCCGATGATGACGCAGTCATCACGAGTTACCTCATTCGAGTCAGGAGGGCGGTGCGGCGCCTGCCGCGCGGCCGCGCTGGCGGGTCTCACCGTCACAGGCTCCGCCATCACAGGGCCAGGCGGCGGGACAAGTCGGAGCTGAACACTCCCGCTGGGTCGACTGCCGCGCGGAGCCGGCGGAAGTCCTCAAGCCGCTGGTACATCCTGGGCATCAGCTCGGCCGGGATCCTCGAGTCCTTGGCCAGGTAGAGCCGACCGCCAGCCTCGAGCACCATCTCGTCGAGCTCGGCCAGCAGCGGGCCAAGCCAGGGGGTGCGGGCCGGGAAATCCAGCGCCAGCGTCCAGCCCGACATCGGGAACGACAACATGCCAGGATCACCCGGACCAAAGCGCTTGAGCACGGTTACGAACGACGGCGCCCGCAGCGCGCTAATCCTTTCCAGGGATCGCCGCACCACGTCAGCGGAAGCGAAGGGCACCACGTATTGGTACTGCCGGAAGCCGGCCGGGCCGTAGACGCGGTTCCAGTTCGATATTCCGTCCAAGGGGTGGAAAAACTTACCGATTGTCTGGATCTCGCCGGTCCGCCGCCGGGGTGCCTTACGGAACCACGCCTCGTTCAGCAGCGCCACCGTTCGGGCGTTGATCAGGCCGGACGCAAACACCGGCGGGGCGCCGGCCAGCGCGGACGCCTTGAACTCCAGCGGCTTAACCCGGTCTTTGAACCGGATTTCGCGCGTAGTCGCGAAGTTACCGCTGGTAATCACCGACCGGCCGAGTGCGCCGCGCGTCGCCAGGCAGTCCGTCCAGGCGACCGTGTAGTCGTAGTCCTCATCGGTCGAGGACAGATGCTCCATCGTGTCGTCGATGTTCGCTGTCCGGACCGTGTCGACGACCAGTCTTGACGTTTCCACCCGCTTGAGCTGGACGGTGGCCCGCAGAATGATCCCGGTCAGGCCCATCCCGCCCGCGGTTCCCCAGAACAGGTCGGGGTCAGACTCCGGCGTCACCGTGCGGACGTCGCCGCCTGCGGTCAGCAGGTCGAACGACAGAACGTGCCGCGCAAAGCTGCCTGCCGCATGATGGTTCTTGCCGTGCACATCGGCACCGATCGCCCCACCGACGGTCACCTGCCGGGTTCCCGGCGACACAGGCACGAACCATCCGGCGGGCAGCAGCCTGATCATCAGCTGCTCCAGGCTCACCCCAGCCTCGCAGCTGACGACCCCGGTGTCCGGATCGAACGACAGCACATCACGCATCGCGGCCGTCGACACAACGAGCCCGCCGTCATTCTGCGCGGCATTGTTGTAGCTTCGCCCTAGCCCCCGCGCGATGACCCCACCACCGGCAACGCCCTTCACTAGGGCCGCGACCTCATCAGCCGAGGCCGGCTCAGCCACGTCTGCCACGGTCGGCTCAGTCCGCCCCCAGCCGGTCAGCCGCACCGAACGTGTCACCGTCGACATCAGCCACTCCCTGCACGATCCGAGCGAGCGGACCTCGCTCGGTTCCTAGCGCCGGCGCCGGCGCCGATCAAAACCCCGCACTAGGCAGCGAGATTAGCGGCAGCGGCCGCCCCGGCAGGCCACGGACAGAAGCGCAGAAACCGTCGGAGGCGCTTGCCGCCGCGAGCCGCTGGGCCGAAGGCTGACCGTAGGTGGTCGTCCGCTGGCGTAGCTGCCGCCCTATCGGCGCCACCATATCGGCTAGCTGGCTGATCGTCTTGAACGAGCCGTTCTCCGATCCCGCCATCCGGCTGACCGTCTCTTCCATCAAGGTCACGCCGAGGTCGTTGACTCCGCCGACAAGCACATCGCGGCACAGGTCGTCACCGAGCTTGACCCAGGAGCACTGGATCGAACCGATTGCGCCGTGCAGCATCAGCCGGGACAGCGCGTGCACGGCCCGGTTCTCGCGGCGTGTCGGGTTGCGCGCCCCTGGCGTGGAGCAGGACAGCGGCCTCGGCCCGGTCGAGCAGCTTGCCATCGCGAGCGCGCGCAAGCGCGCGGCGCAACGCATTCGGCGACGGGGCGTTCTGCGGCGGCGCCTGCCAGGAATCGGCTGTTCGCATGCCGTCTACCCTAGGCGGGCCCGGCCCTATGCTTCGCGCGCCGCCTCCCCACGGGGCATGGCCAAGGACCCGGCTCTCGCCGGACGTGCCGCGAGGTGCATGAGCCGGCGCGACGCGCTAGTGGCGAGAGGCGAGTGTCACAGCCAGCTGATCCTGACGAAGTCGGGCTCACCGCCTGGCGGGGCGGTGGCGAGCTCCCCCGCCTTGATCTTGTCGAGCAGGCCCTGGACAGTCTCCATGATCTCGCCCGCGCAGCCGCGCAGGCTCTCGGCATCGGCAGCGAACGACCCGTCGTCGGGCACGCCGGCGCGTTCAAGAAGCGCGCCGAGGTCGGACAACTGCTCCCCAATCCACTGCACGGGCCTGGCCGACAGTCTCTCGTCGAATACCCGGTGGCCTGGCTCCCAGCCGTCGAACCTCGGGTGGTGGTGCGCTCGGTTCAGGCTGCCGGGCGGCCCGTCGGCGGCCTCGAGCAGGTCAGCGCGCCAGACCGGCTGGCCGACCTCGATTGGCCTGGCCGAGTAGATCGACCCCTGCAGCTCGCCCTGGCCGACCATCCGGACCTCGAGGCGCACGCCGCGTTCGGCACCCTCCTGGCCGGGCAGGGGCCTCGGGTCGACGAAGTACAGGTCGCTCACCACCACGCCGATCCGCTCGAATCCGAACGCGTAAAGCACTTGTCCTCCAGAGATGCTTCGTTTGCTTCTACGCAATTCTCTCCGGCTAGACCGGCAGTACGCCAGCATGCGTGCCGGGTCGGTGCCGAGACCTACCGGGGGCTGCCCTCAGAAGGACCGGTAGTCGCGGATCGACAAACGGGGAGCGCGGCGTCCCTGGTGCATGCCGCTGAGGCCGGCCAGGATCGAGGCGCGGTGCCGGTGTCCGCGGTAGGGCGCGAGTAGTTCGAGCATCTCTGCGTCGTCTACCGGTCGGCCTGCCAGCGCCCAGCCGACGACTGCGGGCAGGTGGTAGTCGCCTACGGAGACGGCGTCTGGGTCGCCGCAGGCGCGCTGCCTGACCTCCGCGGATGTCCATACGCCGATGCCGGGCAGCGCTTGGAGCCTGCGGTCAGCCTCGTCGGACGGGAGCTGCGTGATCTCTTCGATCCGGCTGGCGACTCGGGCTGCGGCGGCGATCGTGCGGCCGCGTACTGCCTCTACGCCGGCGCGGTGCCAGTCCCAGGAGGGGATCGAAGCCCAGGTGGCGGGTGCCGGGGGGACGCGCATGCCAGGTGGGGCGGGGCCTGGGGCCGGGTCGCCGAAGCGCCTGAGCAATAGCCGCCAGGACCTGGTTGCCTCTTTGCCGACGACCTTCTGCTCGAGCACGGCGGGAACCAGGGACTCAAGGACCAGCCCGGACCGGCCTATCCTGACCGCGGCGTGTCGCCTGGCCGCGGCGCGCAGCACCGCATGCGCGGGAACGAACTCCTCTGGCCGGTCATCGGCACCGAGGAGCCCGGGCATAGCGTCGAGTAGCCAGCCGGCACCTGGTCCCCAGGCCTGTGCGCGGACGACAGTTACCCGGGCAGACCTGATTGCGTCATCGGAAGCCTCCGTCCGTGATGCAATGCGGATCGTGCCTGGACCGTCTGGAGTTCGGCAGCCTCGCCAGACCGCGCCGTCGGCGTCCCTGGCGAACGCCGGATCACCGAATCCCCTGCGATGGACGGATAGAACGCCGCTGACGTCGACGGCGAAAGGCGCCCGCCAGTGACGATCCGACCGCCGTTGCATGGCCCGCCCGGTTACGAACTGTCGCGTGGCCAGCTGGCCGTGGCCTCGGTCGGTACAGGCCTTTTCAGGCATCGGTGGAGAACCTGATCGCGGTGCCGTCCAGCCGGACGCCCGGCCAGACTCGCACGCCGCGCAGCAGCTCGTTGCCGCCGCCTACTTCGGCACCGGCCCCGACAACGGCGCCGTTGAGCACCGCGCCATCCCCGATCCGCGCGCCAGTCCCGACGACGCTCGCCGTCACGCTGGCACGAGCACCGATGCTGACCCCGTCGAAGAGCACAGAGCCCTCGACGGCGGCGCCGGCACCGATGACGCACCCCGCGCCGACCGAGGTACCGCCGGAAAGCTCGGCCGACGGGTCGGCGGAAGCGCCAGCTAGCAGCAGCGCATCCCCGCAGTCGCCCGGTAGCGCAGGCGAGGCGAGCTCGCCGAGCACCAGATCACAGGAGCCGCGGACGAATGCCTCCGGCGTCCCGACATCCAGCCAGTAGGCAGTCTCGAGGTAGCCCATGACGGTCTCGCCCGCCGCGATTAGGTCAGGGAAGACCTCCCGTTCGACGGAGAGCACCCGGCCGGCCGGCATCGCGTCGATAAAGCGCCTGGTGAAGACGTAACATCCGGCGTTGATCTGGCTGGTCACCGGGTGCGGGGTCTTCTCGAGGAACGCCGTCACCCGGCCGTCGAAGTCAGTCGGCACGCAGCCGAACCTGGCCGGATCGGGAACCTCGACCAGGTGCAGCGTGACGGCGGCGTCGGCCTTGCGGTGCAGGTCGATCTGCGCGCCGAGATCGTGGCCGGACAGCACGTCGCCGTTCAGTACGACAACCGGGTCATCGGGGCCGCTCCGCAGGCTAGCCGCGGCGTTCCTGATTCCACCGCCGGTGCCTAGCGGCTCGTCCTCGCTCGCGTAGACGATGTCCAGGCCGTACTCCGAGCCATCACCGAAGACCTCGGCGAACATTTCGGCCCGGAACGCCGTCGCCAGCACGACCCGCCCCACGCCGGACGCGGCCGCCCTAGCCAGTTGATGCGCGAGGAACGGGACGCCGGCGGTTGGCAGCAGCGGCTTGGGCACGCCGATCGTCAGCGGCCTGAGCCTCGTCCCCTGACCGCCGACCAGCAGGATCGCCTCAAGGCGCCCGCCAGCCGCACCGCGCCTACCGTTCGCCGATATCTGGCTTTCGAAGTCACTCGACATGACCAGGGAGATTACCCGTGCCCGGTCGACGCCGCTCGCTCATAGCAAGCCATGTGCGCCTGCGCCGACGCAGCCCACGTGAATTCGAGCGATCTGGCGTACCCGGCATTGCCCAGCGACTCCCGCTGGGCGTGGTCATTGATGAGCCCGCGCAGCGCTGTCTTAATGCTCGCTGCGTCCGGTTCGGTATAGGCGACTGCGTCCCCGCCCACCTCGGGCAGCGAGGTCCGATGCGTGGTGAGCACCGGGGCCCCGCACGCCATCGCCTCGAGCACGGGCAGACCGAAGCCCTCGCCGGTGCTGGGGAACGCCACGATCAGCGCTCCGCCGAAGAAGCCGGGCAGGTCGGTGAAGTGCAGGTAGCCGGGGCGGACCAGGCGAAGCTGCGCGGGTACGGCGGCCACCGCCTGATCGACCTCGTCGCTCCATCCGGTTCCGCCGGCCAGCACCAGGGCAGGCGGCTCTTCCAGATCGGCGACAGCCTCGACCCATCCGGCGATCAGCGCAGGCAGATTCTTCCGCGGCTCAAGCGTGCCGAGGTAGGCGACGTAGGGACGGCCGTGCAAGCCGAGCCGGCTGGCGACGCGGTCAAGCTGGACCTGGTTCGGGCGGCAGAACAGTGAGTGGTCGACGCCGTGGTAGGCAACGTCGATCTTGGTGGAGTCGGCCTCGAGGACCCGCTCCACCTCGTCCCTGGTGGCCTTCGACGGGACGATCAGCCGGGTAGCCCGCCAGGCGGACGTCCTGATGGCGGCCTTGTAGAAGGAGGCGGTGACCGCGCTATGGGTGTCGGGTGCGGTGAAAAAGGCGAGGTCGTGAATGGTCACGACCGTCGGCAGCCCGGGGCGCAGCGGCATCGAGTAGTGCGGCGAGTGGATGACATCGGCATGGACCTGAGTCGCGACGAGCGGCAGCCCGCTCTGCTCCCATGCCAGGCGGGCAGGCCGGTGGGCGATGGCCGTCGGCCCTGGCACGATCCTCGCACCGGGAAGCAGCCTGCCGTATCGCTCCTCATCGGCGCGCTGGCAGGCCAGCGCCAGATCCGCTCCTGACTCGGCCAGCGCCCTTACCAGGCCGTCCACGTAACGGCCGAGCGCACCCCGGTCAGCGGGAACGCCAGTCGCGTCAAGGAGAACCCGGGGACCCACTGCGCGTCAGGCTCCTCTCCGATGGCCTTTCTTCGTCATCCGGGAACTGCCACAGTGAAGTCTGCGCTTTTTGACGTCCCCGCAGCACCGAGCCTACGCCCTCGGAAGGTGCGACGTGGCCAGGCAAGCGCGGCCTTTGCCGCTTTCTGCACTGCAGAGCGCGCCAGGGTAACTGCAGGCCACGACGTCCCGGGACTCAGTAAGCGGCTGGTCACGGGGCTGCCCGGCCGCCAGCCGGCGGCCGGGCAGCCGACCATCAGCGCGCGGCTCGGCTCGCTAGCGCTAGTGCGACGGCGATGCCGACGCCGAGGCAGACGGCGCCGGCGCTGGCGAGCTCGATGACCCAGTGCGGGGTCCGGACTTCGCTGGGGCAGCGGCGTTCTTGGCCTGATCGAGTGCGGCCTTCATCCTCAGGATCGCCTGGTAATACTGGTCAAGCCGGCCTGCGTGCAGTGCCGCCTGTGCTTGGTTATAAGCCTGCTCGGCCTGCGCCAGGAACTGCAGCACCAGCGCGCTGACGTGCCCGCCCGTCCCCCCGCCGGTACCTCCCTGCGCTGCGCCCGCGCTGCCGAACACCTGCGCCAGCGAACTGGCCAGCGTGTCGCCGAACCCAACCTGGCCGCCCGTTCCAGCGCCGAAGTAATAGAACGTGAAGTACTTCTTCAGCTGCGGGTAGGACCCAGTGTTCGTGGCCGAGGACGCTGAGACATAGACGGGCTCGACGGCGAGCAAGCTGCCGCCGAGCGGCACCGTGACCAAGTTTCCCAGCGTCACCTTCGAGCCGCCGCGCCTGAGCAGTGAAAGCTGCTCGGAGGCGGCGGGGAAGCTCTCGAAGTTGCTCTGCATCTGCTGCGGACCGGGAATCGCCGTGTCCTGCGGTAGTTGCAGTACCACGATGTGGCCGTACCCATGGCTGATCGGGTTGCTGTTAACCGCCATGAACCCGGCCAGGTTCGCCCGGGCACGGGGAGTAAACAGGCTGGTCAGCGAGAATTCAGGACCGCTCGCGCCAGGAAGTTGCAGCGTCAGATAGTAAGGCGGCTGGCTGACGGCTATGTTCTTCGGTTGCGTCGGGTCGTTGGGTATGTCCCAGAAGTTCTGGCCGCCATAGAAGGCTGCCGGGTCCGTGACGTGGAACTGGGCGAGAATCTGACGCTGGGCGTCGAAGAGGACCTCCGGGTAGCGCAGATGCGGCATCAGATCTGGCGGTATCTGGCTCTTCGGCAAGATCAAGCCGGGGAAGGACTTCATCCAGGACCTCAGCACCGGGCTCGAATCCCACTGGTACAGATGCACAGCGCCGGTGTAGGCGTTAACGGTCGCCTTGACCGAGTTTCTGATGTAATTGACATCGCCTGCAGGGCCGGTCGCGAGGCCTCCGGGGCTGTAGGTGTTCGATGTGCTCGCGTTCAGCCCGATCCGCTTGGAGTACGGGTAATCGTTCGTCGTCGTATATCCGTCGACCACCCACAGGATCTGCCCGCCCACGACGACCGGGTACGGATCGCCATCGAGTGTCAGGAACGGCGCGACTTTCTCGACCCGCGCCAGCGGGTCCCTGACGTACAGGATCCGCGAGTGCGAATCGATTGCGCTCGACAGCAGGATGTTGAGCTCGCGGAACTTGACCGCGAACAGCAGGCGGCTGCCAAATGAGCCG
>WNFC01018779.1_pt1 | contig 11356 bp, 10 predicted proteins | sample 5400541 | NCBI WGS metagenome assembly WNFC01 (sample SAMN13153342, study PRJNA577476) | soil metagenome | isolation source: 120 cm saprolite under Douglas fir tree site 2 hole 2 replicate 1 | place: USA:California | collected 2015-04-18
ATTCCGTGACCGGGGGTTAGATAGTTAGTTGGTCTCGCGATCCAAAAATAAATAAAAATCGACCACCTTTCTCAGGGGTCCCGGACCACGATTCCGGGACCGGAAGTAGTCCCGCAATCTGCAAGCTCATGGCACAGCAGAAGCATGTCTCGTGCAACGATGCACTTGGAAGCAATGAGCCATGATTAGGCATCCACCTCAATGGGCATGCCACCCACCACACACTCCACAGAGTTGACTGCGCTGATGTCAATCTCCCTGTCACACCCACAATCATGAATGCCATTGCCACAGCACAAAAACTACCAGGTAGTGCTTTAGGCCAAGCACATCAGGAAAAGTTGAAAATACTTTTTTAACTTTTTTAACTTGCCACAAGTTAAAAAAGTACATTTTCAGCTACTTGATACAAGAAAGGTGTGCTACTTGTACAATACTTTTTTTTGCTTATATAATACTTTTTTTAGCTTTTAGTACTTGCTGAAGTGATTTTACTTGTAATAGTGCATGTACTTTTGGGGACTGGTTAAAAAAGTAGTTCGACAAGTAGAGGACCTTTCTTTTTTTTACTTTTTTTACTTTTTTACAACACTGTTCACAGAGCTGGCAGATTGTAACACTCCAAGTGGGGTGCTAGATTGACTAACATGGTCATGTGTGAATTCTGCTTAACAACAGGTCACAGGGCTAGGTTCTGGGGCTAAGGTTGGATAGTTGCAGAGCACAGAGGGCTACTGCTGACATTGGGTGACACTAGGTCAAGCCCACACCTAAGCATGGTTGCTTTAGGGTGCTTAAATGTATGAGGTGAAAGGGGAAGGCAAACAGCATTGCCACTACTCCACCAGTCAATGAATCCAAGCCATGAGCCTGATGGCTAGTGTGTGCAGGTAGGATCAAAGAAAGGCACCAGTAGAAGAATGTATGGGGAGTAAAAGCAGCAGGGGACAAGGCAAGGTACTCAAGGGCTTATTACAAGCACACAATGGCACACAACTATCAGGGGCTAACCTAAGTAGTCTAGGACAGAGGGGGAATAAGACTTAGATTGAAGTTCAAGTCAGGTTTGAGAGACACAAGCATCTGCTTAAGGGTTTATACCTAGTCAGAAATGCATCTAATGGGGTAGAGGTAGACAGAACTAGATAGAGAAAATAATGTAGATATTCAATATGATGATTTACTTTGATAGATATAGAAGGAGATCTAAGCACATCACTGCCCTTAGAAGCTCAGATCTCAGATCTGCCACCTGGCTTATTGATGCATTGACTTAGAGCATGTGCATTTACCCCTAATACTATCTGCTGCCTCACCAGATCTGTGGCTGTATTATATAAGCCTCTGGAAAGTGACAGCTCCCTCCTAGAACAGACCCATTTTGCGCGTACACAAATACCTCTGCACCTTGTTTCTCCTCAGCCATTGCCCCTACCCCCGATGTGATTTCTGCTATTATACATCCTGAGGACAGTTTGAGGACAACTTCTGGACAAACATTCCTGACACAGTGGATGTCTTCTTCCATATAAAGGTGAGCTGTTGTTATGCATCTATCATCCTTTCTTTCTTGATCTGAATTTTAGCCCACCTGGGAAATGCTGAAGAAAAAGTTTATCAAGGAAATACTGGAGGCTCGGGAAGCAATAGCACTATACTTCACATTCATGCTCCTCATGCATGAGCTGCTTCAGTATGTCATCTTCTATCTCCCCTGGAGGTTCCACTCATTGTTTCTGTAGAGATCATCTCATCCATTAGGTCACAGTTCATCTCTCACCCCTGATGCTGTGTGCTCTCCTGACACCTGGTCAGACTCTAGTGCTCCAATGGACCAATCACTTTACTACCTGCCATGCCTGCATATGCAAATAACCAACTCAATTTTGTGCATAGCTTTCAATTGGTCTTGACATCCCAGAGGAGACCAATGAAGAGTTGGAACAGGGATAGAAACAAGCAGAACAGCCTGAGCAAGACATTCTAGAAGGATATGAGGAACAAAATTTAGCTGAGGCATCACACATCACCCTTGCTGGCACAGACGATATGATGGACATGGAACTTGACATTGACAAGGCAGACATTGAAGTCAGCAGCATCATGACCACTGCACAGAGAAGGGACCTTGAGGCTGAGTGTGACAAGCAAGGTGAGAGGAGAGGATAAGGTATGTTAATTTTTCTTGTTGTGTTGTTTCCACACATCCTTGCATTTTTGGGCTGACAATCTATCCAATCATGACTGCCCCTTTGTTCTTTTACCTTTGTCTTCCCTTGTTTTGTCTTGACATTTGCATCTAGGAGAGCATTGGTGAGTGGTCAAACCCATCTGATAAAGAATGTGCTTATCGAGAATGCCAACAATGCTGACTTATGCATCATACCCACCTTCAATGGCAGCAAGAATTGAGCCAGGTCCCCTGCTGCATTCCCAACTTTCTGCATCCTACTCTCAACTCACTTTCTCCAAGCTCTTTGCTCTCACAACCTCGCCCCAACAGCTAGGATGATATGATTTCCAACCCCAGCAATAACAATGTTGATCACTCACTTACATGCCCTGTCTGCCCATCTCCCCCCCCAGTGTTGTCTAGGCTAGTATTGCATGATCCTGCCCTTGCACACCCGCATACCCCATTGAGTAATGTAACACTGACACCATTCCAAATTCTGATGCCCATCCCAATACAAGCACCTGTTCCTAAGTGTACAGATGCTCTCAACTTGCATGTGAAGCCCTTTATGTTGGCCAGTTCAGGTCGGCACTCAGGTTCATTCTCCTTAGTGATGCTTGGCCCCCAAATGCAGTTGCAACCACAACTTCAACAGCAGCCACACATCCCTCAACCACCCCGAGCATTTGGTCATGCTCGTGGGGCATCATTTGGCAAGCCACTCAATGCTGGGGCACATATCTTGCCCATCACTCGATGACTTATGTGTCCCCACCATCTTATAGAATGTGTTACAGGGCTGGCTCTTTATGGACCCTGGTTGGTGGGATGCTCCCCCCCCTGTTACAGGAGCCACCTCAGCTGGTGTGTGACTGCCATGCATCCCTTCCCATAATGGCTGGTGCCCATTCTGTGTCCTCAGATACATCGCACCCCACACAGGATATTTCACACTGCCTTGAGCTACAGCAATATAAGGAATGTCCTGAGGCACTTCTTGAGCACAATCTTGATGACTTTTATGAGGAGGTGTGGGTGCTGCTATGGTCAGAGGCTTGTGCTAATGGTGCAATGGACTCACCATTGACAGATGCAGCTATTAAGGACATCATGTCTATGTTTGGTACACAATTATGAGAGTGTAAGCATGGTAGGTACTGTACTAGTGAGTTTGAGAAGGAATAAGAACCAAACCTAGGTGTGAAGACCTAAGTCTGGGCAGGGGAGAGAGTGCAGTGTGTGAGACATGCATGAAACATAAAGTCTGAAGACTAGAGGGCAAGGCTGAAGAGTAAGGTTGATAGACCTAAGATAAGATGGAGGTGAGCCGAATGCGGCAAGCCCTAGAATGTGAGTGAACGAGAGGGTATGATGATGGTGGTGCCCATTAGAGAAGTGTTGTAAAGATGTTGACTTAGAGGACTGACCATGCACAGTGGCATATTGGCTTGGTTTGGTGGGAACAGTCTTGAAGTCAGTAAGAAAGACAAGGAGCCCATGTTTGGGCTTTGAAGCATACAAGAAGAAGAAGAGGAGAAGGGGGCACTGGCAAAGGTTTGCTGGTCCTTGAAGGGGCTGGTGCATGTGTATTTATGCAGTTCAGAGGACAAGTAGGCTAAGACAAATTGAGGAAAGTAGGGAGATGAAACAATGTGGTGAACATGAGAGGGATGTAGCAAATGTAAACTAGCAACATGCCATGTGGTGGTAGTTATGAACATTGTACTAAGAAGGGGGGTGAGGGGTTGAACTGAATGGCAAAAGTGGTGTGTAAGACTGGGCATGATGGTGTGAAGGTATCTAGAACAGGAGAATGTTGGGCTAGGAGATGTAAGTGAAGATAAGAATGCAAAGATTTAAGAAGTAATGCAGCGGGAACCAGAGATTTCTATAAAATAGGTTAAGGCAGACAATTTTCCAGAGGCTTTGGAGGGGTTTTTAGTGCATATTGTGAAGCAATGACAGTGAGGTGGGTATTGGTGGCGCTGACAGTGTGGCAAAGCAGGGGCATAGTGAGACGGAGGTGGAAATGAAGAGGGAGAGATGAGAGGTGAAATAGTGCATGGCAAAGAGGTGGTAAAGGTGGCAGTGGCAGTTGGGCATGCTTGATAGTGTGCTCACTGGGAGCGGTGGTGGTGGCGGTGAGGGCAATGTGGTGGTGGATGGAATGAGTGGGAGAGCAGGTGGCGTAGGATGGTGGTGGGTGGTGTTGCATGGCAGGCACTTGAAATAAAGAAAAGAGGAAGATGAGACAAGAATGAAAAGAGTAAAGGGCACATGGTGGTGTGGGAAGAATGGAAGAAAGGTGCTTGAGGCACAGTGTCTTGGCTCAGAGTTCAAAGAGGCATGTGGTTGGTATGCCAGCCTGTTTCTGAGCCTAGCACATGATCCTACCTTACAAGAGTCTGCAGTGTGGGTCTTGGACAACAGCTAGATAGATGCTAGAGGCAACCTTGACTTCCAGCTAGTCAAGGATATCATTGAGCAAGGCCGTGCCGAAGCATGGCAATGATACAGCAGGACCTTGATTAGATCCTGCACTGCATTGAGGCACTTCAGTGCACAAATGTCATGCCAGTCAATGTTGGAAACACCAAAGTAATGCTTAAGAAATATAGCACTTGCATATGCAACACTGTTGTCAGCACAGTAGCACCAATCACTGCGCGTTTAGGGGCTCTCAAGTGAACACAGACATGTACCCTACTTCCTATACCTCAGGTGGCAGCAAATATTGCAGGTTAGTCATTTATCTGCATCTGCTGATTCTCACAGATATATTTACAGAGATACTGGGCCAGAGAGAAGGCTGAAAAAGTGGTGAGCACAGCCTCTATTCGTGCGCAAGTTCATTCAGTCCCCCTCTACAGAAAGCTGCTGCTGAGTGCAAGCCTGCCTCTAAATGAGATCAGTCCTGGTCTCTGGGTCTTGATTTCGGTGAGGTGCACTTTCCTTTTAATGTAGTATTGTTTCTGATATCATTTCTACACCCTCCCCTTCCCCCTCCCTCACAACACACACCAGCATCCCATCCCAGTCATTGCATTTAATGCTTTCTTTATTGACTTTTGCATCAAATCACACCCAACATCAAGGCTACATTTCCTTCAGCTCAGATTCCCTCAGATCCCCTATGTTTAAGTTGTGCTCGCCTTGACTCACAATGTGTACAGGGTTTGTAGAATAAATTGTAGTCAAAGATAATCAAATTAGATCAATAAATCGATCCCATTTTACTGCATGTGATGTGATTTGATTTTCAATAATGAAACTGACCAATTTTAACAGCACATTAAATATTCAATATAGTTCAATATTCCTCTACCCTACATGACACATTTCCCACTGGGGTTTATATACAGGGGAAGGTCTGAGTCTGGATCTGAGTACAAAGTATGAAACAGTAAACGAAGCTAAGTGTAGTACTAGGGTCTAAAAGGGGAAACCTAGGATTAGAAAGAGAAGCATAGGGCTTCTGATGATGATGAAGGTGAAATGTGATGTAAGTGAAATGTGGTCTGAGATACAAGCTATCAGAAGCATGATAGGGATCAGGAAGCATACCAAATGGGGAAACTATGGGTAACCAAGGGGATGAGTGAGTCAGAGATGAATGAGGCAAGTGGGGAGATGAAAGGAGAACTAAGAGAAGTTTAAGGAGGCTGATATAGAAAGGTATTAAAACCCAATTGTAAAGTTCTATAAAAATCCATGATGATTATTTGATAACGCATGGCAAGAGCTGTGTCTCACAGACACAGGGTCTCAAGTTCCCACACTCAGCCATATGACTAAGCTAACTAAGTACTAAGGTGTACACAAAAGTAACTGTACTATACTTAAACACGGGCACAAATCTGAATGCTAAACTAGTGTGTGATATGAAGCACTAAACTAAGGGTCTAGTGAGTGTGATAAATCTGCCAAATATGCAGATCCAGAGATAAAGGGTAATCAACAAGGTAATCTAAGGCCAGGACAAACACAAGCATGCACGGGCAAACGCGGCCATGTGCACATGAACGTGGTGCATTCAACAGCTGAGGGAGGGGTTCTCTAGCAGGAGAAGTCCATGGAGGTTAAAGGAGGGGTTTGTGGCATGATATTTCAGGTATGGAGGAATAGTGTGAGGTCACAGGGTTGATGGGCTTGTGGGTGGCACAGTGTTGGGTACAGCAGAGGTTGGGTGACAGAGGAGGAAAAGGAAAAAGTGTAGAAAGTATATAAACTATGATTCCGGGGTTATGGTTAGTTTTCACAATCTAATGAATGCTTATTCAGCGCATTGCACACAGTGTCTTGCAGACATGGGGGTCGCATTTTCCCATGCAGCCAAACTAGGTAACTAAGGTAAAGTGTATACAGAATGTGAGTCTACTGTGCTGTAACAGAAGCACAGATCTAGCTACTAAAGGAATGTATGATATAGGCACTAAGTAAGAGTCTAATAAGTGTATGTAAGACTGCTAAGTATGCAGATCCAGAGCTAAACAGTGATTAAGATAATCTAAGGGAACAGAGCAAAACATGAGCGTACATGCGCAAACACGGGCACGTGCACACGAACATGGTGCATTCAACAAAAAGTAGGGTTGAATTGTAACATGACCCCCTTCTCAGACTTATTGCTGCTATGCAACAATAGACTAGGTGAGGGTCTGGTCTTTCAGGATACAAGAGGAGGAGAAGTAGTTCCAGTGGCTGTAGGGGACTAGGCATTTTTCTTGAAAGCCACATGCTAAGTGGGGGTTGGGGCAGAGATGGGACCAGTGGGTATCATGGCCACACTAGTGGAAGAGGGGGTATGTTACCACCTGGGCACATGGACAAACTATCCAGACAGAAGGTTCCCTGGTACTGTCACTGGTCAACTGAGTTAGCTGATGAAATGCATCAGAAGTGCTAGTTGAAGTGGTGTCTCCACTACAGTCATTACCCTAGGAATCAACCATTCTTAGTAAGCGACAGTAAGCGACTAGGGTATTGACCACTGAGTCTATACACAAAACAAATAAAAATGAAACTTTACTCTTGGTTTAAGGATAAAGTAGGCATTAACATGATCAGTTTCATGTTTTTTTTGAGGCAATTGACCAAGATTTCGTGAATTCCCTTCTTTAAGGGAATGTCATGCAAACTCACGCTAAAGGTTAAAGTTTGCATTGCTGAGTCAGAGTGGCATCTTGGCAGAACTCTATTCTCATGTGGTCCAATGAAGTGTCAAACGCATATTCGAATAAATCATAATTGCATAATTCCAGATAGATCGCACGCCACAAATCATGTGACAAATGTCAGTCGGCACTTGAACCCAAAATCTTATTGCCCTGTGACAGTTCGTGACTGGTCGATTCCTAGGCAGCTTAGCTCAGCTGGTTGATTCCTAGGGTAATGACTGTATCTGCACTGGTATCTATTATCTTGTGGTGTGTCTAGGCCTTAGGCCTTTCTTATTGTCTCATACTTGTGTTTCCCTTTCTAGTCTCTGCACTTTGGGTCAGCAGGTGAACATCTATTGTCTTGTGAGTCTGCTATTGTCTTGAGTCTCTATTGTTCTGACATAGCTAGCTTGTATGCTATTGTTTGGACTGCCTCTTACAGTATTGTTCTGATGCCTTATTGTTCTCTATTCTCTTATTGTTCTTCTTATGCTTACTACCCTTACCTTAGAGTAGTATAAATAGCATACCAGTTCTCCCTGTACAAACTAAGTAGAGTCTTTTGTGTAATCCAGCACATTGCTCTAATCTTCAGATTGCCTTAGTGGCTCCCTCTCCCCTTCTCTTCTTACAAAGTGACCCTAACTGCACATCAGTTAGCTTTGAGTCTACTACTCAGTGGGGTTGCCATCTAGTGGTAACATTAGACTCTACTTCTTTTCAACATGGCAGGCTCTAGCAGCAATGCTAGGGGCACTAGGACATGGCTCCCTATCAACGAACTTCTATTCACCCCACCTTCACACCGAGCACATCTACAGAGAAGAAACAGATGACCCAACCAACCTACAGATCTGAAACACACCAGCAATTATTGAACCTAGTGGCCCAGGAAGCCCACACCATCCCAGGAGTATCAAATAAGAGACACCCCTCAGACTTCACTCAGTATCAAGGCCATAGCAGGCCTTCCACAATGAACCATGTGTGAAAAGCTGACTAAGCAGTTTGTTGTGTGCATCATTGAACAGGATATTTCTGCAATGAATATTCTTTGTAAAATTGAAGTCTCCTTAGAGTTTGAGATACTCCTAAGGCAGCAAATTGTTTTAGAGTAGGAACAGTTCCTACTATATCATCACAATATAGAGTTAGATAAAGATCAAAGCTATAAAGCTCTGAAGGAATAGAAGAGAGTGGCTTAATGGTGTGAGCCACTGATCGAGATTTTTAGGAGATTAGATAAGATTAAGAAAAGTGGCTGTGATTTAAAGATCAAGCCAAACCTAGAGTTTGGCTTACAGAAAAGGGGAGCCTTTTATACTACTAAACTAGTACCTCTAATACCCTAAAGGTGTGGCCCCATCCAGCTATTTTAGGAGTAAATAGATGTGAAACCTAAGGGGGGCTTGGAATGGCAATCAAAGACCATGGGTCGGTTCCTTTTGAAGTGACTTTGGGGGTTGAACTAACTACTTATGTAATCACAAATATTACCTTTTTTTGGATAGATAAGATTAGATTTCTTAGATAACAGTCACACCAATACACTACATATTGTCCTAAGACATGCACATATTTTTAGAGCTACAAAATAGATAAAAAAAGATGACAAAAGGTGATTTCCCCTTTGCAGAGACATGGTGAATGTTGATGCACAGGAGGAGCATGTTAGAGAGCCCACTATGATAAGCTAGTAACGTCACTGGGCCTTCTTTATTAATGCACATGCATTACAGGTCCAGCTTCATGAACACAAATCCTTGTACCTAATGCACTGAAGGTGATACTGTGCACAGTTAGCCAACAAGTAAAAGCACATTAGAGGCTGGTCATACGGACATGAACTCACCCAGACAGTCTCACATCCGACTTTCTGGCACTGGATCAACCCCTCTTTGTTTGGATTGGCTGTTTTACCACACAAGCACTGGGATAGCTCACTCATATCCCTGCATTTCCACCTTCGACCAGTGCACATTGGTTCAGACTCAAAGAAGAGTGGGTCTGCATCAGATACCCTTGCAGACACCTCTCCCTCTGATACCTTCATGGACACCTCTCCCTCAGTTTGAATTGGCTCCAAATTAAGTAACGTAGGTGCTGGCCCAGCTAGCTCAGTCTCCACAATGTACAACAAACCTTCCGCCACTTAAACACCAACAGATTCATCTTCTGGAGGTCCTGAGAGGTGGTGCACGACCAGTTCTTCACTTTCACTATCACCATCGGGTACAGCTTCCAAGTCCTCATGATCATGATCATTTAGACTCCCATCATTAGAGGTTTCTGACTCTGAAGCTGTATCACTATAATGTTAACTTTGTATTAGTAGGCTTTTGAAAATAATAGAGGGAATAGATGGTGTTGCCTTAACACGAGATGCATGCAATGTGTCTCTAAGATTATGAGAGGTGGGTGTTGCACCTTTTGTTGTGGTTTTGGCTGCTTTAGTCGGCCATTCTAGATTTGCTTCATTCGCTCCTGTTTAAGGCCTGAGACTGCCTATATAGATTGATTATCCTCTAAGGATACTGTGGGATAAAATCAAGTTAAGTGATCATGAAATGTGTAACTCCAAACTGCTGGACTTAAATTGGGACTCTTGGGGCAATGGAAGGGATGGTTGGTACATGGGGATGCATCAGAAAACTCAGCTGCAATTGCAATAGAGAATTTGACAAGATTGGGGCAAGAGCTTGCTCTCATATTAATTGTGATATTTCCCATATGTCCTTTCAACTTCTTGAGATATATCTTGCAGAGAGGCACGGGGTGGAGGCATAGCCCATATGGCTCCATGCTGTAGTCAATTGAATGGTTAAAAAGTATATGTGCACCATTGTGCTCGATGATGTGTTGTTGGTGCTTGGTGTTGAATGTGACAGTTGGTTGGCATCTCGTATATGCCAGTGCACTGTGTTCAATGACTGCTGCATCTGTACCAATGTCTTCTAACACAAAACATGCCTTCCCTGCTAGAGTGTTAACTGTTGCATCAAATATAAGGAGGACAAGTCATTTACCTTGCTGTTCCCAATAGGGAAATTTGTGTGATAACTTGACATGTGGGATAGCATTGTAATATCCACAGTCAATATGGTCTCGCAGGTTACTTGCTATGGCCATCAGAATGGAAGATTGAAATAAAAAGAATGAGTCATAAGTAATGTGAGTAGCAACCACTGGGTTTATTGGTTGAACGAGGGCACCGGGTACCTTGTTGGAAAGTGCAAAGAGATTGGTTGATCTCCAGTCATGTTCACCCTTAGGATCATCCATATAACTTGCAGGGACCAAGCGCACACCCTGATATGACACCTGAGCAATCTTGTCACCGCCTCAGCATGCGGACGAACTGCTTTATGACCCGGACCGCTGTTCCTGCGGCCTGGAGTGGCGTTGTATTCCCCACGATGCGTGTTTCATTCATGACTCTTGTCTCTGCGAAGGCTCAGGAAGCTTTCCGCCCGTTAAACCCCAGCGCCCCTCATGGGCCCAGTTCTCGTACGATTGGTACCGTGAGTTTGCCGCTCGGTTGTCCCTTCATCCCCATTCCCCGCTCCCTCGCATTGTATCAGAGGTTGAGCCCGACATTATGTTCTTCGGACTGTCCGACCCCCCTTCTTAGTGTTATTGTCTCGGACCTTAACCGGTCGCGTTGTGACTCGGTACTTACCCGGCCCCCTTGGGGCGACGGTTATCGTACGTATCGCGTATCAGTGTTTCACCTTCCCTTGTTCCCTTCTAGTCGCATTCCCTTGTTCCCTCCTGGTCACATCCCCTTATCCCCTTCGCGTTTCCCTTGTATTCTGGCGTGTTGACTCGTACCGTTATTGTCTTGCGTCCTCTGTGGTGCGGATGGGTCTTGCTTCTCGGTTATCTCTACGATAGTACCTAGCTTATACGGTACTATAAGTAGCTTGTAGTTCTAGTCAGTGGGGACTCTCTAAGTAGAGTCTCCTGTTAAATCAACAGGTTTACTCTCACTCCTAAAGGCTTGTGGTGTGCTCACTTCAAG
>WNFC01015686.1_pt1 | contig 11355 bp, 12 predicted proteins | sample 5400541 | NCBI WGS metagenome assembly WNFC01 (sample SAMN13153342, study PRJNA577476) | soil metagenome | isolation source: 120 cm saprolite under Douglas fir tree site 2 hole 2 replicate 1 | place: USA:California | collected 2015-04-18
GATCGTCGACTTCCACGCGGAGGCGACGAGCGAGAAGGTTGCGATGGCGCGCTGGCTCGACGGCCGCGTCACTGCCGTCATCGGCACGCACACGCACGTGCAGACAAACGATGCGCGAGTCCAGCCAGGTGGGACCGCCGCAATCACCGACGCCGGCATGACGGGACCACACGACTCGGTGATCGGTGTCGAGGCGGAGCTCGCGATCCGGCGGATGCGGACCCGGCTGCCCGTGCGCTTCTCGCCGGCCGAGGGCGACGTGCGGCTCGAGGGGGTCGTGATCGACTGCTCAGACGACGGGCGCGCGCACGGGATCGAGCTGCTCCGCGTTCCGGCCTGAGAGGGGCCGAACCAGCACCACGAGCAGCGCGACGACGAGTAGGTCCCGCACGACGACAAGCCACGTCAGCCACGTCGCGAAATGCCGGTAGTAGTCGTAATAGCGGTACGGCTCCCAGATCTGGGTCAGCCCGAGCACCACGACGAGCAGCGCGCTCGCGCGAGCACCGCGGCGGCCGCCGACGAGCGGCACGAGCGGGATCAGCCAGACGAGGTACTGCGGCGAGAAGACCTTCGAGAACGTGACGTACGCGGTCACCGCGGCGGCGCAGGCGGTGACGAGCTGCTCGCGCGTGCGGCCGCTCCGCGCATAGAGCGCATACACGACGAGCAGCGCGACCACTGTCGCAACTCCTGACAGCGTGGCCGCAAGGTCCGGCCCGGATCCGACGAGATTGTCGGAGCCGGCGCTCTTGACGACATGCAGGCGCACGTTCGCGAGCTCGTGCGCGGCGGCGAAGAACGCCGCGCCGAGACTCTCCACCTGCAGCGGCCGCGCGAGCTGGCGCTGCATCGCCCACCAGACGCCGCCCGGGGCGACCGCCACGAGGGGCGCCGAGAGCGCCGCGACCACGGCAACGAAGACGGCGAGCCCCTGCGCTACGGCGCGCGCGCCGTTGCGCCGCGACAGCTCGATCAGCGCCAGCGGGACGATCACCGCCGGGTACACCTTCGCCGCTGCGCCCACGGCGGCGAGCCCGCACGCGAGCGCAGGCCGCTTCGCCGCGAGCGCTGCAACCGCGGCGACGGCGAAGAGCGCAGGCCAGTAGTCGTACCGCGACAGCGCAATCGGCCCCAGCAGCGCAGGCGCGATTCCGGCGACACAGAGCGCCGCATACGCACGCTTCCGTGACGCACCGAGAAACGCGAGCGTCCACGCCATCACGAACAGCGAGAGCAGACCGATGACGAGGATCTCGACGCGGAACCAGTCGTAATACGTGCCGTGGTAGCCCGCGAGCTTGCGCACGTACACCGGCGCGAGGAACGTGATCAGCGCTCCGGGCGGGTATTCGATCTTGAAGTCGCGATACGGAACGAGATGGTTCGCCATCATCGAACCCCAGGTCTCGTAGAACCGGACGTCGCCGACCAACCAGACCGAGAACGCGGGGACGTACGACAGGAAGAGCCACGACGCGACGAGGAGCCCGGCCCCGGCCAGCAGCGGCCGCCGGAGCTCAGCCGGCGGCAGGAACGAGATGCGGCTGCTCGAGCTGCGGATTCTCGGCATCGGCCTGGGCGCGAACGACGGCCGCGGGCGCGAAGACGGCGATCGCGGCGAAGGGGAAGAACCACGGAATGTACGTGTAGAGCCAGTAGGTGAGGACGAGCTCGAAACCGGCGAGCAGGGCGGCCGTGAGCGCTGCGAGCTGGAGCGGCGACTTCCGCCGCGGCCAGACCGCCGCCGCGAGGGAGCCCGCGACGAGCAACGCCTGGAGCACGCGCTGGACGAGGTGGAGATTGGGAAGCCCGCGCGCGTAGTACTGCCCCCAGTCCCAGAGCGAGAAGGGCGACTGGCGTCCGACCTGCCACGTGACTGTGCGGTCCCAGAAGACGCGCAGCTCGTGCAGCGGGCTGGGCTCGAGCAGGACGACGGAGAATGACGCGAGGGTGGAGGCCGCGAAAGCGGCCAGGAACCGCCCGGACGGACGGCGGTCCGGATAGGTCAGCCAAAGCGGCGCCACGATCAGCGTCGCGAACTTCGACCACCCTGCCAATGCAGCGAACGCTCCGCGGCCGACCGGCGAGGACGCGAGCCAGAATCCGAAGATGAGCAGGCATGGCATCACGGTGTCGTTCGTGTTGGAGCTCGACGCGTACTGCGTGAATGGGTAGGCAGCCCAGGCGAACGCGAGCGCCGCCGCGAGCTGCAGCCCTCCGAAGCGGCGGCCGACGAGCCACAGACCGAGCATGGACAGCAGGTCGAACGCGATCGACGTGAAATGCGCGGCCGGTAGGTCGTCCCACTTCCCGCTCCAGCCGAGCGTCAGGTAGCCCGGAATGTACGCCTCGTAGGCGACGGGGCCGTAGGTGTCGCCCTGCGGATTCGCCGACTCGCAGCGTCCGTTCGTCTGGATGCGCTCGCGGATCTCTCCGGCGGCGTCGGCCGGCCCGCAGGCCTTCAGGTTGTTCTCGACCGGGAAGTTCCCCCAGGGCGCCTCCCCGTTGACGATCCGCTCGGCGCCGATGACGCCGGAGTAGCCGACGTCGATCACGTTCGACGTCTCGATGTTCTGCATCGTCCGGAAGCCCGCGAGGAATACCGCTGCCGCAAGCAACACCCAGGCGGGCCAGAGCAGCCGCGCACGCGACCCGCGTCCCGTCGCGCCGATCCACACGCCCCGTACGACGACCCAGGCGAGCGCGGGATAGAAGAGAGGAACCGCCGTGAAGACGTTGCCGTGGTTGAAGTACCAGAGCGATGCCGTCGGCGAGAGCAGCATCAGGAGATCGAGGTTGCGCATCGATAGTGGGCGGCGCAGGTCGGCGAGCCCGAGCAGGAAGATCACGCAGAAGGCGCCCCAAAGCCACGGCTTGTTGATCCACTTGCCGCCGAAGGCACCGCTGTACCCGCGGCCCATCTTCCACGCGACCTGCGGCCCGGTCCACGCTTCGAGCACGGCGCCGCTCACGTCGTCGACGCGGCCTTCTGCGATCTCGCCGGCCTTGCCCCACCAGACCTTGACCGTCCAGCTTGCAAGCTTCGGGTCGTACGTCTCCTCGTCGACGAGGCCCTTCGCCGGGTAGCGGGAGAGCCATGCTGCGACCTTCGGAGTTGCTTCGAAGAGGACGAGCGCGCGGTGCTTGACCAGATGCGGCGACGCCGGGGACGGCGCGAACGGTGTCTGGACGAGGCGGCCCTTCCGACGGCAAGCAGACGGCACATCACGGCCAGGAAAGGTAGTGCCCGGTCAGGGACGGTGCCGGAAAGACCAGAGCTTGTTCCCCACGAAGTTCAGCGGGGTCACGAGCACGATCGCAACCGCCTGGCCGGCGAGCTTGCCGAGCCCGAGCGTGATCAGGACGTGCAGCACGACGAGATTCGCGCCGAGCGACGCGAGCGAGACGACGAAGAAGCGCATTCCCTGCGCTGCGACGCCGGCGCGGCGGTCGCGGAACGTCCAGTGGCGGTTGAGCGTGTAGTTGCTGGCTACCGCGACGAGGAACGAGCACGTCGCCGCAAGGAGATAGTGCAGTCCCGCGTGGAGCAGCGAGGCGTAGACGGCGAGATTGACGACGTACCCGACGGCGCCGACCGCGCAGAACTTCCCAAGCTGCTCCCAGTTGTGGCGGGCCCGCAGCGCTGCTTCGGCGCGTTCGCGGACCGAGACGTGCATCGCGGCCCGAGGGTACCAGGGCCCGGTCAGGCGGCCGACGCCCGGCGCGTGGGCACGACCGTGGCGCCGGCAGCGGGCACGCGCACGATTCCGTCGCCGCCACCCTGGAGCTCGAGCTCCGTAACCTCGCTGCCCGTCAGCACGAGATCCCGAAGCCTGCCCGTGGCGTGTCCGTTCTGCCGGACCTCGCCGCCGAGCAGCCGGCGAAACGAGGTGCCGCGCGTCCGGTAGAAGCCGACGTCCTCGAGCAGCATCAGCGCCGAGCCGACCGCAATCTTCTCGGGAGTGGGCTGCGCCGCGGCGAGGGGCAGAAAGCGCTGCGACTCGTCGCCGCAGTGCACGACGAAGCCGAGCACGTGCCACGAATCGCGGTCGAGCAGCAGGTCGATGGGACGGCCCAGCTGGATTCCGCGCAGCATGACGGGAAGCTGGAGCGCCTCGGAGGCGGAGGTAGATTCCACGGCCATTGCCGCATCGTTCCTGTCCGGGCGGACGCTGCGCAAACTCGCGTTCCCAGGGGAACCCATGGTTCCCCTGGGAAACCCCTCCTTTTTCGCCCGAGTGACGAGCCGCTCGTTGCGCTCCGCCGAGAGCGCGGTCTCGGCCGCGCGCGCGAAGGGCGGTCTGCAAAGAATGGTCTTGACGGCTTCGCTCTGCCGCGCGGCCCGCGGTGGCAGAGCCAGCACGGGCCGCTGGTTCGCCTGCGTCCAAGCCGGCTGCGCTCGGCTTGGCCTCCGGCCTTTGCGGCTCTGGAGACCTACCGGTTGAAACCCTCGGCGCCTAACAGGGGCACGAAACGGCAGGGGACCGTACGGAGAACCGCCGGGCCCTCGGGTGAGCGGACGACGACCTGGAGGAGCTGCTCCGAGCGGCCGCCGACCGGGACGACGAGCCGGCCTCGCTCCTCGAGCTGCTCGTAGAGCGAGGGCGGAATCCCCGGCGCGGCGGCGGCGACGGCGATCGCGGCGAACGGCGCGTGCTCGGGCAGGCCGCGCGTGCCGTCGCCGGCGTGGACGTGAACGCGGTCCGCATAGCCTGCCGCCGCGAGCGACGCGCGTGCCTGCACCTCGAGCTCGGGCAGGCGCTCGATCGAGTGCACCTCCGCGGCAAGCTCGGCGAGCACCGCGGCCTGGTAGCCGGAGCCCGTGCCGACGTCGAGCACGCGCTCGTTGCCGCGAAGGCTCAGCTCGCTGCAGATGCGCGCGACCATGTACGGCTGCGAAATCGTCTGTCCACCGCCGATCGGCAGCGCCGCATCGTCGTAGGCGTGGGCGCGCAGCTCCTCCGCGACGAAAAGCTCGCGCGGGACGCGGGCCATCGCCGCGAGCACGCGCTCGTCGTCGATGCCGCGCGCGCGCAGCTGGCGCTCGACCATGCGTGCGCGATCAGATCGCATGTGTGAGCGTCGCCGCTCGCATCGACGGCGGCAGCTCGACACCGAAGTGGCCGAGCACGGCGGGCGTCACCTCGGTGATGCGCGACGGCGCCGCATCGACACCGATTGTCAGCAGCGGCACGATCGAGTCGCCCGCGACGAGCGAGCCGTGGCTGCCGCCTCCTGCGTGATGGCGTCCACCGATGTCGACGAGCTCCCACCCCTCCGCCGCAGAGACGAGCAGCTCGCCCGCGTTCGGATTCGAGAGCGCCGACCACGTCCGTTGCAGGGCGTCAGGCTGATCGAGGATCGCGGCGTCGCCGCTCGTCTCCCAGCCGCCGGCGGCGGGGCGGAAGCGGAGCTCCTCGCCCTCACGGCGCGCAACCGCCTCGGCGCCTTCGCGGCGGAGCGTGGTCTCGACCGCTGGCTCGCCGTCGAGCGCCAGCGCGAGATCGGACGCGTCGACGCGCGCATCGGGCAGGAGGTACACCTGGCCGGCGCGGTTCGAGGCAGTGACGACGATGTCGTCGGAGAAGCGCGCCAAGGGGAGCTCGAGCTGCGCGGAGCGCTCGACCGTCGTCTGGCCGTGGTCTGAGTGCAGGATGACCGCGTAACGCTCGAGGAAAGCGTCCGGGCCTCCTGCCGCGTCGAGCAGCGCCTGAATCGCCGCATCGGTGCGCTCGAGCGCGACGTCGTCGGCGCCGAGCGGTCCGTGCGTGTGGGACGCATAGTCGAAGTCGGAGAGGTAGTACGCGAGGAAGTCGAAGCCGTCCCGCGTCACCAGCCAGCGTCCGACCGCTGAGGCGTACGCGTCAATCGATCCGGCGGGCCGGTTGCGAACCGCGAGCGGTGCACCGGTCGGATCGGACTCGAAGAGGCTGTAGAAGAAGAACCGCTTCGGGCCGAACGCCGGCTTCGTCACCCACGGCAAGGTCGGGTTGTGGCGCGTGCGGCCGCGGTAGCATGTGATGTTCACGGCGGCAGCGACGTGGCCTGCGTCCTCGAGCGCCTCGTACACCGTGACCGCGTCCGGCGAGAGGTGCTGTTGGTTCAGGTTGTAGATCGTGTCCGTGAGCGACTGCGCGACCCCAGCTGCTCGGACTGCGGCGAACGACGAGCCGTACTCGACGATGCGCCGCTCGTCGCGGTGCCACCAGACGAGATGGGGAATGTGGTGGATGCCGGGACCCGCCCCGGTCGCGATCGACGACAGGCAGACCGGCGTGAGCGAGGGGAAGACGGACGTCGCGCGCCGGTACGTCCCGTTCGCGGCGAGGAATGAGAGCGCCGGCGCGCGGCCCCCGTCGACGGCGCGCTCGAAGCCCGCAGGCGTCAGGCCGTCCACGACGATCAGGACGAGCTTCTTGGGCGCCAACCTCCTAGTCCTTCGCGAGCGTGCGCAAGCCGGCGTAGCGCTCGGGGGCGCGCCTGCGGAGCCGTGCGGCGAGCGCCGGCAGCGCGAGCAACTCGACGTAGCCGAGCGCCGGCACCCAAGCGAGTGCGGCGACGCCGGCCGCTGCGAGCGCAACGAGCGCTGCCGTGCCGCCGCGCGTGCCACCGCGGCGAAGTGCGCCGCGCACGATCTGGGCCGCGCCGAACGCGCCCGCAAGACCGCCGATCACGCCGGCGGCGATGTCACCCCAGCTTCCGGGCTGCCAGCTGTCGATCGCGTAGCCAAGCCCTGCCCCGGCCGCGAGCGCGACCGCTCCGGCGACGAGGAGCGCGGTGCGCGCAGCACCGGCGAGCCCGGCCAGCAGCACCCCGATGCCGGCCCCGAGCCCGGCGCAGACACCGATCCAGTACCAGGCGCCCATCTGCGGCCAGCGTACCTCTCGACGCCGATCGTCCGTTGTCCCGGAGAGACGGCGCACAGCGACCCGCCCATCCGCCCGCTTCCGGAGGAGGAAACGTGCCCCACAACACACGTCCGCTGCTGGTTTTCTTCACGTCGCGGCGGTCCGGGCCGGCCCGCCGGATGGAAAGCCTGCTCGCGCACATCGCGCGGAGGGAACGCGACGCGCTGTCAGTGAAGCGCGTCGACGTCGACGAGCGGCCCGATCTCGCGGAGCGATTCCATGTGTCGGAGGTGCCGTCGCTCGCGCTCGTGCAGGGGAAGCGCGTCGTTGCGACAATCGAGGGCCGCGCGACCGCGCCGAAGATCGACTCGATGCTCGAGTCGCACCTCCGCGCGACGGTCTAGCTCTAGCTGCTCGCGAGCCGCGCAATCACGGCGAGACCAAAGTCGGCGGCACGCTTGCCGTCGATCACGCGGTGGTCGAACGTGACCGAGACGTTGCCCATGCGGCGAACGACGACGTCGCCATCGCGCACGACGGCGCGATCCTCGATGCGATGGATGCCGAGGATCGCGACCTCGGGATGGTTGATCAGCGGCGTGACGAACAGTCCCGCCGACCGGCCGGCGCTCGTGACGGTGAACGTGCCGCCGCGCAACTCCTCCGGCGCGAGCTTCCCGGCGTGAGCCGCGCCGGCGAGCCGGTGGACGTCCGCATCGAGCTCTTCGAGTGAGCGCGACTCGCACGCCCGCACGACCGGTACGACGAGACCTTGGTCGGTCTGAACCGCGACGCCGATGTCGTAGCGATCGACCAGCACGAGGTCGCCGCCGTCGATGCGCGCGTTCAGCTCCGGGAACTCCTGCAGCGAAGAGGCGACCGCCTCCAGTACGAGCGGCAGCAGCAGCTTCAGGTCGACGCCCGTGAAGTCGGCCTCCTCGACCCACGTGACCGCCGGAATCTCGCGTGCGCGTGTCAGGTGCTCGAACATCTGACGGCGAATGCCGCGGATCGGCTCGCGCCTCTCGCGGGGCGCGGGACCGGCAGCTGACCCGCCGCGGACGTCCTGCTCGGTGATCCGGCCCTGCGGCCCCGTCCCGGTGACGGTCGAAAGGTCGACGCCGAGCTCCTGCGCGAGCCGGCGCACGAGCGGCGTCGCGCGCACGCTGTCGCGGGGAACGCCGGCCGCTCTCGCAACCATCGCGGGTTCGGCGGCAGGCGCCGCAGCTCTGGTGCCGTCGCCACCGATGACGACGAGCACCGTGCCGACCGGGACGACGGCACCCTCCTGCACGAGGATCTGCGTGACCGTCCCCGCCGCGGGCGAGGGGATCTCGACCGTCGTCTTGTCGGTCGCGATCTCGACGAGCGGGTCGTCCTCGGCGATCTCCTGCCCTTCCTGGACGAGCCAGCGGGCGATCTCGCCCTCGGTCAGACCCTCGCCGAGATCGGGGAGCTTGAACTCGTACGCCATGCGGCGCGCAGCCTAGCGAGCCAGCGCGTCGTCGCGGAGCACGGCATGGACGCCTTTGGTCTCGTTGACGACCTGGGTCACGTGCAGGTCGACGGCGACGCTCGAGAGCGCGAGCGCGTGGTTGCGCTCGAATCCGCGCTCGCGCTCCATCAGGTCGAGCATGGTCGCCAGGCACTGCTCGGCGGCGAGATCGAGATCCTCGTCGAAGCCGAATGCGACCCACGCGTCGGCCGTGCGCGCGATCGGCGTGCGCAGGTCGAGATCGTCGAGCACGTTCAACGTGAGCTGCGCGCGCTCGAGCGGGCACTCGATCGCAGTGCCGGAGACCTCGCCGTCGCCCTGGGCGCCATGACCGTCGCCGGCCGAGAGCAGCGCGCCGTCGACGGGAATGGGGAGGTAGAGCGTCGTGCCCGCGACGAGCAGCTTGCAGTCGATGTTGCCGCCGAAGCGGCGCGGCGGCGCTGTCGAGTGCACGCCCGGCTCGGGCGGCGGCATGCCGATCACGCCGAGGAACGGTGCGAGCGTCACCCTAACGCCGCGATCGTCGGTCGCCGTGCCGCCGTCGAGCGTCCAGTGGAACGGATTGCCGTCACCGAAGGTCACGCCCCACGAGCCCGGCGTCACCTCGTCGATCCGAACCACGAGCGTCTGCCCAGTGCGTGCGCCCCGCACCTCGATCGGTCCGTTCAACGCATGCCCGTCGTGGAGCTCGCGGTCCCGTTCGAAGCGCTCGGCGTCCGGCTCCCAGCGCCAGCCAGCGTTGAGCGACTGGAAGCGGACGCTGTCGCCCGGGTCCACGCTCAGCACAGGCGGAAGCGCGGCCGAGAAGTAGCCGTGCACGGTCTCCTCGGTCAGCGGCAGCTCGTGGATCACGTCCGCGGCTCCTGGATCCACGCGGCCGCGGGTGCGACCAGGACGCGCAGCCCGACGCGCCGTCCCTCCTCGTCGCGGAACTCCCAGAGCGAGACCGCCTGCTCGTCGCCGCGCAGCTCGGGCGCGACGTCGGCCGGGACGTAGCCGCCCTGCAGGCGGCGTTCCGCGTCCCACACGGCGACGGCGTTCGGGTCGTGCTCGTTCTCCGGCTCGCGCACGAGCGCGAGCCGCCGTCCTGGCGCGAACGCGTCGTCCTGCAGGGCGTCGAGCCGGTACGAGGAGCCGGCGAGCTTCACGACGCGCAGCCGCGGGTCGTCCCACTTGAGCGCGGCGCCGGTCGCGGCGTCGCGGAGCCAGTAGCCGGACTCCCCGCGCTCGAGCCAGAGACGGAGCCGATCAGAACTCGAGGAGCTTTCGGCAGGCATCGACGACACGCTCCACCGACGGCATGTACGCGTCCTCGAGCTTCCAGTACGGATACGGCACGTCGTAGCCCGTGACGCGCAGCACCGGACCGCGCAGGTCGAGGATCGCCTTCTCCGCGAGAATCGCAGCCAGCTCGGCGCCGAAGCCGGCGACGCGCGGCGCCTCCTGCACGATCACGACGCGGCCGGTCTTCGCGGCCGACGCGAGCAACGCGTCCTCGTCGAGCGGCTTAAGGGTGCGGATATCGAGCACCTCGACCGAGGCTTCGCTGGCGAGCGCGTCCGCGGCGCGCTCGCACAGCGGCACCATCGCGCCGTACGCGACGAGCGTGACGTCGTCGCCCTCGCGCGCGAGACGCGCCTTGCCGAGCTCCACGACGTAGTCGCCGTCGGGAACGTCGCCGCGCTCCGCGCGGTAGATGAGCTTCGGCTCGAGGATGACGACGGGATCCGGATCGCGGATCGCGGCGGCGAGCAGTCCCTTCGCGTCGGCCGGTGTCGATGGGATCGCGACCTTCACGCCCGGCGTGTGCACGTAGTACGTCTCCGGCGAGTCGTCGTGCAGCTCGGGCGCGCGCACACCGCCGCCGTAGGGCATGCGAACCACGAGCGGGAACTCCATCCCGCCGCCTGTGCGCCAGTGGTAGCGGCCGACGTGGGTGATCAGCTGGTCGAGGCAGGGATACGAGAACGCGTCGTACTGCATCTCGCACACGGGGCGCCAGCCGGCCATGCAGAGGCCGACCGCGGTGCCGAGGATTCCCGCCTCTGCGAGCGGAGCGTCGACGCAGCGGTCGGCGCCGAAGCGGTCGCGCAGGCCGGCGGTCGCGCGAAAGACGCCGCCGGACCGACTCACGTCCTCGCCCAGCACGAGCACCGAGTCGTCACGTGCGAGCTCCGTGTGGAAGCAATCGTTGATCGCCTCGATCATCAGCAGCTCAGCCAACGGGGCCTCCGAGGATGCGGCGCAGCTCGGCGAGATCGCGCGCGAGAGACGGAGGCGGGTTCACGTACGCGTGCTCGAACACGAGCCCGATGTCGGCATCGGGCTCCGCCTCCGCCTCCGCGATTCCGAGCCGCATCGCCTCGAGCGCCTCTGCCTTGATCTCCGCCTCGAGCTCGTCGTGCAGCACGGAGTGCTTGCGGAGATAGCGCTCGTAGCGCCCGAGGCACTCGTTGCGCTTCTCCTCCTCGACGCGCTCGAGGTCGATGTACGCGCGTGAATCGTCTGCCGTCGCGTGCGGCGCCGTCCGATAGCTCACCGCCTCGATGAACGACGGGCCCGCGCCGTTGCGCGCGCGCTCGACTGCCTCGCGCGTCACCTCGTACACGGCCAGCACGTCGCCGCCGTCGACGCGCACGCCGGGAATGCCATAGCCCGCCGCCTTGTCGACGAGCGCCTCAGCGTGCGTCTGCGCGGAGACGGGCGTCGAGATCGCCCACTGATTGTTGTTGCAGAAGAGGATCAGCGGCGCCTGGAAGACGCCGGCGAAGTTTGCGCCCTCGTGGAACGCGCCCTCGCTTGTCGCCCCGTCGCCGAAGTACACGATCGCGCAGCCCGGCTCGCCCTTCAGCTTCTTGCCCCACGCAAGACCGGCCGCGTGCGAGACTTGCGTCGCGATCGGCACGCAGATCGACGCGACGTTGTAGTCGGCCGGATTCCACCAACCCGCGGGATGTCCCCGCCACCAATGGAGCACGGTCGCTGGCGGCATGCCCCGTAGGAGCCCGA
>WNFC01008446.1_pt1 | contig 11353 bp, 5 predicted proteins | sample 5400541 | NCBI WGS metagenome assembly WNFC01 (sample SAMN13153342, study PRJNA577476) | soil metagenome | isolation source: 120 cm saprolite under Douglas fir tree site 2 hole 2 replicate 1 | place: USA:California | collected 2015-04-18
AACGGGCGTCCACAATCCTGCCAGCAGCAGGCTTCCGACGCCGATCGCGATGAATGTCGCGTAAAGCCCGTCATGGGGCGCTCCCCAAAATCCGGAGCACCCTTCAATTAATAATGGGATAGCTGCCGCTAGGCGCAGGACAAGGAGTCCCGCGCCGGGCCAACCGCCAGGAAACATCGTAAACAATCGTTGCAAGTTTTCCCCTTACTTCGCCCTAATTTCACACACGTACGAGGCGAATGTAACGGGATAGCGGACTCCGCGAATCCCCAAATATGGGGCACGCTTTAGACTCTTTTGGGTGGTTTATAAAGGATTTATAACTCGATGATTCCGCGCTTCAAAGCTGCGGTCACTGCGTGAGTTCGGTCATTGACGCCAAGCTTGGAAAGGATGTTCTTGACGTGGCCCTTGACCGTATCCTCCGAGATCGCTAGCTGATCGGCGACCAGCTTGTTCGAATTGCCCGCTGCAATCAGGGAAAGAACCTCAATCTCCCTCTCACTCAAGGCGTCATCGGCAGCATGAGTGGCGAGTTCGGCGGCGACCTCCGCGTGAATGAATTTTTTGCCGGCTCGAATAGCCCGAATCGTGTCCAAAAGATCCTTCCGCACGTTGCCTTTCAAGATATAAGCTTGCGCGCCGGCTTTCATTGCCCGCTTGCACAACGCATCGCCCGCGTAGGTCGTCAGCACAATGATCCGCGCGTCTGGAAATTCGCTCCGAATGGCAATCAGTGCATCGATTCCATTCATTTCGGGCATCTGCAAGTCCATTAATGTGACGTCCGGCCGGTGCAGCCTGAATTGTTCTACCGCCTCACGCCCGTTGGACGCTTCCCCAACCAAGCTCATATCCTTTTGATTGGCGATAAGCGCGGCGATTCCTTCCCGGATGAGAGCGTGGTCGTCCGCCGTGAGAACGCGAATTGGACCAGGACCAGCGCCGATCTTAGGACTGCTGCCCATTCGTCTCCTCAATCTTCTTTCGCAAGAACCAGAATCTGCCACGAGCCTGCCCGCCGCCATAAGCAATAGCCGCAGGAACACTCAACTCGATCTCCGTTCCGGCTCCCTGCTCGCTCCAGACTTCCAGCCGCCCGCCAAATCTCTTGGCACGTTCGCGCATACCAGGCAAGCCCCAATGACCAGCACGGGCGCCCTGATCGGCAACTTCAGGAGCGATTCCGATTCCGTCGTCTCGCATGTGAAACTGGAACTCCGAATCTCCGTAAGTGATTTCCGCTTCAATCTTCTGCGCCCGTGCGTGGCGAAAAGCGTTTCGCAACGCCTCGCGCCCAATCCGGTAGATTTCATCGCGCAGCACGGGATTCAGTTCTCGCTGTTTCCCTTCCACCAGCAGGCGCACGCAGGGGACGCTGCCGGAGTCGTTCTGAGCGGTAAGTTCTTCGCCCAGAGCGGTCAATGCAGATGCTATATCTTTGTCACTGATGATGGGCTCGCGCAAGTCCGAAACTGTATCCCGGCCCTCCGCGATAGCTTTGTCTCCGCGCTCCAGTGCAACGTCGAGCGCTTGCATAGCTTCGCTCGGTCGCCCAGGAAGAAGGTCGCGCACAGCTTGCAAGCGAAACATCAGCCCCTGAAAACCCTGCAACAGCGAGTCATGGAGTTCCCTGGCGATGCGTGTTCGCTCGCTAAGGCGCTCATCCAGGCGCATATCGAACTGGAGCAACAGTTGATATGAATGATAGCGGTGTGCGCCCCATGCCGAAGCAAGCACTAACACCAGGAATGTGAGCCGAAACCACCACGTGGCCCACCAAGGCGGCAGGATCTGGATGAGCAGTTGCGCACCGGGTTCGCTCCATGGTCCGCGGCCGCTCGCACCCTGCACATGAAACATGTAAGTACCTGCCGGCAGCGTCGTGTAACTAGCAAGCCGCTGGTCGCTTCCTACCTCATTCCACTTTTGGTCCAATCCTTCCAACATGTAGCGATAGCGGTTAGTCGCAGGATTGAAAAAGCTCAATGTGGAAAACCCGATAGAGAAAATGTCTTGTGAGTGGGAGAGGGTGATCGTATCGGTGTAGTTGACTGCTTTCTTCAGAGGCGAGCCGGGGCTGAGAGTGAGCGGGCTTCCGAATAATCGGAAATCAGTCAAGACAATCGGCGGGACAAACGCGTTCGCAACGAACGCATCGGCCACCACCTGATCGGGAAAGAATGCGGTGACTCCGCTGAAACCTCCAAAAAACATCTCACCCGCGGCACTCTTGAAGCAGGTGCCCCACCCGGTAAGATCTGGGCCGGGAAGACCGTCTGCCACAGTGTAGTTGCTGAATTTCTGGGTTCGCGGGTCAAAGCTCGATACCCCTTTATTCGTGCTCATCCAAAGCAGACCGCGGTGATCTTCGAGAATGCAGCTAACAACATTCCCTCCCATGCCATCGCGCTCGTTGTAAACCACAAATGTGCTTGTTTTGGGAACGAATTTGTCCAGCCCGTTTTGCGTGCCAACCCACATACTTCCTGCGCGATCGAAATGGATGGCGACTACGCGGTTGTCGCTGAGACTGTGCGGGTCGTCGGACTTGTGGCTGTAGACTGTGAACTGGTTGGTGTTTGAATCGAATCGGTGCAGCCCTAAATTGCCGCCAAGCCACAAGTTTCCTTGTGGGTCTTCTGCGATGGCGTAATAGTTCAGGCCTCGGGTTTTCGGGTCTGGCTTGTAGGCTCTAAACCGCTGCGTGAGCGAGTCGAAACGACAGAGACCATCCCACGTTGCAGCCCACAAGATGCCCCGATGATCGATAAGCAACCGCTCTACGACACCGCTACACAAGGTTGAGGGATCGGAGCGGTCGTGGATGTAGCGTCGAAGGTCTCCCGTTTTCCGGTTGTAACGCAACAGCGGATTCGTGCCTGCTATCCAAAGAACGTCTGGTCCGTCTTCGACGATCGAAAGCACTTCAGACCCGCCGACTGGCTGGAAGCTGGAGGACAAGCCGGTCTTGCGATCAATTCGCACCAGCGAACGATTGACGCCGACCCACAAAACGCCATGCCGGTCCTCATAGAGGGTCCCAATGAGACCCGGACTTATGCTGTTGCGACTGTCGGAGGGGTTCGTAAGTTTTGTAAACGGCAGTGGCCTGGTAGCAAAGAAGTGTGGCGCCACGTCGTGCATACCGACCCAAATGTTCTTTTCGCGGTCCTCGAATAGGGCTATGACTCGGTTGTCGACCAGACTGTCGCTATCACCAGGGAGGTGGTGGTAGCTGATGAAACGCCGATGCTCGCGGTCGAACTTGAGCAATCCAAGGACCGCCGTTCCAAACCACATGGTGCCTTCGTGGTCCTCCAGCAGGGCGTACGCGGGGTTCTTCAAGTTGCCCTCGGGGCCTCGTGAGTCGAATCCGTAGCGAGTCAGTTTGTTCGTCTTGGGATCGAACGTGGCGATGGAGCCGTCTGGGCCGTAGACGAGCCAAAACACGCCGAAACGGTCTTCATGGAACCACATCCCGATACCCGACTCCCCCGTAAGGACGTGCCTCTTCACTTTTCCACTGTTCCTATCAAATTCGTCGAGCGTCTGGCTGGTGCCAACCCAAAACCGGCCTGCTCCGTCCTCACCGGTGGACTTGATAGCGTTATCCCCGAGGCTGGAAGGGTCTCCCGGGTCGTGGTAAAAGTGCTTGATCGTACTCGTGACGGGATCCAGTCGGAATAATCCTTTCCGAGTGGACAGCCATAACATGCCCGACGAGTCCTGGCTGATCTGGTCGACGGTCGTCGGTAAGCCACTTGAATCCGGGACATCGAAATGATAGTGACTAAATTTTTCCGTAAGCGGGTCAAAGCGGTCGAGAGACTTGTCTGTTCCGACCCAAATCGTGCCGGCGCGGTCCTTAAACAACGAATAGATGAAAACCCCACTGAGGCTTTCCTGGCGTTCCGGATCGTGTTTGAAGACTTTGAAGTTATAACCGTCATAGCGGTTCAGGCCGTTGATTGTTCCGAACCAAATAAACCCCTGGTCGTCCTGAACGATATCCGACACCCTAACTTGAGAGAGACCTTGGGAGCTGGATATCCGTGCAAAGCGGATATCTTTACCCTCGACGACGGGAAGCCTGATGGTTTCAGTTTCCACGGGTGAATCAAGCGAGGAGGTGCGAGCGATTTTGTCCGTCCTGGCCCAGGCTGAAACACCTACAAGGGTCAAAAGTAGGATCGCCGAGGCCAGTTCGAGCATATGGCTGCGATCCTGAAGCCCTGCAGTCAAAGCTCGTCTCTGAGCTACATCGGTGCGATTGGGCGCAAATTGCTTCGAGTTGATCGTCATCCCGAACCCGCCGCATTTTTGCGGCATTTTGAAATCAGCTTTTTCCCGCATAAGCAGCCCGGATCTTGTCCAACAAATCCTTTCGTACGTCACCTTTTAAGATATACGCGTGCGCGCCGGCTTGCATCGCCCGTTGGCACAAAGTGTCGGCCGCGTATGTCGTTAGAACGATGATTCGCGCTTTCGGAAATTCGCCTCGAATTGCAATCAGGGCATCGATCCCACTCATTTCCGGCATCTGCAAGTCCATCAAGGTCACGTCCGGATGGTGTGACCGGAACTGCTCAACGGCCTCGCGCCCGTTCGCGGCTTCCGCGACCAAAAGCATGTCCCTTTGAGTGCCGATGAGCATGGCGATCCCTTCACGGAGAAAGGGGTGGTCGTCAGCCGCCAAAATGCGAATCACTTCAGGACTTGTGTCCATAGGCTGCCCTAATTCTTCTTTCGCAAGAACCATAGTTTGTTGGGAGCGTTGGATTTGCCGTAAATAACAGCCGCCGGAACCTTCAACTCGATTTCTGTTCCCGCTCCATGCTCACTCCAAACTTCCAGCTTCCCGCCAAAACTCTTGGCACGTTCGCGCATACCGGGCAGGCCCCAATGCCCCGCGCGGGCGCCCTGATCGGTAACCTCAGGCGAAATTCCGATCCCATCGTCTCGCACCTGCAAGAGAAACTCAGAATCGCCGTAAGTTACTTCGGCTTCGATTTTCTGCGCCTTGGCATGGCGAAACGCGTTTCGCAAGGCCTCGCGCGCAATCCCGTAGATTTCATCGCGCAGCACGGGATTAAGCTCTCGTTGTCTTCCTTCCACCAATACGCGCACGCACGGTGCGGGGCCGTTCTCGCTCTGCGCGGCCAATTCCTCGCCCAGGGCGGTCAGCGCCTGCGCGATATCGCTGTCGCCGATTGTGGATTGACGCAAGTCTGAGATCGTATCCCGGCCTTCGACGATGACTTTGTCTCCGCGCTCCAGCGCAATGTCCAGGGCTTTCATAGCCTCGCTGGGCCGCCCGGGAAGGAATTCACGCACTGCCTGAAGGCGAAACATCAATCCTTGAAAGCCTTGCAGCAGCGAATCATGGAGTTCGCGAGCGATGCGCGTCCGCTCATTGACGCGTGCTTCCAGTCCTGCGTTGAACTCCCGCGCCAGTTGCCGCAGCCGGAGTTGATAAAGCCCCCAGAGCAAGGCCAGAAAGGCAGCCACGCACAACGAACGAAACCAATTCGTCTGCCAGTACGCCGGAGCAATGGAGAAATCCAGGAACGTGCCCGCCTCGTTCCACACACCGCTGTTATTGCAAGCCATCACACGGAAGCGGTAGTTGCGTGGAGCAAGATTGGCATAGAACGCTTGCCGCCGCGTCCCCGCGTCCTGCCAATCGCGATCCCAGCCTTCCAGCTTCACGCGGAAGTGCACCTTTTCCGGCACCATCAGGCTCAGTGCGGTGTAATCAATCGTTAGGTCGCGCACCAGCGGCGGAAGCTTCGGCTTCAAGGAGGACTCATCACCCCACCAGTTCTGCCAGTAGGTCTTGCGGTCGGCGGTGATTTGCTCGACGTGTATTGGCGGCGGAAGTTTGTTCAAGGGAAGGTGACGCGGATCGATGACGCTGACCCCGTCCCTGGGTAAGAACCATATTCTCCCATCGGGGGATTTCGTCACAGTTGGTGGATAGCCGCCAGCGATCGCGGGGCTTCTCACTCCGTCGGAGATGTCGAAAACCGTAGTTTGGATAGTGCGTTTCGAATCACTCGCCCACGCATCCAGTTCGGATCGCACAATCCGCACCAAGCCGCACGGCATGTATAACCAGACCGCATGATCGTCATCTTCCACCGACCAATGCACCGCATCGCAAGGAAGGCCGTTCTTGCTGGTGAGTGTGGCAATATGCCCATCCTCGATGCGGCTTAGTCCGCTTTCAGTCGCAGCCCACAGCGCGCTCCGCGATCCGAACCGAAGCCCAGTGACATGGTCATTGCCCAGTCCGTCAGCGGCTTTGTACCAAGCACGCACCTGGCCATCCTTGAGATGAGCTATTCCGCCGCCTTCAGAAAATCCGACCCACAAGCCGCCGCCCTGCAAACGACCAGGCATTAAGCCAATCGCACCCTTTTCTCCGAACTGAGACCACGGAATCCGCTGAACTGCACTACTTTCGGTCCAATGGAAAAGGCCGCGCTCGAAGTTGCTGATCCATACATCCCCGTTCCCATCACCGGCGATTGAAAATGTAAATCCGCCTGGAACGCCCAGAATCCGGACAAACCGTCCACCTTCGAAGTAGAAGACGCCATCACTGGTCGAAGCCCACAATCGCCCGCGTGCGTCCTGTCCCAGCGACTGTGTATCACCTGTGAGTCCGCTATTCGCGATTTCCCTTACCCTTCCGCTGGCACTAAGATCGCGCTCATCTTTTTGACGGCCCTGCCCCAGCGGCTTTCCACTGCGGTAAAGAATCACACGGCCGTTCTCCCAGCGATTCAGCCCATCTGCCGTTCCGATCCAAATACTTCCATCAGCGCTTGCTTGCACTGACCAGGCTGAGGAATTTGAGAGGCCCTGGTTCCGCGAAATCGTTGGCACTGCGACTTCACGAAACTGGTCAAGCCCATCTTGCGTGCCGACCCAAAGATTTCCTTCGCTGTCTTCGAATATGGTTGATACGAAATCGGCGGAGAGGCCGTCGCTGGCTTTGAATACATCGACCCGGCCCTGGTGCAAGTGCAACAAGCCCTGTAAGCTGCCGATCCAAAGACCGCCGTCTCTGCTCCGCAGAATCCGGGCGGGGTTGAACTGTCCGCTGATGCCGGGAAGTGTATAACTCTCGATTTTTCCACCTACAAACTGTTTCAGCCCCGTGTAAGTACTGATCAAGAATGCGCCATTATCATCTTCGATCAACGACTCAGCGGAAACTACGCCCCTGGGAAACGTGTAGTGTTCAGGAGGACCAGGGACCCATCGCCACAGCCCGGTTGCGGCCGATACCCAGAGATTGCCTTTGTGGTTTTCGTACAAAGCGGTTACACCCCGACCGAACTGCCCAGCTCCGTAGCACTGGATCGCCGGGCCTTTAGCAGTGCACAACTTGCCGGCCGACAACCCGTATCCCCCGATCCATACGGTTCCTTCATCGTCTTCGAGTAGCGCACGTATGCCCAGTCCGGCAAGCTCCGGATAGTTGGTAAGCTTGCCGTCTTTCCAACTCGCAAGCCCCCTGCGCGTGCCAATCCAAAGCGCTCCATCACGCCCAACGAGCAGGGATTGGATGAAATTATTGGGGAGTTGCTCATCGGCTGGCGGCCGCCACGGCACAGCTCGCACACCGTCGAAGCGAAACAAGCCAAATTCCGTGCCCAGCCACAAGTAGCCGTCAGACGTCTGTGCAATCGAGAAGATCGCGCCTTTGGCAAACCCGTCGCGCACCTTCCACGCCGTGTGCGCATACTGATTGACGTCCAGCGCCGGGTCCAACGCGTACGCCAGCGGCCCCCACGCAAACAGGATGCCGGACAGCAAAGTGCTTAGCCGGACTGTGCGTAAACCAGCTATCGCACGGCCCAGCGCCGCGTATCGTCCTTGTCCGTGGGGTTTTCCCATAGGACCCGAATGTTACTCTCATTTATCTCAGCGGAGGGGCCACTTGCATCACTCTTTTGAGGTGTAAGGAGACGACCCGTTCGAGAGTCACTGAGCGACCCCTTTGGGTGTTGACCCCTTGGCAGGCCGAGAGTACGCTCACGGCTTCCGCGTTTCCTTGACGTGAGATTATGCGTGTCCCCGCCCTCGCCGCGTGCCTGTTCCTCGTTTTCTCCTCGTCTGTTCTGCGGGCCCAATCAACCAATGCCTCCCTTACCGGTCGCATAACTGATCCCTCCAAAGGCGCAATCGCTGATGCAAAAATTGGCGCTGTCCGCGCGGGAACAAATATCCGGTACGAGACCACCACCAACACCTCGGGCGAATACTACCTAACCAATCTCCCTCCCGGCCTTTATCAAATCGAAATCGAAAAGCCCGGCTTCAAAAAGTTAATCAAGCCCGAAGTGATCCTTCATGTCCAAGACGCGATAGAACTCAATTTCGAACTGACTCTTGGCTCCACATCCGAGACCATCAGGGTGGAAGCCGGTCTTCTTCCCGTAGAGACGGCGTCCGGGAGCGTGAGCACCGTGATTGACCGTACGTTCGTCGAGGACATTCCTTTGAACGGCAGGAGCTTTCAAACCCTGATCCTACTCACGCCCGGCGTCGTCGTGACCGCCACAGCTTTCGACGACCAGGGCCAATTCAGCGTCAACGGTCAACGCGCCGATGCGAACTACTTCACTGTCGACGGCGTCAGCGCCAATTTCGGCGTTACCGGCTACTTTCCTCTCGTTCAGGCCGCGGGAGGAGCGCTCCCCGCCCTTAGCGCTTCAGGCGGCACCACCAGCCTCGTCTCCGTCGAAGCCTTGCAGGAGTTTCGCGTCCAAACCTCTTCCTTCGCTCCGGAGTTCGGGCGCACGCCCGGCGGACAGATTTCCATCGTGACGCGCTCCGGTACCAACAGCTTTCATGGCACAGCATTCGAATATTTCAGGAATGACGTCCTCGATGCCAATGATTGGTTTTCAAACTTCAATCATCTGCCGAAACCTGCGGAGCGGCAGAATGATTTCGGTGGCATTTTCGGCGGCCCCATTTTCAAAGACAAGACCTTCTTCTTCTTCTCCTACGAAGGCCTGCGTTTGCGCCAGCCAGCAACGCAGCAAACGACGGTTCCAGACAACGCCTCGCGCCAGCAGGCGCCCGCCGCGATACAGCCGTTCTTGAACGCCTATCCGATTCCGAACGGCCCCGGGGTCGGTCCCGGCCTCGCGCAATTCAACGGCAGCTACTCCAATCCCTCTTCCCTGGACGCGTACAGCATCCGCGTCGATCACGCCATCAACTCCAAGCTCAGCCTCTTCGGCCGCTACAACTATTCACCGTCTGAGTTCGCTCAACGAGGTCCGCTCATCACCACGGAGCGAGTTCTCAGTACGAGCCAGTCGGGCGCATCCTCAATCCAGACCTTTACATTCGGTCTCAATCAAGTCCTGACGCCACGGATCAGCAACGAGATGCGGGCAAATTACAGCAATGATAGAGTTGCAACCAAATACGTCCCGGACAACTTTGGCGGAGCCGCGCCGTTGCCGGATTCACTGGTGTTTCCCTCGGGGTCGTCATCCGCAAATGGCAGCTTCGCACTAAACATAAACGGTGCCGGAGTTTATACCCAGGGCAAGAACGCGACCGACGAACAGCGCCAGGTCAACCTCATTGATAACGCGTCTTGGAGTAAGAACAACCACCAATTGAGATTCGGTGTGGATTATCGCTGGCTTTCTCCTTTCACCACTCCATATGCATATCGTCAACAGGCGCAGTTCTCAGGGGTAATCTGTCCTACCACGCCACCGTGCCCCGGATACGCTGAGTCGGGAACATCTGTGTATGCCGCCACGTTCAGTTGGCAGAGCAACGCACTACTCTCCCATAACTTCTCCGTATACGGTCAAGACACCTGGGAACTAACACCAGGATTGACCGTGACGTATGGGTTGAGGTGGGACATCAATACGCCCCTAAAGGGCAAAACGGCGGCGAATCAGCCCTATGCGGTCATAGGGCTGAATGATCCGGCGACGATGACCCTGGCGCCGCGCGGTACCCCCCTCTACCAAACCAAGTATGGGAATGTGGCGCCTCGCCTGGGACTCGCATATCAGTTCAGAGGCCCAAGCAATTCGCAGACCGTTCTGCGGACAGGCTTCGGGATTTTCTATGACTTGGGCTATGGGTCTGTGGGAGGGGCGTTTAGCTACTGGCCCTTCGAAGCTCTTAAAGTCGTTCCTGGTGCGACCTTGCCGTTGAATGCACAAGACGCGGCGCCCCCACCCCTCACAACGAGCCTGCCTGTCGGCACGATGATTGTAGCTGACCCAAATTTGAAGCTGCCGCGCACCTACGAGTGGAATTTAGCCGTGGAGCAATCGCTGGGACACAGCCAAAGCCTCTCGATAACGTACATTGGCGCGAATGGGCGCGACTTGCTGCGCGTAACGAATCTAGTCAACCCGAATCTGAATTTTCAGTCTGTCGCCGTAACGAGCAACACAGCATCTTCGTATTACGACGCCCTGCAACTCAAATTTCAGCGCAGGTTTTCCCGCGGACTCCAGGCGCTCGGCTCCTATACCTTCTCACATTCGACGGACATTTCTTCCACGGATGCCTTCGCGAACTACCTCAACACTCCGAGTACGAGCGCGTATCCCAATCTCGATAAGGGCAACTCCGATTTCGACATCCGGCACTCCTTCGCTGCTGGTGTCACCTACGATGTTCCCTCGCCGCATTGGAACAACTTTGCGCAGGCCACTCTGGGAGGATGGTCGGTGGACACCTTTGTTCTGGCGCGCTCCGCCCCGCCGGTCAACATTATTGGCGCACTCTATTTTGGGCCGGGAGGAACCGCGCTCTATCCCCGACCCAACCTGGTCCCTGGAGTGCCGCTGGAACTCTACGGCTCGCAATACCCGGGCGGCAAAATCTACAACAAAGCCGCCTTCACCGCGCCGCCGCCCGGTACCCAAGGCAATTTCGGCCGCAACGTCTTGCGTGGATTCGGAGCCACGCAGGCGGATGTGGCCTTTCAGCGGCGCTTTGCGTTGACGGAGCAGCTGGGCCTGCGCTTCCGTGCCGAGTTCTTCAATATCTTCAATCACCCCAACTTCGGGAACCCCAGCAACAGCCTGACCAGCCCTCTCTTCGGCCAATCGACCCAAACACTGGCCAGCAGTCTCGGCTCGGGCGGCGCCAACGGCGGCTTCAACCCCCTCTACCAAATCGGCGGCCCCCGCTCCATCCAGCTCACCCTCAAGCTCCAATTCTGACGATGGGAAGAACCTGAGTGACACCAGGTAAGATGCCAGATTGATAGACAGCGAATAACGTCGGTGTAATCCTCCGACCTTGTCGATACGCGCATTCTCCGGGTGTATGATGCCCGCCA
>WNFC01011686.1_pt1 | contig 11353 bp, 9 predicted proteins | sample 5400541 | NCBI WGS metagenome assembly WNFC01 (sample SAMN13153342, study PRJNA577476) | soil metagenome | isolation source: 120 cm saprolite under Douglas fir tree site 2 hole 2 replicate 1 | place: USA:California | collected 2015-04-18
CACTCTGATCGTCAGCATCAATAGCAAGACCGGCGAACTGCAATCAACGCCACAGTTTGTCGCCCAGGGCGTTCGCGGATTTGAATCACCCAACGGTGCTGCAGTTGCAGGTCCCAAGTCTCAGGTTGCAGGTAATGGCGCGAAACATTTGTTGAAAGATGCGCAGCGGGTCGTGACTGCGGCGCTGGCGGGCGCGTCGAGAAAAATGCTCGACGATGAATCGCTGCTGAAAGAGCATGTGCGCGTTGAGTTGAAGCGGTTCATTCAAAAAGAGACCGGCGCGAAGCCGGTAATTGTTCCAGTCATACAGCAAGTCTGACGAGTAACGTTTACCACTAAGACACAAAGACACGAACCGAAAAAGGGGAAATCGTTAGCGGGCTTTGTGTGCTTCGTGACTTGGTGGTTTTCTTATGCCGACTGTTTGGCAAGACAAAGTTGTCCTGATCACGGGCGCGTCGTCGGGCATCGGGCGCGCGCTGGCCCTGGAGTTGGCGCGGCGGGGCGCGGCGGTTGGTTTGCTGGCGCGGCGCGAAGATCTTCTGCAGGAAGTCGTCAGAGAGATCGAGGCGCACGGCGGAAAAGCGTCCGCGCTGCCGGCCGACGTAACTGATGCGAACGCGGTGCGCTCTGCCGTGGGCGCATTGCGAAACGAATTCGGCCCGATCGATTTACTGATTGCCAACGCGGGTGTGGGCGCCACAACCGCCGCCGGCAAGCTTGAACCCGAAGGCGTCGCCAAGGTTTTCAGCGTGAATGTGATGGGCGTGGTCAACTCTGTGACCGCCGTAATTCCACAGATGACCGAGCGCGGCCACGGCCAGCTCGCCGTAATTTCAAGCCTGGCAGCGTACCGCGGCTTGCCAAAATCAGCGGCCTATTGTGCCAGCAAAGCTGCCGTTTCATCTCTGTTCGAAAGTCTGCGGCTCGATTTGCAGCCACAGGGAATCGATGTAACCATCATTCATCCCGGATTTATCAAGACTCCTCTGACGGCCGGCCGTCAGGCGAAGTTGCCATTTCTTCTGGAGGTTGATGACGCTGCCCGGAAGATGATCCGCGCGATTGAGAAGCGCAAAAAGTCGTATGCGTTCCCGTGGCCGCTGGCCACGATCGTGCGCGCCGGGATGTTGATGCCGAATTTCCTGTACGATTGGATTTCGAGAAGGAATTCGTTTCGAGAGTAAGGCGCCAAGGGCAAAGAGCTAAGAGCCAAGAGCAACAAACGGTCTAAGATTTCAAATCCACAATTCCAAATCTAAAATCACAAATCAGAAATGACTCTTCTTCAGGCAATCATCCTCGGCATTGTTCAAGGTTTGACTGAATTCATTCCAGTCAGCTCAACTGCGCACCTGGTGATCGCGGGTCGAGTGATGAAACTCGCGCTGACTCCGGAACAGTTGACGGCGTCAATCGCCGTAGTTCAGCTCGGCACGCTGATCGCGGTCTTCATCTATTTTGCCGGCGACATCTGGAACATCACGAGCGCGTTCATTCGCGATCATTTGGCGTTGCTGACGGGAAAACGAGCCCTCCCTGACCGCCCCCACCCCAGCGGAGCTGCTCCGCTGGGGACCCCGGGTCGGGCTAGTGCCCCGCCTACCGGCGCCGCGCGGCTGTCGCACGACGCGTGGCTCGGATGGCTGGTAATTATCGGCTCGATTCCGGTCGCCGCTGTGGGACTGCTGTTCAGGAAACAGATCGAGGGCACGTTTACGAAGAATTTGTGGGTGATCGCCACGATGATGATCGTGGTCGCATTGCTGCTGACGATCGCCGAATTCGTCGGCCGGCAGCGAAGGCGCATGCAGGATCTGGGACTCAAGGACGCTCTGGCGGTTGGATTTGCGCAAGTGCTCGCCCTGATTCCGGGCTCGAGCCGTTCGGGCTCAACCATCATGGCCGGTCTGTTTGCGGGAGAGACGAGAGAAACCGCCGCGCGCTTTTCGTTTCTACTTTCCATTCCGGCGGTGGCGGCCAGCGGGCTGCTCGAATTGAAACAGGCGCTGCGCATCCTGCCGCACGACAGCCTTACGACCCTCGCAGTCGGCACGATCGTTTCGGGTATCGTGGGCTATGCATCGATCTGGTTCCTGCTGCGTTATCTGCGGACGCACACGACCGGCGTCTTCATCGGCTATCGTTTGCTGGTGGGCGGCGCGGTTCTCGTTCTACTATTCAGCGGCCGCCTCGCGGCGTTATGAGCGTCCAGATCGGTGAGTCCTGATTTGACGGCGTATAGAGTACCAACTTTAGTTGGGTCTTTTCTCGGCTGACAAAAACCCGACTAAAGTCGGTACTCTGAACACCACTTATCAACAGGACGCTAACTCGAGTTCGCGAATCACTGACAACCACTCGCACTTCAGCTAAACTGTTTTCGGCCCCTTTCCTCTTTTGTTCCGAGATTTGTGAGGACTGTCAGATGAAAGGTGGAAGCAGGCCAGGCGCTCCGGAATCCAGGCCGCCGCGCAGTCCGCGCGTGCCGGTAAATTTCTGGCTGGTCGTAGAAGGCGAGACGGCCGGCGGCAAGCCGTTTAAGGTTAAAGCGTCGGCTATAAAGGTCAGCCGGACCGGAGCGACGATCGTGATTGATGAAGAAATCGCGTTGGGCGCGCGCATTCTGCTGACCCCGCCATTTGGCGGCAAATTCGAAGCCGACGTCAACGGTGTCTGGATTGACGAAAGCGACGGCCGTCGTCGCATCGGCGTCAAGCTGGTAAGCACGAATGGCTGGTTTGCCAGGCAAGGATGAAGGATGAAGGATGAACGAAGAATCCGGTCAGGCCCCCGCCGCCTCTCGCAAGTCTCAATCAACTCGTCCATCTCATCGGGTCGCCAGGCGCTGGATGGTTCGGCCATCTGATCAAGCTCAAGCCTCAACACTTGCGGAAGCTCTTGGTGTCTCAACGATTGTCGCAGCGTTACTGATTGCTCGCGGCCACCAGGATGTTGATTCCGCGCAAGCTTTCCTCAAACCGTCTCTCGATCAACTTCACGATCCATTCCTGATGCGCGGCATGACCGACGCGGTGAAGCGCCTGCTCCAGGCGATCGACAATCAGGAGCCGATTCTGATTTACGGCGACTACGACGTCGATGGCACGACGGGCACGGCGGTGCTTTTGCGTGCACTGCGAATGTTGGGAGCGACGGCCGGCTATCACGTGCCGCATCGCTTTACCGAAGGCTACGGCATTCGCCAGGACGCGCTGGAGAAAGCTTTCGGCGAGGGCTACAAGCTGGTCGTCAGCGTCGATTGCGGGATCACCGCGCACGAGCCTTTGCACTGGGCGCGCGCGAAGGGCCTGGACGTCATCGTCACCGATCATCATTTGCCGGATGCGGACCGTAGTGCGCCGCCCGCGCTCGCCGTGCTGAATCCGAATCAACATGGTTGCGATTATCCCGACAAGAATCTCGCCGGCGTCGGCGTCGCCTTCAAACTAATTCATGCTCTGTTTCGTGAGCGCGGCCGCGAAGCGCAAGTGCCCGGGTTTCTCAAGATGGTCGCTATCGGCACGGTGGCCGATGTCGCAAAACTTGTCGGCGAAAATCGCGCCATCGTCACCCTGGGTCTTGCGGATCTGCCGCGCGCAGTGAATCCCGGTCTGCGCGCGTTGATCGAAATCGCCGGTTGCGGCGAAGACAGCGAGATGACCGCCTACGACCTGGGCTTTCGCATCGGGCCCAGAATCAACGCCGCAGGCCGCATGGATGCGGCGCGCGCCGTCGTCGAATTGTTCGGCGCCCAGAGCAAAGAGGAAGCGCGGCATCTCGCGGAGCACCTGGACACGCGCAACCGCGAACGCAAAGAAGCGCAGCGCGAAATCTTCAATCGGGCGATCGAAGAATTTGAAGGAGGCTCCGAGCGCGAGTCGCAGACGCATGCCGCAGTCATCGCCGGCGACGGCTGGCATCGCGGCGTGATTGGCCTGGCGGCTTCGAAGATCGCCGAACGACTGAATCGTCCTTGCGTCGTCATCTCGCTGGATGGCGATCTCGGGCACGGCTCAGCGCGCAGTATCGAGGCTTATCATCTGTTCGATGGCTTGACGGCGTGCCGCGATTTGCTGGAAAAGTTCGGCGGACATTCGCACGCAGCCGGCTTGTCTATTCGGCGCGGACAAATCCCGGAGTTTCGCCGGCGCTTGAACGAACATGCGGCGTCGTGCTTGACTGAACAAGACCTGGTTCCGACTTTGAACATTGATGCCGAGGTGCAGCCGCGCGAGCTGTCGTTTCAATTGTCGCAGGAATTGGGCGCGCTGGAACCGTTTGGCGCCGGGAATCCGCGGCCAGTATTTGTAACTCGCGGTTTTCGGGTGATGAGCGAGCCCCAGATAATTAAGGAACAGCATCTGAAGTTGCGCGTTGCGGGGGAAGACAATCGCCCGCTTGAGGCAATCTGGTGGCGCGGCCTGGAAGAGAACGAGCAGGTGCCGCGCGCCAATCAACGCATCGATCTCGCGTATGAGTTGGAAGTGAATCGCTGGAATAACCAGATTAGATTGCAGTTGAACGTTCGTGATATGCAGATTTAGCCACAGAGACCGGAGAGAAAGAGAAAGCATTGGCCACAGATAAACACAGATTTCCACGGATGGGAGCTAAGCAGTTTCGATCTGTGTCTATCCGCGTTCATCCGTGGTTCCTACTTGCTTTCTCTCTGCGCCTCTGTGTTTCTGTGACTGATCCTACTTAGGAAATTCATGCAAGTAGTCCGACGAAAAAGAATCAGCGCAGTTGACTTGCGCGCCCGTGTTCCCGCGTTGGCGCGCGCGCTGGCACTGTTTCTGTTGATTGCCGGAGGGATTTTTGTCGGCGTGTCCTATTACAAGATGCGCCACAACACGCCTTTTCGCATGAAGTCCGAAGGTACCGCGCTCTCCAAAGAAATTACCGGCATCATTAACGGCTACGAACAGCGCGTCACCAAAAACGATCGTCTTTATCTGTGGTTGCGCGCCGCGCGCGACGTTACCTATGCCGACGGTCATCACGAACTGGAAGACGTCAACCTGCAAATCTTTCCGCCCACGGGCGACAAGCCCGATCAGATTACTTCGAGCCGCTCGCTTTATGATCAGCAGAACGGACTGATTAAATTCGACGGCAACGTGCAGGTCGAAACGCACGACGCGTTGAAAGTAAAAACTGAATCCATCCTGTATTACCAGGATTCCGAAGTGGCCGAAACATCGCAGCCGGTCACGTTCGAACGCGAAAATGTTTCGGGCCGAGCGACCGGGGCGATGGTCGACGACAAGAACAAGCGTTTGGAGTTGCGCAGCGAAGTCGAAGTCACGGTCACACCCGACGCGCTGAAGAATGCGAAAGCGGCAGACCCAAACGCGAAAGATGCGAAGCCGGCGAAAAAGTTGACCGGCTCGCGCGCGCTGCCGGTCGTGATTCATGCGCCGCAAGCCGTGTTTGAACAGGCTTCGATGCGCATAACTTTTTCCGGGGGCGCGACCGCCGAGCAGGATCGCGACGTGATGAGTGGCGACACCCTGACGGCGATTCTTCTCGAAAGAAAATTGCCGAAGACAGAAGTGCGCGACAACTCTCCGGCGAATGTTACCGCGAAGGCGCAGTTGCAGAAGATCGAAGTGCGCGGCAACTCTTATCTGCGTTCGATGGACGAAGGGCATGCGGCCGAAGCGCATTCCGTCGACATGGATTTCTTCCTGGACGCCGATCAGCGCTTGCAGCGCGCCTATGCCTCGCGCGACGTGCGCGCGCAAACGCTCAACGCGGATTCTGAAATGCAACTTAACGGCGCGACGGGACTGAATCTGGATTTCCAGGCGCAGGGCGAACGCAGTCTCTTGAAAGAAATGCGCGCCGAGGGACGCTCGGTCGTAAACCTTTCCGCGCCAAAGTCGCGCGCCGCCGATCCGCGCGCGGCCAGCAAACGCCTGACGGCGGATGCGATCAAGATGACCTGGCGGGGAACCGGCAAAGATTTGGAAAAGGCCGAAGCCGTCGGCAACGCCGAGCTGTACGTCGAGCCGGTGCAAAAGACTGCTAAAGCCGACAAAAAGACACTGACCGCTCCGCGCTTTGACTGTGAGTTTTTCGAGAGTGGAAACCTGGCGCGCAACTGCACGGCCACGGGCGGCGCCAGGGCGGTGATCGATGCGATGATTGAAAACCCAAATCGATCCACGCGGACGATCACTTCTCAAAACATGACCGCCGTCTTTTCGCGCGAGACGCAAGATCCCGAAAAGATCGACGCCCAGGGCGACGTGAAGTTCAGCCAAAAAGACAAGAACGGCGTGGCTGCGAACGGAAGCTACACGGCGTCTGATGAAACCGTGCGCCTGCGCGGCGGCGAGCCGACAGTCTGGGATTCGCGCGCGCGCACCAGGGCGATCGAGATCGATTCGAACACCGCGACGGACATTTCGTTTGCGCGCGGCAAAGTGCAGACAACTTATTACAGCCAGGAGCAGACAAACGGCGCGGCGCCGTTTCGGAAAGTCAAAAGCCCGGTTTACATTCTCGGCGATCGCGCTGAAGTGAATCACGATTCCGGCGTCGCAACTTACTCCGGCAACTCGCGCATGTGGCAGGACGACAACTTTGTGCGCGGCGACACGATTACTTTGTTTCGCGAACAGAAGCGCATGGAATCACGCGGCCACGTGCAAAGCGCCCTTTATCAGGCCAGGCAAAAGAATGGAAACTCGACTGTGGTCGTTCCGGTGTTTGCGACGGCTGAGTTCATGCGTTACTCAGATCCGGAGCGGCTGCTGCATTACGAAACGAATGTGGACATTAAGCAGGGAACTGATCGCATGACGAGCGAGGTCGCAGACGTCTACCTGCAAAAAGAAGGGAACGAAGTCGAGCGCACGGTCGCGCAGCGCAACGTAGTGCTCAGCCAGCCGAACAAACGCGGCACCGGAGATTGGTGCCAGTACACGACCGCTGACGAGATCGCGATCCTGAAAGGGAACCCGGCGCACGTCGAAGACGCCGAGCAGGGATCGACGGATGGAAATCGCGTGACGATTTACCGGCGCGAGAATCGCGCCGTGGCTGACGACAGTCGCGGCGAGCAATCGCCCGGCCGCGTGCGCTCGACGCATAAGGTTAATAACAACAAGAAGCCTTGAGCTGCGGCGAAAAGTTGAGAGTTCAACCTTCAGGTTGCCCTCCTTCGAAAAACGCAAGCTAAAGCTTGAACTCTGAACCGTGAAACCAACCACCCAACCTGATGCGCTCGGTCACTGGGGCCTCTACGGCGGCCGCTTCGTGCCAGAGACTTTGATGGCGCCGCTCGAAGAGTTAACGGCGGCGTACGAAACCGCGCGCGCAGATGAGACTTTTCAAAAGGAACTCGATGGACTCTTGAAAGATTACGCGGGACGTCCGACTCCGCTTTTCGAAGCCCGACGTTTGACTGAACACGCGGGCGGCGCGCGCATCTATCTCAAGCGCGAAGATCTGCTGCACACGGGCGCTCATAAAATCAACAACACACTGGGACAGATTCTGCTGGCGCGGCGCATGGGCAAAAGGCGCATCATCGCCGAGACGGGCGCCGGTCAGCATGGCGTGGCGACGGCGACCGTGTGCGCGCTGTTCGGGTTGCAGTGTGTCGTGTACATGGGCTCGGAAGATATGAGACGGCAGGCGCTGAATGTCTTTCGCATGCAACTGCTCGGCGGGGAAGTGCGCGAAGTTGATGCCGGCTCGCGCACTTTGAAAGACGCGATCAACGAAGCGCTGCGCGATTGGGTGACGAATGTTTCGGACACTTATTATCTGCTTGGCAGCGCGCTCGGTCCGCATCCATATCCGCTGATGGTGCGCGATTTTCAAAGCGTGATTGGCCGCGAAACCCGCGCGCAGATTGTGGAAAAGGAAGGCGGCTTGCCGGACTGTTTGATTGCCTGCGTGGGCGGCGGTTCGAATTCCATCGGCATGTTCCATTCGTTTCTGGCTGATGAACAGGTGCGCATGATTGGCGTCGAAGCCGGTGGTACCGGCAGCGAGTTAGGCCAGCACGCGGCGCGATTCAACACCGCGGGCGGTGGTCGTCCTGGAGTTTTGCAGGGCACGATGAGTTATGTCCTGCAGGACGAGCGCGGACAGATTGCGACGACGCATTCAATTTCCGCGGGACTTGATTATCCGTCGATCGGTCCGGAGCATGCTTTTCTTCACGACAGTGGCCGCGTGGAATACACTTCAGTGTCCGACGACGAGGCACTGGGCGCTTTTCAAATGCTGTCGAAGTTGGAAGGAATCATTCCGGCGTTGGAATCCGCCCACGCCGTTGCGCATGCTTTGAAAGTTGCGCGCGAGATGAAGAGCGAACAGGTCCTAATCATCAATCTATCGGGCCGCGGCGACAAGGATATCGATACCGTTCGCGAGCAAGTCGGCTCTGCGAATAAATGAACCACAGAGGACACAGAGGTTCACAGGGAATCAGCGGAAAGACCATTGTTAGTGATGGTTTCTCGGTTTTCTCTGTGTCCTCTGTGGTGAATTTGTTGTGAGTCGCATTGCTGAAACCTTCGCTCGCTTAAGACAGGATGGGAAGAAGGGCTTCATTCCCTTCATCACGGCCGGCGATCCCAATCTGGAAACCACGCGCGAGTTGATCGTCGAACTGGCGCGCGCCGCGACGGTGATCGAACTCGGCGTGCCGTTCAGCGATCCGATGGCCGACGGGCCCGTGATTCAGCGGGCTTCCGAACGCGCGCTGCGTCAAGGCTTCGGCCTCACCGAGATCTTGCAAACAATCGCCGAAGCGCGGAAACAAACCCGTGTTCCGACCGTTCTGTTCAGTTATTTCAACCCGCTGCTCCAATTTGGACTTGAGAAGTTGGCGCGCGAAGCGGAACACGCCGGCGTCGACGGGATTCTCGTCACCGACCTGGCGCCGGAGGAAGCGGGCAGGTTTGCCGCGATGTTGCGCGCGCATGAGATTGATTTGATCTTTCTGGTCGCGCCGACTTCAACGGATGAGCGTTTGCGCATGGTGGCAGAACGGGCCAGCGGCTTCATCTATGCCGTCTCGCGCACGGGCGTCACCGGCGCGCGCGCAGAGATGAGTGTTGAATCCGAGAAACTCGTGAGTCGCGTGCGTAAGTTTTCCGATTTGCCGGTTGCGGTCGGCTTCGGTATTTCCAAACCGGATCAGGTTGCAGATGTCTGGCGGTACGCCGATGCGGCCGTCGTCGGGTCGGCAATCGTTGGCGAGATCGAGAAAGCTCAGTCAGCGGCCGAGGCAGTGTCCAGGGTCGGCCGGTTTGCCCGACTGCTAATTTCGGGATAATCATCGCAATGGATCGACAGCACCGGCGCTGGGATCATAGCAACAGCAGCTAACCAGCTTTGTAAAGTTAAGCTTTTCAGACTCAATAAAACCCATCGACGGAGTCAGCTTCTTAGAGTATTCTTACCCGTCATAGCTCGAGCAATGACTGACGCGTCGTCTCACCCCACGAAATAGTTGGGTAGCGCAGAGAGGGCTGCCGAGGCGCGTGATACTAGGAACACTGATCGAAACCCTCCGGAAATTCTCGCGTTTCATGTGTGCAATACTGTTCCATTCTTGCTTGAGTTGTGTTATCCTCGCCCTTCAGTGGGAGATTCCGGGACACAACTTAATCCAACGAAGAGGAGCAGAAGAAAGAGATGCCAGTCATGCCTGAAGATCGTTTTGCAGACCGCAGCCGGGCCATCGAAGCCGCGCTGCTCAACATTGAAAAGAGATTTGGCAAGGGATCGATCATGCGCGCTGGATGCGGCGATCGGGATTGGCGGCGTGCCGCGCGGTCGCATCGTCGAGATTTACGGCCCGGAGAGTTCCGGCAAATCCACCCTCGCCATGCACATCGTCGCGCAGGCCCAACTCGCCGGCGGGGTGGCCGCTTACATCGACGCGGAACACGCGATGGACGCCGACTATGCGGCGAAGCTTGGCGTGAAGATCGACGACATGCTGATTTCACAGCCTGATTCGGGCGAGCAAGCGCTGGAGATCGCCGAAGCTTTGGTGCGATCGAATGGCGTGGACGTGATCGTCGTGGACTCAGTCGCCGCACTGGTGCCGCGCGCGGAACTCGACGGCGAGATGGGTGACTCGCTGCCGGGTTTACAGGCGCGTCTGATGTCCCAGGCTCTGCGCAAGCTGACGGCGATCGTGGCCCAGTCGAACACCTGCTTTGTCTTCATCAACCAGATTCGCGAAAAAATTGGCGTGATGTTCGGCAGTCCGGAAACGACCACCGGCGGCCGCGCGCTGAAATTCTATTCGTCTTTGCGTCTGGACATTCGGCGCATCGGTGCGATCAAGGACGGCGATCGCGTAGTCGGCAATCGCACCAAGGTGAAAGTCGCCAAGAACAAAGTCGCGCCGCCGTTCCGCGAGGCCGAGTTTGACATCATGTACGGCGAAGGCATTTCGCGCGAAGGCGATCTGCTGGATCTCGCCTCGAACAATCGCGTTGTCGAAAAGAGCGGCGCGTGGTTTTCGTACAAAGGCGAACGTCTGGGCCAGGGCCGCGAGAACTCAAAGCAGACTTTGAAGGACAATCCAGAAGTGATGAAGCGCATCGAGTGTGACGTAAAGCGCGCGCTCGGGATGCCGGTGCGTGAAGAGACCACGGAAGCCGCGCCGGCGGAGCAGAAGAAGGCAGCGGCAGCCAGTAGCGAAAAGAAATAGTTCTGCCTACTCACAATGCAAGCGTCAATGCTTTGACTGAGAATGAACACGGCAATGGGAAACACATCAGGCGATAAGTCGCTCGCGTTGTGGGCGTCAAAGAAATTCTCTCTATTCCTGATCTTCAAGCTTTCGGGAAATTCCGGCGGATCAACTGTGTGCGTCATCGAAGACTTCTCGTCTGAGGTATTGCGCTTATCATGGGCTGGCGAAACGGAACTAAACTGCCGAGGAGTGTTCATTCTCTCGCTTCAAGGAGCCTCCCGAACCATCTCCGACATCGAGGTTCCCGATTTGATATCCGGGTCCGATTTCATTGATCCTAATGAGCCCTTTGTCAAAATAACTCTTCCATCAGGCGACAGGTTTTGGCTGGTAATGATGCGCCCGTCTGAGCTCGACGATAGATACGTCACTGTTAGTGACGCTGTCCAACGTGACGAAGAGCTTTCATCAGGCGGAACAATTGGTCGAACTCATGAAGAGGTGATGGATGCGGCGCGAAGCGCGGTTCATGACAGCCGCGTAGCGGCGAAATGTTTATAGAACCGAACGTATCCATTTTATTTTTCTCCGACTTGAGCGAAATGCGCCGCATTTCGCTCAAGTCGCTTTGATCATTCCTTGCCGCACGTGTTCTATAAATATTTCGTGCCT
>WNFC01008447.1_pt1 | contig 11352 bp, 10 predicted proteins | sample 5400541 | NCBI WGS metagenome assembly WNFC01 (sample SAMN13153342, study PRJNA577476) | soil metagenome | isolation source: 120 cm saprolite under Douglas fir tree site 2 hole 2 replicate 1 | place: USA:California | collected 2015-04-18
TCTCACGCGCGAACCCTCGAATTGATCTCGCCCTCGCCAATCCCTGCGTTTGTTATGGAAAAGATGCAGCGCTTGATTCAATTGCGATAGGCTTCTTCGGTGCGCAGGCTGACATTTCTCATGCGTGCCACCGCCCTCGTCTCGATGGGGTTTTGGTGGCTGCGAGTTTTGCGAAGCAATATTTCTTACAAGACCGGAACGACTCATCCGGCGTATAATACGCGCTCCGACTGGCGCGATCAGAGGTAATGTTTTTTGCAAGACCTTATGGGGTAACTGTGAGGTATAAGACGCGCTATACCGGACTTAGGCCCCACCGTGAGGTCTAATACCTAGTTCGGCATCCTCTTCAGATCATGAAGACGCTTTTCACCATTGCGTTACTTTTACTGGCTGAAACGCCGTTGTTCGCCCAAAGGGTCGCTAACAAACCGCCGAAGGTATTCGGTCCCGTCAAATCCATTCGGTACGAGTACCGCGTTTACAATTTCAATCGCGGCAAGACGCGAGTCGAGGAACTTTTTTCAAATGGTCAAAAGATAATCTGGTCATTGACTCCGAAAGGCCGACTCGTGACTTCGGACAACTTCGAACGCGACGGTCGCCCTACGGGAACGAAGTCGGCTTACAACTATGACTCCGCGGGCCGCCTCACTTCGATCGTCCACCATCTGTTGGGCTCACACAGTTTCACGGAGATTCTTGCGTATCCTGAAGCTCGCCGTGTGAAAATCACCAGCGTCTTCGAATCGTACAACCACACCGGCGTCGAGATCGACGACTACGATTCCAAGGGCAATATTATCAAGAGAACTCTTTATACCGATGGGAACCTTGATCTAACGGAACTCTATAAATACGACGACAAAGGAAATCCAACGGAATTTGTATCGTCTGATGGCGTGGGTAAACAATGGATCAGAGAAACCTATACATATGAATTCGATTCTCACGGGAATTGGACGGCCGAACGCGACGAAGCTTTAGCGGACCCGCTTTTGGGCATTCCGCCAAAGACTACAATTACGCGGCGAATCACTTATTATTAACAGCGGCTGCTGAACAAATCGTTGGACGCGAGCGGCGGGAGCGTGTGTCTCAACTTGATTCGTCCGGCAAAACTTGATTGAATTCGCGCCGCCGCGTCAACTCAACCGTTAGATGTGCGATAAAGAAGTCCGATGCAATGGTCAAAACTGAAATCGCGCGTGAAAGATCTTATCTGCCCGGAGTTGCGCGACAGGATTGACTTCCACCTTACAAGCTACCGCTCATCACATGATGGTGCCGATAAGGTGTGGATTACCATCGATGGCAAACGGATCTTCAACTGCAAGCATTATCCTTATGAACGGGCCGAGTTCGCTGCCCATCTGAGTGGCCTACATGATGACGAAGCCAAATCAGCTTTGCGTGCAGTTGAAATTCACAGCCCAGGTGACTTTGGCGATGCAATGCGTTCTTATCTCGACATGTCTGTCGGCGACGCGCTGCAATCACCGGACCCGATCGTCCGCGCATTCGCAATCGTCGACCGCCGCGTAGGGAAGAGAGCGCTTGCGAAGGTTGATGTGTCCGACTGTCAACACACGCTTGTAAACGCCTTCTATCAATTGCGTTGTGGTTCAGCGCACATCTAACAAATCGTTGGACGCGAGCGGCGGGAGCGTGTTTCTCAACTTGATTCGTGCGGCGATGCTTGATTGAATTCGCGCCGCCGCGTCAAGTCAGACGTTCGATGGCTTTCACCTTTGAGTAGTTCCCGATAATCCAGTGAAGGTGCTCAACATCCTTTTCTACGTCGTAAGTATCATCCCTTTTATCGCCTTGCCTTTCTTGTTCGTAAACTGGGCGCGCTATATGAAAGCGCGCGCAGAAAATAGATCGAGACGCGTTCCATTTCCGGCGAAGATGCCTGTGAAGAGCGTTGTGTTCTTTGTCGCTCCGATCGTAATCGCTATTGCAATCGCGGAGATTGTAGCCGCACGTTCTCGGGCCGAAGCTTTGAATTTTCTCCGCGATATCTCTGGCCACTACAAAGTCTATGTCAATTCGAAACCGGCGCGCGATCCCGACGGAATCGTCTCCGCGCTGAAAACAACTGCTCCTCAACTAGCGCAGCATTCACATCCAACAAAAATGATTCGCGTTGACATTGAAAATGACAGGGGCACCTTAACCTTGCAACTCGGCCGGGATTCAGGCTATGCACAAGAATACTGGGTGTTTTATCCTAAGTATCGCATTACGTTGAACAATGAAATTGGCAGAGTTACGACTCCGGTCTTTGACGAATATTAATTTCGTGTTTACCGCGCCGCCGAACAAATCATTGGACGCGAGCGGCGGTAGCGCCTCTCGCAACAAGCTTGGTGCGGCGCAAGGTGCTTTGATTTGCGCCGCCGCGTCAACTCTGACGTTGCGCTCCGTGTCAGAACCGGGAGCGGTAGCGACCGGATCGAAGATTCAACTTTGCAGAGACCACGCGCCCGTATTTCTGTCGCCGGCTAAAGCCGGCTTTGAAAATCAAAGGGGATTTGATCCCCGGGCTACGCTCGCTGCGCTCGCTCACCCGGGGCTACTATCTGTCGCCGCTCCGCGGCTCATTGACGCAGACATCCGCATTGACTCTTGTTTGAGCTGGCGTTATCACTTCAGGCGCAACCCAACAAATCGGGACGTGAGCGGCGGGAGCGTGTTTCGCAACAAGCTTGGTGCGGCGCAAGGTGCTTTGATTCGCCCCGTTGAGATAGTAAAACTTATCTCACGGGGTCAACTCAACCGTTGGGTTGCGCGTTGTGTCAGAACCGGGAGCGGTAGCGACCGGATCATAGGCTCAACGTTGTCACACTCGGTCTCCGTTTCTGTCGGCCGCTCGCGGGCTTGGATCTTTAGGAGACGTGATCCCCGGGTTACGCTCGCTGCGCTCGCTCACCCGGGCTACTATCTGCCGCCGCTCCGCGGCTCGTTGACTATGAATCCCAAGTTGAGCGTACGATCAGATCGTTCTGTTTCATTTTATGGCGCAACCCAACAACTCGCTGGACCCGGAGCGCGGGGAGCGTGTTTCTTAACTGTCACCCGGTCGCATCCACCACCCCACGCGGGCTGCCCGCGTGGAGACCCCGGTCCGCTCCCGGTACTGACTTCTTTATGATTGCCGCGGCCGCTCAACTCTGACATTATGCGTTACATGACTCTTTCAACCTGGTCATCCTATGGTGCATCGTAAAAGGAAAATAGCAGTAGTCAGCATAGTGGTGCTTCTCCTGAGCTTCGGCGCTTACTCCATCCGCTGCGCCCAACCGAAATTCGTCACCACGCGCGGCAAAGAGTTCATTGCGCCGGACGGGCGCCCGCTCTTGTTAAGAGGCATCAATCTCGGAAACTGGCTGATGCCCGAAGGCTATATGTTTAAGTTCAAGGCCGCCAACTCCCCGCGACTGATCCAGGTGGTGGTTAGTCAACTCGTCGGTGAAGACGAGGCAAGGCGGTTCTGGAAGGCTTATCACGACAATTACATCACCGACGAAGATCTAAAATTCATCAAGCGGTCCGGCTTCAACTCTGTTCGCGTTCCTTTCAATTATCGTCTGTTCGTGACAGAGGGAGAGACCCAAAGACTCGAAGGTGTGGGCTATGAGCTTTTGGACCGGGTCGTCGGATGGTGCAAGCGTGAGGGGCTATACGTGGTCCTCGACATGCACGCCGCGCCCGGAGGCCAGACGGGAGATAACATTGATGACAGTTGGGGGTATCCGTTTCTCTTTGAGAGCCCCGAGAGCCAGGAGTTAACGGTTAAGATCTGGCAGAAGATTGCGGCGCGTTACAAAAACGAGCCGACCGTACTCGGCTACGACTTGCTTAACGAGCCGATTCCCCAGTTCTTCGACAAAACCAACTTAAATCCAAAACTTGAACCGGTCTATCGAAAGATTGTGGCCGGAGTCAGGAGCGTGGACAAGAACCACATCATCTTTCTCGGAGGGGGGCAGTGGGATACCAATTTCAAAGTGTTCGGGCCGCCATTTGACGAGAAGCTGGCTTACACCTTTCATAAATATTGGATGGAGGTGAAGCCAGAGGCCATCCAGGAATATGTCGATTTCAGTAACAAGTACAACGTGCCCGTTTGGATGGGCGAGTCTGGCGAAAACAAGGATGAATGGATCGCCTCCTTCAGGACGTTGCTTGAACGCAACGCGATAGGTTGGTGCTTCTGGCCTTACAAGAAACTGGATGCCACCTCCTGCATCACATCGATAAAGAAGCCGGCGGAGTGGGACGCGATCATTTCTTTTGCCAATCACCCACGCACGACCTTTGAGGAAGTGAGAAACAATCGTCCCCCAAAAGAGAAGGTTGAGAAAGCGCTCTCCGCCTACCTGGAGCAGATAAAGTTCAGAAATTGTGAAATTAACGAAGGCTATCTCAAGGCACTGGGGTTGAAGTGAAGGATCTCAAAAACCATCCTGGGCGCATGAAGCGATCTGAGCAGCCTTGCCCAAAAGTCGATCCGCTCTGGAACTAGCCGGTAAGTACTGGGAACGCGGGCGCCCTCGCCCGCTATGAGCGCGAAGCGCGAAACGGTTACAGCGCCAAGAGGTTTGAGATTGAGCGTGCTGCGTACGCTGTGCGGGCGAGGGCGCCCGCGCTCCCAGTATCAGCTTGTTTCTTCGCGCCACCCCACTTTTGGGCAAGGCCTATCTGAGCCACGCTTGCTCGGGTAAGCGACCGGGAGTAGTCTCCCTTCCCATGAACACTCGCCGCCAGTTCCTGATCCGTGCGCCGCTCGGCGTGCTCGTCGTGGCCGCCGCCTGTCGCAAACAAGCGCCGCCGGCTAATTCGCAATCGGCCCAAACCGCGCCGGGCGCACCGCCAACATTCGGCACTGGCGTCGGGTCCGGTCCGGTTGTGTCGCCCGAGACGTTTGCCGAAGCCGAGAAGCTGATGCAGGTCACGATGACGCCGGCCGAGCGGCAACAGGCCGCCGACTCCTGGCGGCAATCGTTGGCGCCATACCTTGAGCGGCGTACCGGCCCACGCAAAGTAGCGATATCCCAAACCGACTCGCCGGCCACTCTCTGGAATCCGATGATCCCCGGAATCACGGCGTCACCCTCGCGCGATCAGTTTGTGCGATCGAAGGCCGACGGCACGCCGCTGCCGTCAGCTGACGACGCCATCGCGTTCGCGCCCGTAACGCAACTGTCGAGATGGATCGAGTCGCGGCAGCTCACGTCCGAACGCCTTACGAATATCTATCTCAGTCGCATCGAGCGGCTCGACGGAAAGATTCGCGCGATCATTACGGTCACGAAAGACCATGCGCTAGTGCGCGCGAAGCAGGCCGATGCCGAGATCGCCGCGGGCAAATACCGCGGTCCACTCCACGGCATTCCTTACGGGGTAAAGGATCTGCTCGATACCAAAGACATCCCAACGACCTACGGGGCTGAGCCATTCCGGAACCGCGTGCCGACGGCGGACTCGGCCGTCGTGCGCCGGCTGGATGACGCGGGCGCGGTCCTGGTAGCCAAGCTTTCGCTCGGCGCGCTCGCGCTCAACGATATCTGGTTCGGCGGCCAGACGATGAACCCATGGGTTTTAGAAGAGGGCGCGTCGGGATCGAGCGCTGGACCAGGGGCGGCGACGGCCGGGGCGCTCGTAGCATTTTCCGTCGGCAGCGAAACTGGCGGCAGCATCGTCAGCCCCGCGATGCGCTGTGGCGTGACTGGCCTGCGCCCCACCTTCGGCCGCGTGCCGCGCACCGGTGCGATGACGCTCTGCTGGTCTCTGGACAAGCTCGGTCCGATGACGCGAACGGTCGAAGACGCGATGCTGGTCCTCCAGGCCATCACCGGCCCGGATGCCGGCGACGCGTCGAGTGTGCCGAGCCGGCTCGACTTTGACGCCACCGCGCCAGTTGAAGGCTTGAAAGTCGGCTACATCGCGCAGTGGATGAAAGAGAGCCCGGCGACCGACGTAGACCGCAGCGCGTTAGAAACGATCAAGAGGCTAAAGATGGAATTGAAAGAGGTGACGCTGCCCGACTGGCCGTACAGTTCGCTGATGCCCATTCTGTTTGCCGAGGGCGCGGCATCGTTCGAGGAGCTGGCGTTGAATAATCAACTCGGCGAGCTGAAGGTGCAGGTAAAGGACGCGTGGCCCAACCTCTTCCGTCAGGCGCGATTCCTTTCTGCGGTGGACTTTGTGCAGGCCGATCGTCTGCGGCGCAAGGTGGCGCTGGAAATGGCCCGCATCTTCAGGGAAGTCGATGTGCTAATCGTGCCGTCGCTACGCGACGAGCAACTCACCATCACGAACTTCACCGGTCATCCATCGCTCACGCTCCGCGCCGGGTTCGTCGCCGTCTCGGAAGCGCGCAGTGACTGGGCCCCGGACCCGGCCGTACCGCTGCCGAAGTTCACTCCGCCGCGGCGCGTGCCGCACGGAATCACGATCCTCGGCCGGCTGTTCGACGACGGTTTGATCGGGCAAGTCGGGCTCGCGCTCGAGCGAGCATTTAGCGTGTCCAGAGAGAGGCCGGCAGGGTTCTAAACCGAAAGATGAAGCGGCGTTTGACCGTCACGCTGGATTGCCGCACACGATACGCTTCATCCAACGCGTCGAACCACTGATAGACGGCCCCCTTGATGTCACCCGCGCGGAGCGAATCGGCCAGGAGTTGAATGGTGTCGCCTGCGACCTGGACTCTTCCTCATCCCGCTGGCTTCGCCGCACCGCTGACTGCTATCATGACGGCCTCCCAGAGCAAAGAGCAAAGAGCAAAGGGCCAAGAGCCAAGAGCACCTCGAGGAATCAAGAATCATGAGTGATCCGAATCGCTTCACAATAATCTGTCCCTGCTGCGAGAGCACATTGAACATCGACGCCCGGACGGGCGCGATCCTGTCACATGAAGAGAAGCAAAAGCCGCTGGCTTCTTTCGAGGATATGGCTAAGAACCTCGACAAGGCGAAGCAGACGCGCCAGCAAATCTTTGCGCAGGAGATGAGTTCGATGAAGGACCGCGAGCGTTTGCTGGAAGAAAAGTTCAAGGAAGCAATGAAGCGCGCGGAAAAAGATAAAGACAAGGTCTATCACAATCCGATGGATCTGGATTGAAACAGGTGTTGCGGAGTACCGACTTTAGTCGGGCTTTTGCTCACTGGAATGCTCAACTAAAGTTGGTACCCTAAACGCCTGTCACCCAGGGTTGTGTGCGCCGCAAATGCACCGAAACCTTCGTTCCTTCCTCAACCTTCTCCGTCACGAAGACGATCTGCTTACCGTCGATTGTGAAGTCGATCCTTATCTCGAAGTTGCTGAAATTCATCGGCGCGTGATCGAACGCGGCGGGCCGGCGCTGCTGTTCACGAAAGTGAAGGGAAGTAGCTTCCCCGTCGTCACGAATCTCTTCGGGACACAGAAAAGAATCGAGTTCGCGTTTGGGCCGAAGCCCGAACAATTCATCAAAGAGTTAGTAAACGTCGCAGAGTCTCTGTTGCCGCCCAATCGCGCTGAACTCTGGAAGCATCGATCTCTGGTCAGAGAGTTCTTCCGGCTTGGCACGAAAACCGTATCGCGCGGGCCAGTAGCGGAAGTCATTGATAGATCCGGCCGCCTTGACAGCTTGCCCGCGCTGACAACCTGGCACGAAGACGGTGGGCCATTCATCACGCTTCCGCTGGTCTATACCGAGAACCCGGTCACGAAGAAACACAACCTCGGCATCTACCGCATGCAGGTCTACGATGCGCAGACCGCGGGCCTGCATTGGCAGATTCAGAAAGGCGGCGGCTTTCATTACCACGCTGCGGAGGCGATGAATCAGTCTTTGCCGGTGACTGTCTTTCTCGGCGGACCGCCCGCGTTGATAATCTCCGCGATAGCGCCGCTGCCGGAAGATGTTCCTGAGTTAATCCTCGCGTCCTTGCTGGGCGGCGAAAAACTCAGAATGGCAAAGAACCCGATCGCCCGCGGGCCTCGTCTGGTGGCGGAGGCCGAGTTTGCCCTCATCGGCCACGCGCCGCCGCATGAGCGAAAGCCGGAAGGTCCGTTCGGCGATCATTACGGCTACTATTCTTTGCAGCACGAGTATCCGGTCTTTCACTGCGACGCGATCGCGCATCGTCGCGGCGCCGTATATCCGGCGACAGTCGTAGGCAAGCCAAAGCAGGAAGACTTTTTCATCGGCGATTATTTGCAGTCGCTGCTGTCGCCGCTGTTTCCGTTGGTGATGCCGAGCGTCCGTGATCTCTGGACGTACGGCGAGACGGGATTCCATTCCCTGGCGGCGGCGGTAGTGCGCGAGCGCTACCCGCGCGAAGCTCTGGTGGCCGGCTTTCGGATTCTCGGTGAAGGGCAGTTGGCCCTGACGAAGTTCCTGATGCTTACGGACGGCGCCGTCGACCTGCACGATTTTCGCGGAGTGCTGGAACATATTCTCGCCCGGGTGCGTTGGGAGACAGACTTCTTTATTTTCGCGAACACTTCGATGGACACGCTCGATTACACCAGCGGCAAAGTGAACGAAGGCAGCAAAGCGATCCTGATGGGATTGGGCGAGCCCGTGCGCGATTTGCCGCGAGAATTTCGTGGCGAATTGCCGAACGGAGTGTCACGCGCAGAGGTGTTCTGCGCCGGCTGCGTGGTTATTGAAGGCGCCACGTATTCATCCGAGCCGCAGCAGGCGGCACGTCTTGCGCGCGAACCAGCGTTAGCCCAGTGGCCGCTGGTTATCCTGCATGACGATGCCGGGGTCGCTGGTTCGATGACGGATTTTCTGTGGTCAACCTGGACGCGCTTCGAACCAGCGGGCGATATCTATGCGGCTGAAACAAACGTTGTTCGTCACCATCTCTCGTATCGCGGCCCCATGGTGATCGACGCGCGCAGGAAGCCGAGCCTGCCGGATGAATTGGTCGTGCGCGATGACATTGCGAAGCTGGTCGATCGGCGTTGGCGGGAATACTTTCCTCGCTCTTTGTGATCGGTTGAATTGTCGAGTTTGTGTAAGTCGTTGTGCAAGGAATTTTCAAACCGCAGAGGAGGCAGAGGAATTTCGCAGAGCAACGCAGAGCTGGTTCTCTCTGCGCCCTCTGCGTGGAACTCCGCGCCCTCTGCGTTTATGGTCGCGGGTTTTCGTCTGCCGATCAGCATGACTTTGACGCGTAGAAAAAAACAAGTCCTCACGGTTGCGGCAGTCTTGCTCCTTACGATTACGCTTTGCACTGCCTGGGGAGTTTTCATTGAGCCAAATCACCTCATCGTTCGTCAGGAAACTATCCAAATCGAGAATTGGCCGAAAGAATTCAGCGGCTTGCGCATCGCGCTGGTCGCGGACATACACACCGGCGGACCGTTCATCGACGATAAGAAACTACAGCGGATCGTCGAACTAGCGAATCAACAGAATCCCGATCTGATCGTGCTGCTGGGCGATTACATGTCGCCCAACAGTTGGCACAGCCGACGCGTGGAACCCGAAGTAAGCGCCGCGGCGATGAAGAATCTGCACGCGCCGCTGGGAGTCTATGCCGTGCTGGGGAATCACGATTGGTGGTACAACGGTGAAAAAGTGCGCCGGGCCTTCGAAGCGAATAACATTCCTGTTTTGGACGACGAGGTCGCGGAAATCAAATGGCAAAGCAGATCGTTCTGGCTGGTCGGACTGGCCGATTTCTGGACGCGCCCGCAACACGTGGACGAAACAATAGCGAAAGTTCCCGCCGGCGCGCCGATAATCGCCCTCACGCACAACCCGGACGTTTTTCCCGGTCTGCCGCAAAGCATTCCGCTTTTGCTTGCCGCGCACACGCATGATGGGCAGGTTAGGTTGCCGCTGATTGGCACGCCGATCGTGCCGTCGCGCTTTGGGCGCAAATACGCCGCCGGCCACGTCATTGAAAACGGCCATCACATGTTCGTGACCACCGGCATCGGCACCAGCATCCTGCCGGTTCGCTTTCGCGTCCCGCCTGAGATTGTGATTCTGACGATTAAGTCTTAGGAAAAGGCTCTCCGGTGAAACGAGTTGTCAGGCTGCCATTCAATCTACACCAATCGGCTGGGGCGCATTTACGCCTTTGATTAAGAGCCAAAGCATCGTCGCGGGCGGCCCGAAGGCATTAAGGAGCATAGTTAATCGCGTCATCAACGCAGGATAGAATTGCGGAATCAGAATTTTGGTAAAAGTATTGATCGGAAACGCGCAAGCTCCGACGATTATCAAAATACCTAAGACCCGCGGAAGATACCCTGACCTTAATATAAGCAGCCCAAATGAAATCATGTAGAGGGCCGTAAATAATTCCATGAGTCCAATGCCAAAATTGTTCACTCTGAGAAATATCATTGCCAGGCCATTGATCTGCTCCGGCGCGAACGCTTTCAGGTAAACGGGATTGGTCAAGACTACCAACGCTCCAATATTGTTGAGTGAGTTAACGACCCCCACGCCCGCGCTCACCAATAGCGACGTCAAAAAAACTGTAGCCAATGTTTTATGGACGTCCTTGAATAATCGGAATATCGTCAGTCCAAAAAAGAGCGCGAAGATCTGTGAGAGAATGTAGCCGGCGATCGCCGCACGGAATAACGACTCGAAAGCGATAATATTACTAGCCGTCGCCGCCGGATCCCCGAACACGATCAGCTTGGGCCTAACATAGAGCAGGGCGAATCCGGCTGTAACCGCGGTCAAAAGCCAAAGTAAACCTGCGACTCGTGCTGTCTTTTTGGTTGAATTCATGTCCTCTCTCCCTCCCTGTCCATTGTCGGCTGATACGAGCCGCGTTCACGCGGCTTCCCCGAAGGGTTTGTAGGCCAGCCCTTTTAGGCTGGTAAAACGGGAGAAGAAAACCCAGAGGGCGCCTTAGCGTCGTTCTCGCTCGGCTTCAGCCATGTAAGAGCTGATTCGTGAAGCCCGTTAAAACGGGCTCGGAGTAGATGCGTCACGTCTCACCCAGCCGTAAAACGGCTGGTCTAGTAACCCTTCGGGAAAGCCGTCTGAAGACGGCTAAGATGCTAGCCTTTAGGACGATTCTTTATTTTGATGCTCGCTCGGGGTAGCTCGGATCAAATGCGCGGGTAGTGTGTTCGGTCACGCTCGGTATGGGTTCGGGCAGCGCTCGCGCCTGGGCTGCGTCAAGTTCTCTTGTCGGTTGCCCCTTCAATCGCCCAGAGTCGCCTCCCTCCTCAGAGCCACGATTGCGACGAAATAACAGTCGAATGATCACACCTTCGACTGAAAGCATTATGAGAAAGCTCAGCAAGGCGAAAGCGAGAATCAGCCCGCCCTCTAAGTGGAGCACGGCTTTCATCACTCCCATAAGAACCGTGATAGCT
>WNFC01024584.1_pt1 | contig 11351 bp, 13 predicted proteins | sample 5400541 | NCBI WGS metagenome assembly WNFC01 (sample SAMN13153342, study PRJNA577476) | soil metagenome | isolation source: 120 cm saprolite under Douglas fir tree site 2 hole 2 replicate 1 | place: USA:California | collected 2015-04-18
GGTGGCGGACCATCTCCTCGAGCTCGGGAAAGGCCTCAGCCGATACGACGGTCGTGTTCTTGCATGCCTTGGTGCATTTCGGGACCATGTCCTTACGCAGAAACTCCTCTGCCTTGATCGGCGCGTGGACCGGACAGGCTTTCATGCCGAACTTTACATCCTTCTGGTTTTGCGCCTGCATCTGCCGCTGCCCGGCCGGATCATCCATGTACTGCCACGTGAACTGGGGAGCAATCTGGAACTCGACTGAGTTGTCCGGGCTGGTGGCGTCTCCGTAAACGGAAAACCAGTCGCCGAAACACCCCCCCGGCGCCTCCTGTATATTCACCGCGCCCTTGAATTGCCAGTCTTTCGGGATCATCAGGTCGTAGGCGGGTTTTCCCTGACCCAAACCCTGGTCGATGATCTTGACCTGCTTCATCAGAAAATAATGCTCGCCTGAGACTGCTGACGTAGTTGGAGAAGCGTGGCTGTTCGGTTTGCTCGGCGAACTTGATGAAGAGTTCGCCGCAGAACTGGCATCGTTGTGGTGCTCGACCGGAGGCGGAGCGGGACTGGCCGCTGCGGGAGCTGGACTGGCCGCTGGAGGAGTCGGATTGGCCACTGCAGGAGTGGGACTAGTGGCAGAACCAGCACCTCCCCTTGATTGCTGCATTGCGTTGGTGACGGCCTGCTTGCAGCCGTCCGAGACTTGCGCCTGGTGCTGTTTGAGGCAGGCGATGATTCTTCCCCCGCCCGGTTGGACACCGGAGCACAGACTCTGCACGTCTGACGCACACGCAGCCTGCACGGCGGCAGAGATCTGCGGCGAAGCGGTTTGCGCGAACGACGATTGAGGCCGTAACAGTGCTGCGTGGGCCACGGCGACGATGCAAACGATGAACACTCTGGTTGACCTCGACATTACGACCTCCTATTTCAATGCGCCAGTGAAATGCGTTCCGTGCCAGCGAGGCGATGGCGACTCTCTCGCTGCTTCCTTCAGATCAACGTGAGCGTTGCATGAGATCACGTTCTTGTCGCCCAGCCGTAAAAAACCGCATCCACTCCAGGATAGATGCCCTCGTACTTCACCTTCCCGTAGGTGCTGATTCCGCTGCGCCATTTCTTGGGGTCGTTGCCAATGAAGTAATTCGCAACCCCCGGAAGTTGATCTGCTCCCGAAATTCGCGCATTCCGATTCGCGTCTAACAGTTCCATCCTGAAGACAGCCGGAGCGGACTTGGTGCCCGCCGGAGTTCGAAGCTGGAAAACGGCTGAAGTCGACGTGAGGAATAACTGGTAGCCGTCGCCCCGCGAAAGAAACTTGACTTGGCCGTCGGATTGGCCCTGGTTGGCCTCAAAACTGAGAGGAATTTTCGCGTAACCGGCAGCCATCCGACCGCTGGCCGCTTTCGAGGCTGCCTGCGCGGACACGCGCAGCACATTGACAGGACGACGGTGAAGACGATGGGCCACGCAGCGCAAGCAGATGACATCTTCCGAACCGCGCTCGAGTGGAGCGAACTTGAACCGTTCAGAATGCTGGGAAACATGGACTACCCTCCCCTTTTTGGCCCCAACTTCCCAAAATTCGGTTATTCACTCAGATAGCGGGAAGCCGGATGAGAATGCCTCAACTTTTTTTCGAAGTTCCATTGAAGGCAGGAAAGTCGGGCTTGCCCGGTGGGGCGAATTTCTTCGATTCTGATATGGTATGGACGCAAACAGTGAAATGCATGTGATTTGTACCGTTGGGAGGCTTCATGCAATCCATCCGCCGTCAAATTCTGCTGCTTATGGCAGTGCTGCTATTTCCTCTAGCCCACCTCGCCGGGGCGCAGGAGCTCACCACCGCTCCCATTGTCGATCCCGCCTACGGCATCAAGGCCTTCACCATCACGATCCCGGCGGGCTGGAAGTTCCAGGGCACCGTGCTGCCCGGCCCGGAGTGCAGCGAGACTTCCCTGTCTTCCGCGCCTACTCGCCCGACGGTCTCACCGAGATCCGCTTGATGCCGACCTTCTACTGGACCTTCCATCCCGGCACGCACAACTCCCATCCCAACGGCTGCCTGGATTTCGGCCACACCTTGACCGCCGCGGAATTCCTGAATCATTACGAGGAGATGGTCGCCACCAGCGGCATGCACGTGATCGGGCCCATGCCGATCGCGCCCTCGTACCAGGGACGCGTGGAACGTGTCGGCCAAAACATGAACCGCATCGCCACCTACATCCATGGCTCGGCCGACGGTGCCGCCGTCCGCGTGGAAACTCACAACGGCTCCTTCGTCATCGAGCAGCGCCTGCGCGTCTAGGTCGAGTGCCGCGTCAGCGATCGCACTGGCCCCATGGCCGGAGGCGGCTGCTCGGCGCATGTAGACGTGCTGCGCGCTCCCATGGGCAAGCTCGACGCCCTGATCGCCCTGGTCGACGCTCACGACCTGGTCCGCACCCCAAACGAGGACGCCTGGTTGCAGCGAGTCCTGCAGACGAATGCGCAAAGAAATCGCGAGAGGATGGCCGAGCTCACCCGCCAGGAGCAGGCCGGCAATGCCATGCTCAAAAAGCAGTCCGACGACTTCATGGCCACCTCGCAGCGCAATCATGAGGCCTTCATGGCCCAGCAGGAATCCTCCTTCCGCAGCTCCCAGAACAACGCCATCGGCGCCATGAACGCCCGCACTACCGCCGCTTCGGACTGGGTAGACTACTCGCTCGACCAGCAGACCGTCACCGGCTCCAGAGGCACCGTGAAGGTGTCGAGCTCCTACAGCCACACCTGGTCCAACGGCCAGAACCAGTGGTACCAGACCAACAAATCCCAGCGCGAACCCCAACGCGCGCGCTCTACGGCAACTGGACCGAAGACACCAAGACCCACGGCAACGGCCAGCCCTACTAACAGCCCGGAGATCAAGCCACGATGCTCGAACTCTTAAAAATCGCATGGGACGTCGTGGTTCTCCGGGACGGGGCTCGCAAAGGTCAGTTGACCGGGCGCGTCCTGCTTGCAGCCGCAGGCTTTGCCGTGCTCGAGTATGCGATCGGTATGCCGGTCATATTGCTTTATGACAAGCATCCGCAGTTGAAGCCGCTCTTTATCGCTGCGATGATGCTGGTGGCGGTGAACCTCGTACTCTTTTTGATCTTCGGATTTCGCTGGTACCGGCGCGTATCCGCAGCGACAGCGCTCGCCGCAACGGCCGGTAAAGACAACTGATCGAAATGCTGGAGGAGAACCCGCGATGTGGTGGCTACTTTTTATTGTGCTGCAGGCGCACTTCATCGTCGCCGGAATCCGCAATGAACAGCGCGCGGGTCTGTGGAGCTGGTCGAAGGCCGCCTTCGCGCTGGGCTTCGCCGCTCTGGAGGTCGTCATCGTCACTGTGCCCATTTTTTGCATGGACTTGCACAGCCAGTACTTCCTGCCCGTGTACGGCGCCGCCTGGGTGGTCGCCGGGCTGAACTTCATCTGGATGATCGTCGTCGCCCGCCGCTGGAAGCTTCCAGATGGCCGCACCAGCCTTCAGGCATCCCGCGACCAGCAGCGATAACCTGCAGCTACTTTTGCGCTGGGCAATTCGCGAAGAACCGCCCTTTCCCAGGAAGAATGCGGCAGGTTCTTTCTTTGCTTCCCAATCCGATCTGTGTGAGGGTTGGCTTTTTTAGGATTCGCCGTTGATTCTCAACACGAGTCGAAACCAACAGATATTGGCTGTAACGTTCTTTTTGGAGCTCCATTGACCGCAGAGAGTCAGGCTTGGGAAGTGCGTATGCTGCAGGGGTCTTTTGACGCTGGGCTTGTGGTAACCTAGGGCCAATTCACGCGAGTTTCCCTAGGGAACGGAGTCGGTTTTGGGGCCATCCAGGGGCGAGATCACTCTGCTTCTAGCGAAATGGCGAGACGGCGAGCCATCTGCCTTCGACGAGCTGATGCCGCTTGTCTACCCGCACCTCCGGGAAGTAGCTGCCGCCTATGTGCGAAGAGAACGAAATCCCGATGTTCTTCAAGCCACCTCCCTCGTCCATGAACTCTATCTTCGGCTCTTGAACCAGAAGAAGGCTGCGTGGGAAGACCGCCAGCATTTCTACACGTTCGCGGCCAAGGTAATGCGCATGATTCTCATCGATCACGCGCGTGTGAACCAGACCCAGATGCGCGGGGGGGGAAGCGTGCACGTCCCTCTTAGTGATGACCTTTCATGGGTCGACGTCGGCAGTGCGGAACTGCTCGACTTGAACCGAGCGCTCGATGAGCTAGGCCCGATCGACTCGTACAAGGTGCAATTGGTCGAGCTGCGATACTTTCTCGGTTGCACCGCCGAAGAGACCGCTGAGCTTATGCAAGTTTCCAAAGCGACTGTCGACCGCGATTTAAAGTTCGTCAAAAGCTGGCTTTACCGGCGGATCCATCCCCGAGGCGACGGAGACAAAGCGAACATCTGATTCATTTCGATGGCAATTCTCGCAATCTTCTTAGAAGGATTAATGCGGATAGGGTCGTGGGCCGAATGAATCAATCGACCGAAAGCTTGCTGCGCGTCGAGGCCATCTTCCACGAGGCCCTCGGAGTTACCGACGAAGAGCGGCCGGCGCTGATTGAGGTCCGATGCGGCAACGACGCGTCTCTCGCAGCTGAGGTGCGTTCGCTTCTTGACCTCGATCAAAAGCGTATCGGGCCATACGAGATTGACCGGCTGCTCGGGCGTGGTGGCATGGGGGCCGTGTATCTGGCCCATCGCGCCGACGGCGAGTTTGCGCAGAAAGTGGCGGTCAAAATCATCGGGCTTCCATTTGAGCTCGATGTCCTTCGCGAACGTTTCCGTCAGGAACGCCAGATCCTGGCGGGGTTGAACCATCCCAACATCACACGCTTACTGGATGGCGGAGTGACTGGCGATGGCCAACTGTATCTGGTGATGGAGTATGTGAATGGCGTACCCATCGACAGCGCGCCCGGCGATATCAACGCCAAACTCGACTGGTTTCGCGACGTCTGCGCGGCGGTGCAATACGCGCATCAGAATCTAATTGTTCATCGTGATCTCAAGCCTTCGAATATTTTGGTAGATGTCGGCGGCACTGCGAAACTACTCGATTTCGGTTCGGCCAAATTGCTGGCTGGCACAGACGTCACGCATACCCGATTCAATATGATCACTCTTTCCTACGCCAGCCCGGAGCAATTGCGAGGCGAGCCGGCGACAACGTTGAGTGATGTGTACTCGCTGGGCGCAGTGCTGTATCAGCTCATAGCCGGAGAAAAACCGTTCGGCGAAGATGTGGTTTCCAGACTTAGAGACGAAGAATCCGGTGGAATTACTCTCGCTAAAGTGCTGCCGGGCGATCTAGACGTAATTGTGCGCAAGGCGTTGGCGCCGGCGCCGGCAGAGCGTTATTCCACCGTCGAGCAATTGGCAGAAGACGTGCGCCGCTTTCGCGCCGGTGAAGCGGTGCAGGCGCATGCGCCTTCGTTTCGCTATCAAGCCGGAAAATTCGCCCGCCGCAACAAACTGGCGCTGGGCGCTGGACTATTGCTTTTGGTTACGGGGCTCTCGGGTATCGTCGGTGTTCTCTGGCAATACCGCACGGCCGTCACGGAGCGCAGGAAAGCTGAGACTCGCGCCGAAGACTTACGAAAACTAAGCGATAGCTTGCTTTCGGAAATTGACGAAGCCATTCAAAAACTTCCGGGCTCGACGGCCGCACAACAACTGCTGGTGAGTACGGTGCTGGAACACTTGGATCGCACCACCAAAGATTCCGCCCAAGACCCCCAGTTGCTCCTCGACGCGGCCAACGCCTACATCCGTCTTGGGAATGTACAGGGGAATGTCTTCACTGAGCACACAGGGGACACGCAAGGGGCACTGGCAAGTTTGGAGAAGGCCCTCTCTATTACCGGCACACTCATGCAGCAGCAGCCAAAAGATGCGGCGGTGAGACGCGCATTCGCCTGGGCCCTCCAGTCGCGCAGCGAGGTTTTGTTCGGGATCGGCCGGACACAAGAAGCCGTGCCGGGGATACGCTCGGCGATCACAGCCTTCGATGATCTCGCAACCCGGCCGGATGCGGGCGTGGACGCATTACTGGACTCCGCGGGCGCCCATAACAGCCTCGGCAATGAACTGGGAATTCCCTATTGGCCCAGCCTCAGCGATTTCCAAGGGGCTTTGGCGGAATATCTAAAAGCTCGCGAACTCTACCAACGCGCTCTCGTCCTGGCTCCCGGGAATGTCCGCGTCTTACAAGCGCTGGTCAATAATCATAGGCTGGTCGGGGCCGTGGAGATGCAAACCGACCCTGCCGGAGCCTTGCCGGAATTGCGTGCGGCCATCGATGGTATTAATTCGCTGCACGACCAAGCCAAACAAGTGATGGCCATCCGGCGCATGCAATCGGGCGCAATCGGACCGTACGCTGGAGCATTGATCGAGATCGGCCGTTATCGCGAGGCACTCGCTGCCCTCCAACAGGTGAAATCATTTCCCGTGAACTCCTGGGCGCCGATCGAAAAAACATACGTGCGGTTCAAGACCTCCAGGCTGGGTTGAGCCGGGAATCAGAGTGCTATGAGGATCGTGCCGCAGGCATTTTTCCTGAAGAAGGGGCCAACCGTATGGCCGATGCGGCAAACGCCTTGAAGGTTTTATCGGAGCAGCGGTCTCTGCTCGAAGAGGTTCTGCGCGTCGAACCGCATAACGGGAATTGGGAGTCGAAGCTGGGCGTGGTGCTGATCGATATGGGCCGCCAGCAACGCGCGCTGCAAAGCCCGAAAGAATCGATGGAGCTAGCTCAGAAGGGGCTCGCCATACTGAAAGAGGTTGCGCGCCGTCCGGATGTGCAAGCCTATCAACTCTTTGACGCTGCAAACGGCCTGATCACCGTCGAGCCCGTGGAGTTGCGTGAACCGGATTTGGCGGTGAAGTACGCGGAGCGCATCGTCGAGGCAAGCTCTCGTCGCAATCCTGAATTTCTGTTGACGTTGGCCGAAGCCTACCGTGCCGCCGGCCAATCTGCCAAAGCCCGGGCCGCGGCGAAAGACGGACTGTCGCTGCTCCCGCCTGAAACCTCAGTAACGGTAGTGTCCCGAGTGCGGAAACTGCTGCATACACAGATAGACAAGTAGCCTCAATCCCTTCGCCGAGGACAACTGCTACGTTGCGCGAGTTTGCGGAAGTGGCCCGCGGGTAATGTCCTGCTTGTCTTAAAGGTACGTTCGCCGAAGTCAAACGATTTGCGCTTCCAGCACCGAAGCGCTGAAAAACTCCAAATGGCATTGCAACGCGTGGACTCTTTCCCAAGGCCCGACCGAGTGGCCTTGGACCAGTACGAATGCGCGCGCTATGTTGATTCGCAAGGAGGCAAACGCGATGTGCGAGTTGGGAGAGTTCACCGAGGCGTTCCCGCTCTTCGCTAAGGTCGTCCGCACACGCGAGTGATCCTGCTTCATTCGACCCTCTTCACGAGCTCATTAAAGCGCAGGCGTATCGCCTCGCCTTCTGGCTCGGAGGCAAACTAAATATGCTCGGCAATCGCAAGATTTGGGGAGATACCAAAATTGAACTTTTCCCAAAGGCCGAGACTCGACTGGGGAATTTATTCACTGGTGAACTAGTCAAATCTGAGAGGCACGGCAATACCGAATCTGTCCCACTAACGCGTTTGTTCGCTAATTTTCCGGGTGCATTGTTGATATCTGAATTTAATGAATAGAAAACAACCGTGATCACGGCGTTGCCTTTCGGGGCCCACCGGGAGTTTTGGCGCAATTCGCTGCGGTCGGATCCGTTCAGATCATTTTGACGAGCGCCCCTGCACCGAAACCCCTGCCACTCTCATCAGCATCAGAGGAACCAATCGATATTTCGATTTATTCAGCAATTAGGAACCTCACCCGAACCACTCTAGAGAGTTGTGCCACCCTTTGTCGCTAAGAAGCCTTGCCCTTCCCAAAGACATTTATGAAACCAGCTCTAAGCAGCGTCGAGAAGGTTCGAGATACCCTGCAATGGAATCCAAAGCCAGTGCGGCCGATTGTTGAGTTCATACCCGAGCTCATAGACGGCCTTGGTGATGACGTAGGCGTCCAATAGGACGGCAAGTTCCTCACGGCTCTGAGGAGGAGAAGAGGCAGAGCCCGAAGTTCTCAGGTACGCTTTGAGGAAAGTAGCAGAAACCCACGTTTGCCAATATTGCGCCCGGAAATCCAAAGAATTAAGTCGTTCCTGCGTAACCTCTCGGCCACTGATTTCTGCAAGAAGCGGTGCGTAGGCCGCATAGTGAAACGAGCGCAGCATTCCGGCAACGTCCTGTAAGGGAGAGTTTTTGCTTCGCCTCTCGCGCAAAGGCCGGGCGGGCTCTCCCTCGAAATCGATGATGACAAAGTCGTCGCCGGTGAAAAGGACTTGCCCCAGATGGTAGTCGCCGTGGATGCGAGTACGCATCGCGGAAATCTTGAACCCTTCAAGCAAACTGACGCGCTGTCGCAATCGTTCCTCGAGATTCAGGACTTTGCTGGCTTCTTCCCGCACGCCCTGTGGCAGTCCCTCCCTCTGCTGGCGAAGCGACTGAAATGTGCGGGCGATGAGATCGAGCGTGGATTTCACTAGTTCCCGCTGGTGCGCGCCGGTAAAGGGTTCAGGCGCAAAAGCAGGCTGGTCTTGAGTGGCGGACAGGGCAATATGAAGCTGGGCCGTTCTGACGCCGAGCAACCGCGCGGATTCAAGATAAGAACCAATCCCTTGTTTTGCGTCAGACGGAACGTCCCAGTCAGCCAGTGCCAGGGTTGGGGCATGGGGCAATTTTTCGAGCCGAATCGCGCCAGCGGATTGGGCCTGTTCATAGTAGGCCGCGAGCGCCTTCAGAGTGTACTGCCATGCATCCCCGTGATTTGGAACGTAGCTCTGGAGGATACCCAGAGTGATTTGTTTTCCGTCGTTGCCGAAATACTCCAGATGGCCCGCCAATATGGGCACATTTCTGAACTCAGTCTTCTCGGTCAGAAATGAGCCGATCTCGAGGTCAGGATTGAGCCCTTCCTCCAAGCGGCGAAACAACTTGAGCACCAAGCGTTTGGCATAGACGACAGAGCTGTTGCTCTGTTCTCCTTTCATCAAAGATGGCGCCAGCGGACCCTGCGATGGCTCCCACATGGAGCGAAGCGCAGCGGCTGGAACCCCCCGAACTTCACCGCGAACACCGGTAAAGCGATCCCCTCGCGCAACTGCCTCCAGCAGAAATGTTAGGAATGGCTGGTTAGAGAGTGCGTCACACAAAACAATCTTCCCTGAACTGCTTTCCCAACTAATTCTTGGAGACGGAGCCAGTTCTCCACCGGGGGATCGTTCCTCATCCATCGCTAATCGCAGAGGAAGCGCATACGTTTCTCCAAGCCCGGTTGCGTACTCAATGTGAATCAGAAACAGGTAAACCTGTGGATCAGTGGAGACAAGCAGCACCACATCCGACACTTCGACGGATTGAATCACTCTCGCCTTGCCCCCGAACCAGCGACGCTGCGCTAGGAAGTCCGGGAGAATCGGCGGCAGACTCTTTCCAAAGGTCGCCAACAACTCATTCGTCGCAACTGAATTCGCCATGTTCTTGGGGAACCTTTTCCCCAAAACGTTTCTTTGTTGTTCCGTCACAGAAAATAATCGAAGTCGTGCTCAGTCCGCACCAGCCGCCGAATGCAGAAGATGTGCGCCGGCATCGCTTGAGGATTAAGCTCAACGTAATTGTGTATCCCGTGCCAAAAATAGCGAGCATCGGTAAGCAAATCGTGCACCTGATAGCGCTGCTGCGGATCGAGTTGGAACGCCTCTACGGGCAAATCGACCCAGCCAGACTGAGTGTGATGAGGATCGAGGTTGACCACCACTACGATGATGTTGGAGAGATCTGCGGTCGTCTTGCTGTAGACAATCAGTTGATCGTTGTCGACAGGGTGAAAGCGCAAACTCCAATCGCCGTGCAAAGCGGGATTCTCATGACGTATGTGGTTCACGCGCGCAATCAGGCTTCGGAGACTATCGGGGTTATCAATATCCCACTGCCGGATCTGGTATTTCTCAGAGTCTAAATATTCTTCGCTGCCTGGGCGAATAGCCCGGTTCTCGCCGAGCTCAAACGCCGGACCGTAGATTCCATAACTCGCGCCCAGAGTTGCGGCCAACACCATCCGGATCATGAAAGCCGGACGACCGCCGAATTGGAGGAAGTCCGTAAGTATGTCCGGCGTGTTGGGCCAGAGATTTGGCCGGAAATATTCACGTGTTTCGGTCTGCGTCAGGTCGGCGAAATATTCCGTCAGTTCGCGCTTCGTGTTTCGCCATGCGAAATACGTATACGACTGCGTGAATCCCAACTTGCTGAGCCGATACATCACTTTCGGGCGGGTGAAAGCTTCGGAGAGAAACAGAACCTCGGGATACTTAGTCTTTATGCCGGCAATCAGCCACTCCCAGAAATCAAAAGGCTTTGTGTGAGGGTTGTCTACGCGGAAGATGCGTATGCCCTGTTCGATCCAGTACAGCACCACGCTGCTCAATTCCTCGCACAGCTCGCGGCTGTGTTCATTTTCGAAATTCAGCGGGTAGATATCCTGGTACTTTTTGGGAGGGTTTTCGGCATACTGCACGCTGCCGTCCGGCCGCACGCGGAACCATTCCTTGCGCTGCAAAACGTAGGGATGGTCCGGCGCGCATTGGAAAGCAATATCTAGTGCAACCTCCAATCCAAATTCCTTGGCACGTGCCACCAGTCGGCGGAAATCCTCGAGAGTCCCCAGCTCTGGGTGAATCGCTTTATGCCCGCCTTCCTTCGAACCGATGGCCCACGGGCTTCCGACGTCCTCGGGAGTGGCCTCTTCGGTATTGTTCCTACCCTTGCGATGCGCACGACCTATGGGATGAATAGGCGGAAGATACAGAACGTCAAATCCCATTCCAGAGATGTACTCCAGCCTTTTCTCACAGTCCCGGAAGGTCCCGTGTCGCCCGGCTCCTGCTCCACACGATCGCGGGAACATCTCGTACCACGCGCTAAACCGAGCTTTTTCACGATCGACAACTACCGTTAGTTCTTTGCCATAGATCGTGGCTTGGCTGCGATCTGCGTGCAACATCATCAAGGTCGTCAGCTCAACATTTGAAAGCCTCTCCACTGCGGCGCTCAAATTTTGTTTCCGGAGCCGCGAGGCCTCGCCCGCGAAGGCTGCCAAACGTTGGGCGTCTTCCCCGCTCGCACGCTTTGCAGCCGCTTCAACCAATTGCATTCCCGTGAGCAGATCCAGGGAGATGTCCTGGCCGACTTCCAACTTTTTGAAGAAATCCCTACTCCAGGACTGGAACGGATCCACCCAGC
>WNFC01008449.1_pt1 | contig 11350 bp, 13 predicted proteins | sample 5400541 | NCBI WGS metagenome assembly WNFC01 (sample SAMN13153342, study PRJNA577476) | soil metagenome | isolation source: 120 cm saprolite under Douglas fir tree site 2 hole 2 replicate 1 | place: USA:California | collected 2015-04-18
GTAAGGAGTGAAAGCAACTTCATTGCTTGTATAGACTTGTCCCTCCTAAGGTCCTTGAGACATGTGTCTATGATCTTTATAAGGTCTGCTAGCTCTGTATCCTCCTCCAGTGTGAATGCCTTGCGCATGGCCTCAATAGCAGGGGCCTCCGGCGGAAGCAAGGACCATTCCAAGTCCCTTGTCATTTCCAGGTCATTGCGTTGTGCCTCCTCTAAGGTGGCACATATAACCTTAACAGCCACACAAACATTACTTGAATACTTTATGTTCTCCTCGGAATGCATGCTCTCACCTGAAACTCATCCTCAAGTGCATCTGCGTCCCCATTCTAGTCCACCCCATCACTTGATGCCACACTTTTCTCTAACTTATCAATACAGAATGCAGTGAGTTGTGTTATCAATTGATCTATGGCATTGTTGATTAATGCATCCAGGTGAGGCAGGGCAAGATCAGCTGCAGATCATGCTAACATGTCGGCTGGCTTGGGTACAGCTCGATCCACTGCCAATTGCATGGGTACCTTGACTGGGCCTGGCAGAGCAGAATCTAGTGTTGATTGCACCTTGGCTCGATCACATGCTATAAGATTGGCTGCTGATTTCGCTAATGCCTCAGCTTGGTCAGGCACCAGGGGGTGAGCTACTGATTGTGCTCCTCTTTGGCATCGAGATCAATTACTTCCAAGTCTATGGCCATTGCATCTCCCTTGGGTGAGGGGCTACGCTGCCACTTCTAAAGATGATGAGATGCACAGTTCTGGAGTTCATTTAGCTCTCTAGTACTGACCTTTCTCTGTATAAACCTATCAAGTGTCAAACAACCTTTGGCCACTTTCCTCTGCACTTTCTCCCTTTGCCAAGCTGTGGTACTGGACTCTCTGGTGTACACTGCAGGTCTATTCTTGCACTTATTCTAAGGTTTCAGCTGCAAGTGATCGGGAAGATTCTCTGCATATAAATGCTGCAATGGTTCTGCAGCAGCTGATATTGCTCAGTCGTCTCCTCTGTACCCCATGTCTGTGGATAGTCCATCTGCATCATTATCCAATGGACAATACACAGAGCCATCAGGGCTTGGTGCAGTTGCACGCTTGGCAAAGCCAGTGTGTCCCTAGTGCCGCAACTCTTTGGCAAGCTTAGATCTCTTGTTTCCAGCCAGCATAGTTAAGGTATGATTGGGGAGTACAAGTGTGGAAGAGAATGCAAAATAAATTTGTTGCAACGAGGGCCCTGAAACATGTAGTTTATGTACATGAAAACATGAACTGCACAAACACGATCTAAAAGCGATTAAGGGAACACGCACCGTTCCATTCATCACACTGCACTGTCTGATTAGGGCGATCGACGCTTATACACACAGATTGGTATAGTGGGCGGCATATAGTGGTGGACCAGGGGTGAATGCGTGGTGTCTGCAAGGCCAGGCACGAGGTTTTGTCAGTGATCACCAGCACTAAGACTACATTGCAAAGGGACCAGAAATCTTGGACCAAGAAAGGGAGAACACTAAGTATATTCGGACAAAGGATGCATGAATCAGACATTCAAGAAACATAGCATTTGTTTTGTGGTGCAGTGTGTGTACTGGTGCCGCATGTGCATCCAGTTCCAGGGCAATGATCAGCATATCTAAATTAGATTGTTTTCAATGTATTGAATCTTGATTCTTAGTCTTACACAGGTGCTAAAGTACTAAAATTGGCCCCCAAAATTGAAATAAGCACCCAAAAACATGAAAACCTCAGAATCATCATATTTACCCCACTTTCTCACTTAGATTGCAATCATTCAGCCCAGGACTCATTAGTTCAGCCCCTGCACACGTGATGGGAAGTCATGCCTTGGACTGTATTCATCTTGTATATATTGTGTAGGCCTGTGTACACAATAAAACAACGCATTTCATTTATTCACTCGCACAGTATCGTCCGTTTAGTTCACAACCACGTGTGCATGATGTACACTCCTCTCAGAAAGGCAGCTATCATTGCTGCCTCTCACTCCTTTAACCTCCTCAGGGTCCAGTTCACGAACAATCTACACCACTTCTGTCAGGAAAACTTCTATTATTGCTGCCTTGGGCTCCTTCAACTTCCTCAAGGTCTGGTTCGCAAACCTGCGAACCCAAACCTATCCACTTTCGGAGATAACGGGTTTTTCGGTCTGGTTCTGGTTCTCACCCTGGATGGACAGGAAATGTCAGGAATCCCCTTCTGACGTGTGGTCGGGTTCGTGTAGAACAGGACACAGGATGATTCCTGATATGGTTATATGAGCGTCGATGTGCACGTCATCTGCTGACAACTTGACTTACAAGCGGTTACATAAGTAGTCTTATCATGTGATCACACTGACCGACCCTAAACATTCGCAAAGTTGTCTGGGGAACGGTGTTTGCTCTCCTACATCTTTTAACAACTACTCCAGGCGCTGATATACCACATGTTCGACTGGCCAAGCGTCACGCGCGAGTCAGGTCCTTCATCGACAGCAGCCTCATAACGAACGATGCGCTCTTTGGCTGTGCATCCGGGTATGGCTGCGCGAAACGGCGCGCCAATCCAGATGGGTGGTGCGGTCACCTGGCGTTACCGACAACGGAGTATTATGTCCAATTACATGCTGTATGTAGTGTATACAGTCGTATCCAGAACACTGTGTTGCTACTACTGTAGGGCTTTACCAATTTATGCCTACCGCGCGTCATGGCCGTCCCGTATCGGCGCCAGACAGAAGTCATGAGTATGAGGCCATATGAGGAGTTGAGAATCCCCTCAGCCAATGTCAAGAAAACTCCCAGAGTGCGTATTGTGCCGCCTAGAATATATACACATGCGTATCATACACTGTCCACGTTAGTTTGTACCGTGAAAGTCCGATGTCTCCACAAAGCAAAAAAGACGAAATATAAGCACCATAATTGGGCAAATCAAAGAACATCGTATACACGAGAAGAGCACACTAAAAGTTTGTTTGGGTTTCGAAACATCCCATGAAAGAAAGGGGCGAGGCTCTGCCTGGCCTATCAGACCTCGGGTAGACCAGTGTATGCCTGTCGGTTGGATTGCAGGTCGAAATCAGAGCCAGGGAACTGGCCGGTGTTCGAGGTATGGATCGTCGGGGATGGCGCGGCCGTCGGGTACGTACTCGGGTCTGATGGGTCCTGTGGTGTGCGATGATCCGATCAGTCGCACTCTCGTACGCCAGCACGTGGCCAGCCGAGAAAAAACAAACTCACATAAAGCTTCGGTGTTTCCGCCGTGAGCGGATAAGCCTGCCCCATGCCGCCCTGGTCGCCCATATACGCCTCTGAGGGTGTAGAGCGGGCACGCTTGCGGCGGATGGTGAACCATGCCACAAGACCGGCTATCAACGCTGCCCCAAAGATGCCACCAACAACGCCCCCAGCGATCGCGCCACCGTTCGAGCTACCCTTGGAAGATGATGACGAGGAGGACGAGGACGCAGGCGTCGATGCAGGCGTAAGAGTGGATTGACTGCCCTTGGTCAAGGTTGGGACAATGGAAGCGCTGCCTGTAACCTCTGGCGAATCTGTGACAGAGCCGCGAATACGTAAATGTCGGGGTTCGTTGGCAAAGCTACGCACCACCAGCAGCCTGCGCCGCGGCTACACTCCAAGTACCGCTGGCCTGCAAGGGCAATGAGAGGGTATCGACTTGAAAGAAACAACAGAAAGGATCGTACAGTTAGGTCAAGATATGCCCACACTGGCACTCGCGTCCCCGCGGGGATGGATTCAGGGAAGCTGAGGGATGGGGTTGAGTACAGAAGCTGGCAGAGACGATGTGCTATTTACGTTCCGGCAGTTGCTACCGTGGTGCAATTGGTGGTCCACACGGAGTAGCTGATTACATGACGATGTCTCAGGGTTCAGGGCAAAAGGCTAATAGAAGGGATAGGCGCACGTAATCCACACCTCTCCCTGGCACGCAGCACAAGCACTGACGAGACTGTATGCGACCGAATTGCATTTGCATATATCGGCATCATCTGCAGGTTGACCGTCCGGACCGAAGTATGAATGTTGTGGGAGCAGTGTAGGCATTGAGAAAGCTGCACAAGTCGATAAAGTCGCATTCAAATCTCGATAGGCAGCAGAAAGATGTACTGACAACCATTGTTACACGCGGAGACCAGGTAAGCTGCCATTAGACATGGGCCCTGTCCAAGCGAGTTGAGGGACTGAGGGCATTAAGTTGGGGAGAACGGGTGGTCATTTTCACGAACTGGGCGATCAACCAAGGGTGACTCACCCATGCGTAAGTTGGGTCTGAGCAGTTTGGCCCGCTGACCTGCGCATGAGCCGAGCCTACGACGAGGAGCAAAACCGAAAAAACAACAAGGAGCGGGTCTACCATCGTGTGAGGGTAATTGCCGCGGAGGGAATGGGGAGACAGAGCTCTCGACCTTGCCTGGCCGAAAACTGCCGTGATGGTGCATATATATATATCTCCGGTGCACATACCGGCACAGCCACCCAAAAAACCCATTTTCTCTCACGATCCCCGCCATCCTCGAGGGGATGACGGCACCCTGTCGATTCTAACTTGACAGGTAGATTGAGGGCCCAGGCCTTATATCACGCACAGTCGACAGCCATCTGAGCACGTCTGGAGAGAACGAGGAACATTGGTGAGGGTGAAAGGGCACCAGATGTTGTTATCAGCGCGTGTTGGTTGTTAAGGGATCATCGTCGGGATGCGAGTGAGCGTACCGAGCTGGGCGGCAAATGAAGGCCCGGCCCCCGGACGAACCACCTCGGCTGCCGAGCCGCGGATACTGAAACGTGAAACTTAACCGCATTTGGAAATGCGGAGATTGGCATGTCAAACCCTAACCCTCTCCACATGGTCGTTTCAGTCGCGTCGCGTCCGGCGTCCTTTCAATCCGCGACTATGTCCTCCCCACTCTTCTCGTCTCTCCCATCATTCAATGGCCTATCTAGCCTACGCATCCAGTCTCTCTACTCGGACATATCTCGGCTGAAACACTCAAATCCAACGACTTATAACTCTAACCTTGCTTGGTGGCATTCCGCCCTGGAAACCGTAGTCTCCCGTGGCTCTCTACCCAACACTTCGGATAGGTTCATTCTTCATGCAGATCAAACCCTTTTGGACACTCTCAGATATGAAGGTGTCGGAAAGCCCCTTTGTCTGGGCACTGTCATCGTAAGTTGCAATCGCATGCATGACAGAGACCTGATGCCAACCATCATTCCTGCCAGCGAAGACTGAACTCGTCAACTCTCGCGCCGCAATACCCCCACAACAGTTTCTAAATCTCTCACATCCTGTCCACGACCCTGGCTCCTTGCCTTACCGCGTCGCTGCATTTGTCGTCGGCAAGCCTCTTCAATGGGCACTTCATCAACTCAACCTCATCGCTTCCGACGACGAGAGTGAAGCAGAACGGTGGAATCATATCAAAGGGGACTATGTCCTTGTTGGTGTCGTTGAGCGCGCAGCAGACGCCATACTTGCCCAGCAGCGCGGACGAGGTGCGAGCCTCGCCGACACCCTGTACAGTTTTGATTCGTTCCGTGCCACGTTCGCACCCTCCGCCCTTCCCGGAGTCACGCTATCCGACAAAGATCTACGCGTTCTCGTAAAATTTTTAGAACGCGATAGGCGGGTAGTGATTGCCGAAAAGGAGGTACGTCCGTCCTCGTGCCCCTTCTCAAGCACCATGCTCATTGTTATCAGGTTATCAAGTTTGTTGATGCCAACTCAGGTACACAGGAAGTCACAGCGGTCGATCACGGCGTCTTAGAACTCAAAACTGCTATTGCGAACCTGTCAACACAAATAGATCAGATTACTACAAACCTTGATGCGTAAATATATCCTTCAAGTCCTGGATGATTCATAGATCTGACACTTGTGATCTTAGCTACAAGATCAAAGCAACCGCTGCAATCCGCCAACAACACAAGTCCCTTGCGCTCTCCTACCTTCGTTCTCGTAAACAACTCGAGGATGTACTAACCCATCGTCTCGGTTCCCTTGAAATTTTACAAAGCACCCTCATTCGTGTCGAAGGCGCCGCGAACGACATCCAAGTAACACTTATCTTTTACCTGCCCTCCCTGCGATCTACTGATCATCTGTGTCTCGTATAGATCGTGAAGGCATACGAGAGTAGTACTGTCACTCTTCGCGCACTTCTATCGCACCCATCGATCCAGCGCGACGCCATGGAGCGCACGTTCGATGCGCTGGCCGACGCTAATGCCGATGCACGGGAGCTTGGCGAAGCGGTGCGCTCCGGTATGGATCTCGCGGTCGGTGTCGCGGTGTTGCCAGATGATGAGGACGAGATTAAAGCCGAGCTCGCTGCTCTAGAGGCTGAAGCGATCGCCGAAGCACGAGCTCGGGCGAAAATGCAGCAGCCGGTGGCACCGGAGACCGTGCGCCATGATGACGTTTCTGATCCAGGTCGGGAACGTACGAGCACCCGCAATGGGAATTCATCAGACCACAGACCCGAACAGGTGCTTGCTGGATGATGTTCAGGCGGAAAAGCATCGTATCGCCTTACTTTTCTCATACAATTGCTGGACTTTTCATGATTACGCATCACACGTTCTTGTTCCATGTATCACTACTCACGATCACATGTTTAGAATAACATTAGAATCTTGTGTCATTACGGTGCTTGACAAATAATTGTAATTGGTTCCCTTGGGCCCCTGTGGGTCTGCCCTCTGGATATGACATCCAAGGCAATCGCCATTATAGCCTTCCGCCGACCACAGACTACCAAACTCAAGTGCCCCCTTCATGATAGCAAGGCGTGTTGTTTCTTGCCGAACACATGAGTTCCGGGGCCAGCTGTGCCGAATGCCGTTGGTGCCTCGCCTCGCCTCGCTGGCCCGTGCTTTCCTTTCCCGATTTTGCCAGCAAAAATGGTTATTTGACCCTGATCACATCCTGCATAGTAAAATACAGTCATATCTCGAATACAGTCTAAAGTTACACGAGTTTTCGTGGATGGACATTATCAAGAGAAACTCCCGAGTACGTATCATGCAGCCTTAAAATACATAAACGTGGTCATATCATGTTCCGTTCGCGTCATTTGTACCGTAAAAGTTTGCGTCATCCCAAATAGAAAAGTCAAATCGCATAAATCATAGTGTGAGAAAGTCTAAACGAAGAATGCCAGATCCCAACAACAATAATCAAGAAGAGCACCTTATGATTAGTTTGTTTTTCGAAAGCCGAAAGAGACAGTGAGACCCGGAAAGGTAGGACACTCTGTCTGACCTCTCAGGGCTCAGGTAAACCGGTGTATGCCGGTTGATGTCGCAGGGTGGAATTAGAGGCAGTGAACTGGCCGCCGTGGTTCAAGTTCATCGGGGGCATCGTCAAAGGAGGTGAACGCTGTGTCGGGTACGTACTTGGGTCTGCGGGGTTCTGAGAAACGTAATTATCTGATCAGCCGGGTTCTCGTATGCGCGCATGTGGCTAGGTGGGGGAAAAAATTCTCACGTAGATTCTCAGCGGGTAAGGCACTATTACCTGCCCCATGTTGCCTTGGCCACCGTTGGGCGCAGCGGATGGCGTAGAGCGAGCACGCCGGCGGCGGATGGTGAACCATAATACGATGCCGGCAATCAACGCTGCCCCAAAGATGCCACCAAGGACGCCCCCTGCGATGGCGCCAGTATTCGTGCTACCCTTGAAAGAACTCGATGCCGAAGGGGAAGACGTCTTCTGGGGCGTAAGGGTGGTTTGACCGTTGGTCGAGGTCGGGACAATATTGGAAGCGCTGCCTGTGACCTCCGGCGAATCTGCGACAGATCCAAGGATACATAAAAGTTGGGACTCGTTAGCAAAGCTACGCACCGCCAGCAAGCTGTGCTGCGACTACACTCCAGGTATTATTGGCCTGAAGGGACAATGAGATGGGATCGACTAAGAAAAGGCAGAAATGAGCATACAGTCGGGTCGAGATATGCCCAGCGTGGTATTCGCGTCCCTGCTGGGATGGGTCCGGAGACGCTGAGATATGACGTTGAGCTCAGAAGCTGGGGTGATGATATGTAACCTACGTTCCGGGAGGTGAAACCGCGGTGCAATTGAAGATCCACTCAGAGTAGCTGATTACAAATTGATATATCTCAGCATTGAGGCGCAAGGCTAACAAAAGGAATAGACGCACGGAATCCACGTTTCTCCCTGGCACAGATCACAAGCACTCATGAGGTTGTATGCGACCGTATTGCACATGCATAAACCGCCCTCGTCTGGACCGTTCGGACCTAAGTATGATTGCTGTGGAAGCAGAGCAGGGACCGTAAATGCTGCACAGGATGATAAACTCGCATGCAAATCTCGAGAGTCAGCAGAACATTGTGCTGACCATTATTGCTACACGGGGCGGCAAGGTAAGCTGAAACTAGACATGGTCCCTGTTCGAGCGTGTTGAGCATCTGAGGGCGTTATGTTATGGGGAACGGACGGTCATTTTCACGAAATTGGCTAATCTGTGAAGGGGAAACTCACCCACGCCCAAGTAGACGCTGAGCAGTTCGGCGCGTAGACATGTGTACAAGCTGAGCCTGGGATGAGAAGCAGGACAGAGAAAACGAAAAGGAGCGAGTGGGCCATTACGTGGGGACCAATGGCCTATCGTAGGAGACAGAGTTCTCGAACCCGTGTGGTCGACGGGCGCCGTGATGGGGTGTTATTATCTCATAGCTACCTCCAAAGCGCCCGGGGGGCCGACCGTGACAAAGCCACCAAAATGGAAACATTTCATGTCACGGCCATCGATCATCATCGCATCATTAATTGCATCGTCGGCCATCATCATGCCATCCAGGGTTGACCGGTTGACCGCACCTTTTAGAGATCGACTGGCATCAACAGGTAGATAGATTAAGCAAGAAATTGAAGGCTTACCATCACGCCATGCGGGTCGAGAGCAATATTAATCGAAAGGTACGGATGAAAGGCCGCCACTGGCACTGACCCGCCAGACGATAGGCGCCGCGCGATGGTTGAAAAAGTGTTCGTGTCGAGCAAGTCAGTGCATCAGGCAGGATTCATGATGCATGATGGACGGAAGCAGATCTACCAAAGATACCAAAGAGGAAGAGCCAAGACGGCTGATCCAAAGAAACCCACTCCAAGTAACCGCATTTCGAAGTCCGGAAGGTGGCCTGGCCTGTCAAACGGGGCTTCTCCAGGAACTCTCCCAGAGGCAGGATCGCGACTGCCAGTGAATGTCCTCTCCACTCTTCCTATGCCAAATATCTCACACTCACTCACTTCACAACCCTGGCTCCTTCTAGTATCGTGTCTCTGCATTTGTCGTCGGTAAGCCCCTTTAGTGGGCACTTCACTCACTCAACCTCAACCTCATCGCTTCCGACGACGAGAATGACATAAGACGCATAGGACGGTGGAATTATGTCAAAGGGGACTATGTCCTTGTCGTTTTCCAGATGTTGAGGGCGCGGCAAAAGCCTAGCTGCGCGGACGAGGTGTGGGCCTCACTACAATGCCCTATACGATTTTAATAGTCGCACACCCCACTGTCCTCCGGCTCCAAATGTATAACGCAAATCTGATTACCCCCTCTGTAACCTGTAAATTCTCTAGTACACGAGAGTCCGCACCTTGACGCAAGTCTAAAGCGATATATAAAATGGAATCCACTATAATATAAAGTTGAGCGTTTGAAATTGGTCAGGTACACAAACGCTCAGGAACACAAACCGGCCGGCCAGCCGAACACAAACCGGCGCGCCGACTGAACACGATGAATTACGGGCCTCTCCCCCCTGCTCAAACAGTGGCACAACGGCAGCGGTGCCGACGGGAACATTTATATCGCAACAGCCATCACCAACAGTTGACCACGCGCGATCAACGTGATTTGTTTGACTCGCCGAACAACCACCGCCAAGACGAGATTTCGCAGGAGGTGTCTCTAACTCCGCGTCAACTGGGTCAACGTCGGCGACTCCTCAACAATTGTGCCAACGGCGCCGCACAGAACGCCAACGCTTACGTAGTGATCAACACGTTCATGGACAACCCCTTCGTTCGTTCATCCCGCACGATCCGTATCCTCGGCCTCAACGCACACCAATCACCTCCCACGACCCGCCAGTCTCCGTCCGGTCGAGTTCCATACGACTCCCCAGCATTCACACCCCCATCTTCCTCACCCCCTCCTGCTCGACAACCCGCTCCCACCGGTCCTGCCTCTGGATGCCAGCTAGGACGCCGACGCACACCATCACCTCCCTCGACCCGCCGATCTCTGTCTGGTTGTGTTCCATTCGACTCCCCAGTGTTCACACCCCCATCTTCGTCACCCCCTCCCACTTGGCAGCAGTCTTCCACTATGCCTGCCTCCCGATGCCAGCTAGCTCGGCGCCGTCGTTGGGATCAGCCTTCGGACACCACACCGAACACCCCTCAGCCTCAATCGCAAACCACCCCACCTCGTACGTCTGTGCCATTTCCCATTCACTCCCTTTTCTTACCATCTCCCCCGGCCCAGTCCAATCCGTCTCACCAATTGCGCGCCGCCCGTATGACCCACAATCTGATTGGTTGGCGAAAGCTGACATCGCATTCCTTCCTCGCCTTCTTCTTCGTCTCTGTCTCCTCAACAGTTGGCCCAACGTCGCCGCCGGGAACGTGAGCGCTTAGATCTCAATAACGACCAGCGGACATTACTGTCCGATCATCCTCGGCCCCGTCGCACTCCGTCACCTCCTGCGAGCCGACGCTCTCCATCTGGTCGCGTTCCATTCGACTCCACTTCCACCACACCGCCATCTCCATCACCGACTCCCAGTTTGGCCACAATTAAGTTCGTTTATGACGCCGTCTAATTTCACTCACCAGTCCATCAATGACTTTTATGACTGTGCCGTCGTACATCGCAGTGGCACACTCCTGGTTGTACTCCACCGTGCGCACCTCCAACAGCCATCCCACAACCCTGACGAATGACATAACAACGTCGACAGGTGCAGCTCCCTTTTCCGATGACCATTAATCGATCTCAGGAGCAATCAGTCGCTCATACTGTGAATTGTAACCCCAAGAACGAAAACGGGCGCCGTGCGAAATAGTAGTCCCCACAGGCCGTGGTTATTGAACGGTGTGGTTATTGCTAAGGTGGCTCATCAAGGAGACGGTGCTGTTAGTGAGGCACATACAGCTGGCATGTATGTATGTATGTAAACAGAACAAACTGTTTGGGTTTCATTGTATCAAGTAGGTTGCTCCTCGACGAAGTTGAAAACACAATTCGCGAACAGTATGCCGCCCACGGGAACAGATGTATACGGCCGA
>WNFC01025231.1_pt1 | contig 11350 bp, 13 predicted proteins | sample 5400541 | NCBI WGS metagenome assembly WNFC01 (sample SAMN13153342, study PRJNA577476) | soil metagenome | isolation source: 120 cm saprolite under Douglas fir tree site 2 hole 2 replicate 1 | place: USA:California | collected 2015-04-18
CCTCCCCGCCCCCGCCTTCGAGTCGTTCGGTGACGATGACCCCACCCGGTCGCTGCTCCTGTTCGAGGAGCAGCACGTCGGTCCCCGCGCGCTGCAGCTCCCACGCTGCCGTCAGGCCCGCGATCCCCGCTCCCACTACGGCGATCGTCAATCCACCCACCCCCGCTGAGCGGCCTCTGTCCGGGCCAGGTCAGCCAGGCAGGCGATCAGCATCGAGTCTTCGTTGAGGGACCGCATGCGCTCGAGTCGCACACCGAGCCGGCGCGCAACCGCCTGGTAGGCCACGTCCACGTCGTACAGGATTTCGACGTGATCGCACACGAAGCCGATTGGCGCTATCACGAAGTTGCGGCGGCCCTCGGCCGCCAGCCGCGCGAGCACCTCGCCGGCGTCGGGACCGAGCCACGGGCCGCTGGTGGCGCCGGCGCTCTGATAGGCGAGCTCCCAGGACGAGAGTCCCAGTTTGCCCGCGACGGCCGCGGCACTCGCCTGAAGCTGGTCGGGGTAGGCGTCGCCCGCCGCGAGAATGCGTCGCGGGAGGCTGTGGGCGGTAAACACGACGGTCACGGCACTCGCGTCGGGAAACCGCTGCAGGGCCTGAGTCAGGTGCGCCGCTACAACGCCAAGGAACAGCGGGTGCTGGCCCCAGCTCCGGACCAGCGCGATGTCGATGCGCGCTCCAGCAGCCTTGAGGAGCGCCTTCTCGTACGCGCCGACGGACATCGTCGAGTAGTGTGGCGCCATCACGATGGCGACGAGGCGACGGTGATGGTCGGCCACGATCTGCGCTACCGCGTCCGCGATGTATGGGTGCCAGTGCCGCATCCCGGTGTAGACGGGGACGCCGAGCTCGCCGGCGAGCGCCGCACCCTGCGCCTGGGTGATCGGCAGGATCGGTGAGCGGCCGCCGATCACCTCGTAGCGGTGCCGGACCTCGGCGACTAGCTCCGGGCTGGTGGGCCGCCCGCCGCGCACGTCGAGCAGGTAGGGCTCGACGTCGCCCAAGCTACTCGGTCCCCCGTAGGCCATCAGCAATACCGCGAACTCAGCCACCGTGCACCAGCTCCACCACCGCCCGCAGCGCTTCGACCGGGGTCTCCGGCAGCACTCCGTGTCCCAGGTTGAAGATGAAGCCTGGGCGCGCACCGGCGTGCGCCAGCACGTCCCGCACCTGTCGCTCTCGCTCGGCCGGCGGAGCGAGCAGCGCCGCGGGATCGAGGTTGCCCTGCACCGCGCGCGCCGGGCCGACACGCTCGAACGCCTGGTCAATCGGAATCCGCCAGTCGACACCTATCACGTCCCCGCCCGCGGCCGCGAAGTCCTCGAGGAACGGCGCCGTGCCGGTCCCGAAGTGGATCACCGGAACGCCGGCTCGTACCGCTAGCGTGAGCGTCCGCCGGGAATGGGGCTGGACGTAGGTGTGGTAGTCCTGGGGCGACAGGCAGCCTACCCAGCTGTCGAACAGCTGCAGCGCCCGCGCGCCGGCCGCGGCCTGCGCCGCCAGAAAGCGACCCGCGAGGTAGGCGAGCCGGTCCAACAGCTGGTGCCAGGAGTCGGGTTCCTGGTACATGAACGCCTTGGTGCGAGCGAAGGTGCGGCTTCCCCCTCCCCCTCCCCCCCCGCCTTCGATGGCGTAGCTCGCCAGCGTGAACGGCCCGCCCGCGAACCCGATCAGCGGCACGTTGGCCGGCAACGCGCGGGCAGCGAGCCGCACCGCCTCGAGCACGTAGCCAAGATCCAGGGCCGGGTCCACGGCAGGGAGCTCACGCACGGCGGCTGCGTCGCGGATGGGCCGCTCGATCTGCGGTCCCTCGCCCGGGGAGAACGACAGCCCCAGCCCGAGCGGCTCGAAAGGGAGCAGGATGTCGGCGAACAGGATGGCCGCATCCACCCCGAGCCGCGCGATCGGCTGGAGGGTGACCTCGGCGGCAAGCGCCGGGTCGTGACACAGCTCGAGCAGCGAGTGTTTGGCGCGGAGCGCGCGGTATTCGGGCAGGTAGCGCCCCGCCTGGCGCATGAACCACACCGGCGTGACGTCCACCGGCTCGCGCCGGCACGCCTTCAGGAAGCGGCTGTCGTCAGGAGCGGGCTGGCGGGACAACCGTCGGCTCGCGCGCCTCGAGGGGGGCGGGGGCGATGAGAATCGTGTCCCGTTCGATTTTCACCTGGTACGTCTGGACGGGCAGGCTGGGCGGGCCTGCCAGCACCTGCCCCGTCTCAAGCGAGAACACACCCTCGTGCCAGGGGCAGACGACCACGCATTTCGTGGGATCCACGGCGCCCTCGGACAGGCTGGCGCGCGCGTGCGTGCAGCGGTCGGCGATCGCGTGGATCGTGCCGCCGACGTTGAACAGCGCCACGGCTTCGGCGGCCGCGTACACCCGTTTGCTCGCGCCGGGCGGGAGGTCGGCGACCTCGCCCACCGGAGTGAAGCCGTCCTCACGCAGGGCCGGAGAGGCCGACCGCGTGGCGCTCGCGCCACCCAGCGTGTCCAGCAGGTCCCACAGCGACATCTGCACGCACGTCAACGTGGGCGTGTCGCGCAGCGTGTACGCGGATGCCTCGACCTCCCGCAACTCCATCACCAGGTCGAGGAACTCTGCCGGGTTGTCGCCCTCGAACGCCACCACGAACTCCTGGTCGTCGAGACCGTAGGAGTAGGTCGTGTTGAGCCGGATGGTGGGATACTTGCGGCCGACCCGCACGTGCTCGTCCATCATCCGCTGGCGCTCGGCCTTTGGAAGGGCGTACCAGGCGCGCGTTTTGATGAAGGGATAGACGAACAGGTATTTCGCCGCGCTGGGCCGGATGACGAGTCGCTGGCCCTGTTGGGGCTCGGCGGGGAAGTCGTAGATCGACCGCCGCGTCATCGCCAGGTAGCTGTAGGGGATCGTCACGTAGGCGCCGAGGTCGGTGCGGTTGAGGGCGGTCTGCAGCTCCACCAGCGCGTCCAGGTCCTCGGCCACCTGCCACAGCAGGAAATCGCAATCGCCGCGGATGCCGACCAACCCGTAGGGCCGGAGCAGCAGGCGCCCGCGGTAGCGCTCGATCGTCTCGCCGAATTCCGTCTTGGCCGCGGCCTGGCGCTCGGCCGGCAGCCGGCGCCACCCGGGGTCGAGCTTGTAGAACGCGTAGCGGACGACTTGGCGATGCTCGGTCGTGGCGGTGCTCATTGCGTGCAATCTAATGGCAAGTTTGGAATGGGGAATTCGGAAGCGGAATAGTGAGGGCGAGCTCGAGCCGCGCTCAGGTCACGAACTCGCTTTGTAATGCCGCACTCTGCATTCCGCGGCTCAGGTGTTTGACCGCTCCCGGCGCCACTGCTTGTAGAGCCAGACCCCGATGCCCCCGAACACCACGGCCGGCGTGAGGACGATGAGGATGGCGCTCCAGAAGTAGACGTGCTCCAGGTGAGTGTCGTCATGTTGGAGCAGCAACACAAGGGCGCCGAGCAGGGCGGTGGGGAGGGGGGGTGTCATCGGCCGAGGAAGCGTTTCAGATTCCGCAGGTAATACGCTAAGGCCAATGTCAGCACGGCGAACGTCGCACTCAAGGCCAGCGTGCCGGCGCCTCCTTCAGCTCGCCAGCGCCACCCCGCCCACAGCGCCATAAAGGCGCAGAAGGCGATTGCCGTGGCGATCAGCACCTTGTGAAACGGGATCACACCGTCTTGTCCAGCACCATCAATGTGAGCAGCGTCGGCAGATACACGATAGAGACCAGGAAGACGCGCCACGCGGCGCGGGGGGTGGCCTCGCGCAGCAGTGGTGCGCCCACGGCGGCATAGACGACGCCCAGCGCGAGCGCCCCGTAGAAGTAGAGCGCTCCCGTGACGCCGAGCAGCGAGGGCAGCAGGCTGACCGGCAGCAGCGCCGCGGCGTAGAGCAGGGTCATCCATGCGGTACGGGAGCCGTCGGCATCCGCGACGCTCAGCATGGCGAGGCCGCCGCGGCGGTAGTCCTCGCGGTAGATCCAGGAGAGCGCGAGGAAGTGAGGCAGCTGCCACAGGAATACGATCCAGAACAGCGCGAACGCCGCGGCGCCCAAGCTCCCGCCCGCGGCGGTCCACCCGCCCACGATCGGCAAGGCGCCCGGCACGGCGCCGATCAGCGTGTTGAGCGACGTGCGCCGCTTGAGCGGAGTGTACAGCGCGACGTAACTCACGAGCGTGAGGGTGGCGAGGGCCGCCGTGAGGAGGTTCACCAGCGCGGCGAGGTAGACGACACCTGCGACCGAGATGGTGGCGGCGAAGATCCCGGCGGCACGTGGGGTGAGCCGGCCCGACGGGAGCGGCCGGCCGCGGGTGCGCAGCATCCTGGCGTCGACGTCGCGCTCGCGAAGCTGGTTGAAGGCGTTGGTGCCCCCGGCCACGAGGGCGGTGCCCACCAGGGTGTGCAGCAGCAGGGCGAGCCTCACCCCGGCCTCTGAGCCGAGGTAGAACCCCGTGGCGGCGGTCAGTAGGACCAGCTGCGTGATGCGAGGCTTGGTCAGCTCGAGAAACGCTACCAGATGCGCTCCGTGATGACGGCGAGGATGAGGATCGCGGCCAGCGGCAGCGGCACAATGGCCAGGATCCGCAGGTTCCACCGTTCGAATTTCAGATGCATAAAGAACAGGGCGACGAGGAGCGCCTTCCACACCGCCAGAAACAGGAGGAGGATCAGCTTCATGTTCCGGGAGATGGGGAGCTCGAATGCCAGCCCGAGCTCCGCCACCGTCAGCAGAAACAGGTAGAGCCAGATCAGCAGGTAGTTCGGGTGCTTGTGTGAGACCCTCAGATCAAGTAGACGATCGTGAAGAGGATGATCCAGACGAGGTCCACGAAGTGCCAGTACAGGCCGACGACTTCGACTCCGGCATGGTCCGCCTTGGAGTATTTCCCCGGCAGCACCTTCGTGACGTAAAGGTAGAGCATCGAGATCACGCCGCACGTCACGTGGAAGCCGTGGAAGCCCGTCATCGTGAAGAAGGTCGAGCCGTACAGTCCGGCCACCGCCTGGCCATACATCACAGGATTCGCGGCCGCGAGCTCGGCCAGCTCGCTGCCGGCGCGGTAGCCGCTCGGCAGAAAGCCGTGGCGGATCAGGTGCGTGTACTCGTAGGCCTGCACTCCCACGAAACCGGCGCCGCACAGGATGGTGAGGCCGAACCAGATCTTCAACCATTTCTGGTCCCCATTGGCGATGGCGGCGTAGGCTTTCACCATCGAAACCGAGGAGCAGATCAGCAGAAACGTGTTGAACGCGGTGACCGGGATGTTCAGCACTTTGCCCGGGAGCGCCCAGGGCCCCGGCGCCCCGAACCGCAGGATCACGTAGGAGCCGATCAGGGCGGTGAAGAACATCACCTCCGAGCCGAGGAACACCCACATCCCCAGCTTTTTGTCGTAGACGTCCACGCCGCGCTCCGCCGGGAACGGCGGGCGCATCGCGGAGGCGGCAACGGCGTGCGTCATCGGTCGGTCCCTTTCGGCGTCAGTCGCCCGCGACCGGTGCGAGGACCGGCTCGCGATCGGTGGGCAGCTTGCGGGTCTGCGGCAGGTAGTCCTCCGCGACCTGCGGGGAGCTGAATTCGTACGGCCCGCGGTACACCGTCGGCACGCGCTCCCAGTTCCCGTGGGGAGCAGGGCTCGGCAGCGTCCACTCTAGTCCGTTGTCGTGCCACGGGTTCTGCTCCGCTCGCTTCCCCTTGAACAGGCTCCACCAGAAGTTCAGGAAGAAGATGAGCTGGGTCGCGAACAAGAGGAACGCGCTGATCGAAATGAACTGGTTCAGCGGCTGATAGGGCTTGAGGAAGTCGTACTGTGTCGGGTCGTACAGCCGGCGCATGGCGCCGCCCATACCGTAGATGTGCATCGGGAAGAAGGTGCAATTGTAGAACAGGAACGTCAGCCAGAAATGGATCTTGCCCCAGCGCTCACTCATCAGCCGCCCGAACATCTTGGGGTACCAGTAGGTGATCGCGGCGAACAGCGCGAACAGGCTGCCGCCGAACAGCACGTAATGGATGTGGGCGACGATGAAGTACGTGTCGTGGATGAACATGTCCAACGGGGTCGCGGCCATGTAGATGCCCGACAGGCCGCCGATCACGAACATCGCGACGAACGCCACCGCGTTCAGCATCGGCACGTGGAAGTGCAGATTGCCGCGCCACATGGTGCCCATCCAATTGAACACCTTGATCGCCGAGGGGACGGCGATGATCAGGGTCGACACCATGAACGTGGACCCCAACGTGGGGTTCATCCCGCTCACGAACATGTGGTGGCCCCACACCATCCAGCCGAGGAACGCGATCCCGACGATCGCGAACACCATCGAGTGGTAGCCGAAGATCGGCTTGCGGCTGCCGTTGGCGATGATGTCGGACACCATCCCCATCGCCGGGAGGATGAGGATGTAGACCTCCGGATGGCCGAAGAACCAGAACAGGTGCTGCCACAACAGCGCCTGACCACCGGCCGCGGGGTCGAAGAAGTGCGTGCCAATGGTTTGATCGAACAACAGCATGATCGCGGCCCCCGACAGCACCGGCAGCGCCAACAGGCCGAGGATGGCCGTGATGAACAGCGACCACACCGACAACGGCATCCGGAACCACGTCATCCCGGGCGCCCGGTTGTTGATCACGGTGGTGATGTAGTTGACCGAGCCGAGGATCGACGACAGGCCCAGGCACACGAGCGAGATGCACCACAACATCTGCCCGTAGCTCGCCCCCGAGAGGTCGGGGCGGGCCGAGAGCGGTGCGTACGACGTCCAACCCGCTCGCGCGGCGCCGTCCGGCACGAAGAACCCGGCCAGCATGATCAGCCCGGCGAGGAACGCGGTCCAGAACGACCACATGTTGATGCGGGGAAACGCCATGTCGTGCGCGCCGAGCTTGAGCGGGATCAGGAAGTTGGCGAACACCCCCACGAGCAGCGGCATGATGGCGAAGAACACCATGAAGGTGCCGTGCATCGTCACGAGCTGGATGTAGTACTCGGGGAGGATGACGCCGCCCGGGGCCATCGTCTCCGGGAGGATGCCTCCGCCCGGCATCGGCCGTCCGGGGAAGCCCAGCTGCCAGCGGATCTGCATCGCCAGGACCCCACCCACCAGCAGGAAGAACAAGCTGACGAACAGGAACTGGATGCCGATGGTCTTGTGGTCGGTCGAGAAGATGTATTTGCGCCAGAAGCTCATCGGCGCGTGGCCGGCGTGCGGCGCGGCTTGCGGCGCGGCGGCGGTCGTCATGAGCCGGTCCCTCCCCCCGCCGCCGCCTGGGCGGCCTGCTTCAGCCAGACCTCGAAATCAGCCTGCGTATGCACCGTGACGCGCGCGCGCATCTTGTAATGGCCCATCCCACAGAGCTGGGAGCAGCCGAGCTCATAGTCCCCCGGCACCGTCGCCTCGAACCACGCTTTGATGTCCATCCCCGGGACCACGTCCTGCCGCACCCGCAGCTGTGGGACGAAAAAGGAATGGATCACGTCCTCTGAGGACAGGTGGACGACGATCGGCCGTCCCACCGGCACGTGCAGCTGATTCCGGACCGTGAAATCGTCGGCCGTGCCGAGCTTGCCATCGGGCCCAGGGTAGGTGACCTGCCACTCGAACTGTTTAGCATGAATGCCGATCGGATAGGCATTCGCCGGGATGCTGTTCCGGCCCTTGATCTGGACCCAGTAGTGATTGCTGATCACCCCCAGGGCGACCATGGTCACGGCGGGGATCACGGTCCAGATCACCTCCGCCCGCGCGTTGCCGTGGGTATAGAACGCCTTGCGGCCCGGGCGACGCCGGTACCGGAAGATGAACCAGACTAACCCCGCCTCGACGAGGACAAACGCGATCCCCGTGATGATTAGGATCGCGATGAACAGTCCGTCGATGGGCCCCGCGAATGTCGACCCCTGCTGCGGCAGCCACCAGTGCATGGCCGGTCCCCCTTAATGGGCGGCGAAGGTGAAGTCCTGGGTCTTGGGCGCGCCGGCGGTGACGGTCACCGTCGCCGTCTGCGTGCCGTACTTCTCCTGCCACGCTTCGATGGTGTACGTGCCCGGCGGCAGGCCCTTGATCGAGAAGCTGCCGTCCCTGCCCGTCACGGAGAAGAAGGGATGGGGCAGCACGCCGACCCACGCGTGCATCCACCCGTGCACGTTGCACTCGAGCGGCACCATCACCTCGGGCGCGCTGAACTTGCGCTCGCTTGTCATCACGCTCGGCTGACTGATGTTGAAGGGCCGGTTCTTCGTGCCCTTGGCTTTGATGTTGTGCAGGATGCCGTCGGAGTTCTTGATCTGCAGAGCCTGGTCCACCATGATGCCGAACACGTGCGGCACGTAGTGACACCCGGTCTGGTCGAGGACCACAGGCGTCGCCGGCGCAGGATATGTGGCGCCCGCCGGCAGGCCCGCCGTCACGTACACGAATACGTTCTCCAGCGTGCCATTGGCGTTGACCATGACGGTCTCTTCACGCGGGGGCGACGTGTATTTGGCCTTGCACGTGGCCTCTTCAGTCATGTCGATCATCGGCATGGCGGGCTTGGTCCCCGTGAATCTGACTTTCCCAGTGATTGACCCCCCGCCCTGATCTCCGCTTCCCCGCCCCGACACACCCAGAGCCGCCGCACACGCCAGCACCGCCGCCATCACCATTCCGAGCTTACGCATTCACGCCTCCTATGAGATGCCTCATGCCGCGCGAGTCCCTTCCCTGGTTGTACCCCTCTTCGGGCGCTGGGCCCGCCACACCACCAGCAGTCCGAGACCGAACGTGAGCGCCATCGCGACCACCGGCGAAATGTAGACTCGCGGCGGGGTAGGTTGGTCGAGGGCGAGGAAATACCAGGAGCTGACGGCCATGCGCGAGCCGTTTTCACCGTTGGACCCGTCTTGCGCGAAGAAGGCCACGGGAATCGCCCGGCCCGTCCGGAACTGAAGCTGGTTGGCCGTGTCGGCCGTCGCAAGAGCGCGACTCAGCCCCCCCCGCCACTCTCCCCCCCCCCGGTCATACACCGCTTGCGCCGCCGGTGCCGCCGCGGCCGGCAGCGCCTCGAAGCGTTCGAGCCCGCGGCCGAGGCCAGCGACGGCCTGCCGCGGCGCGCTGGTCCAGCGCCACTGGTAGACGGGCTGCGTCTGCGTGCCCATCAGAAAATACGGTCGCTCCATCCCCTCGGGAATCGCGACCGGGAACTGCACGATCAGCTGGTCGGGCCAGAGCTGCGGCGCCGGTTTGACAGAGTCGTCGCTCGCCACAGTGCCGAGCACGCGCCGCACAAACGGCAGCCAGGCGCTGTCGGGGCTCTGCGAGCGGTCGTCCCAGCTGATGCGCAGCGCCAGCGTCGTCCCATTGTGCGCCGCCTGGACCCACACGCCGCTCACCGCCGGATCGAACCAGCGCGGCTTGTGAATCACTTGCCCGACGAGTGGGAACCAGTAGCGCGTGACGCGGTTCCACGCTGAGTCATCGGGCGCGATCGACAGTGCGCCTCCTTCGGAAATCTGTGGCGCGTGGATGACGTCCCGGACTTCGGGCGGCGACGCCGGGGAGAGGCTGCGGACGTACTGGGCCACGCGCCACAGCTGCTCGTCGGTGAGCCACTTCTGGTCAATCAGGTCGCTGAACGAAGGCATCGGCGTGCCGTCCAGCCCCGTGCGCAGCCGGCGGTAGATGTCGGCGACGGTGCCGCCGCCGCGGAAGCGCCAATTCTGGTGCAGGTCGGCGGCGAAGATCGGGAACTCGGCGTCGTCCTTCAGCGTCGGGGCGGACGGGCCGTTGCCGCGGCCTTGATCGCCGTGGCATTTACGACAGCCAATGGAGTCGTAGAACAGCCGCCCGACGCGCAGCGCCTCACTCCCCGAGCCGCCGCCGGGGGCTGAGCCGAACCTGAGCAGCGTCACGTGCTGGCTGGTATCGGCGAAGAAGGCGGAGAACGTCTTCAGATACGCCATGACGTCCCGCCGCTCGCCGTCGGAGAGCCGTGTCTTCCAGGCGGGCATCGCGGTGCCGGGGAGGCCCTCGTCGATGGCCCGGATCAGGTCCGCGTCGGTCGGCAGCTGCCCGCTTGCCGTCGAGCGGATCTTGTAGACCGCGCCGGTGAAGTTGCGCGGCCGTGGCAGCATCGTCGCCGCCGCCGGCCCGTCTCCCGCGCCGCCATCGCCGTGGCACCCGGAGCACCATTGGACGTAGACCGCTTTGCCCTTCGCCGTGTCCTGGACCGGGGAGGAGGAAGGCGGTAAGGGGAGTGGTGTCGCGTGCAGGGCGAGCAGCAGGATGGCGCTAATCATCGCCATTCCCCTTGCCCGTTCCCCCCCCCCCTGTCCCGGTCTTCTCCCAGGTTCTCGGTCTCCACCCCGTCTGCTGGTACAGGAACGTGATCACCGACCAGATTTCCCGCTCGGAGAGGAAATCCTCCCACCGCGGCATCGCCGAATTCCACGGCGTGCCCTCGCGCGGCAGTCCCGGCCCGCCCTTGGCGATGCGCCAGAACACAAAGCTCTCGGTGAGCTGCGCGATCGTGCCGTTGTCCTGGAAGTTGGCGGGCAACGGGTTGAAACCCGACGCGTAGTGTCCCTGGCCGTCCAGATGGTCGCCATGGCAAGGGAGACAGTTCTGATAGTAGATCCGTTTGCCGTCAGCCACGAACAGCGCCAGGGAGTCGGGGTAGGCGCGCAGCGGGTTCTCGAGACCGGTCAGCGTGATCGTCCGGCCGCGGAACGTGATCTCCGCGGGCGGGGCGGGGTGGATGGAGCGGAGGTTGGGTGGCGCCTGCACCGTGGCGCGCACCTGGCCGAGCGTCACAACCGCCACGAGTAGTGGGAGCAGGACGAGGCCTGCCACCCGCACCGGCTTGAGCCGCGGCTGCACCAGCGCGGCGTGGATCGGAGCCTTGAAAAGGGCCCAGCGCTCCTCGCTGTCGCTCACGTAGATCAGCACGCCGACGAGCACCGTGGCCATGTACTGGAGCACCACGCTAGCCGGCACGATGGCGCTGCCGGGCAAGGCAGGGATACCCCATTCGATCACAACGAAGGCGAGCGCCAGGATTCCCACGGCCTGCCAGAACGGATGCCGGGCCAGGCGGGCAACCCGTGGTGCCGTCACTTGTGGCTCGCGAGGAACTGCACGAGGGCCTCGAGCTGCGCGGCGCTCATCATCGTCCCGAAGGTCTTGGGCATGATGCCCGCCATCTTCTCGTAGCCCTTGGCGATGGACGAGGCAGGGTCGAGGATCTTGCGGCGGATCGAATCCGCCGTGCGTCGTGCGCCGACGTGCGTGAGGTCAGGTGCGATCACGCCCCCGGTCCCGTTCAGCTTGTGGCAGCCGAGGCAGCCGGCGGCGGTGATGATCGCCATGGG
>WNFC01008451.1_pt1 | contig 11349 bp, 5 predicted proteins | sample 5400541 | NCBI WGS metagenome assembly WNFC01 (sample SAMN13153342, study PRJNA577476) | soil metagenome | isolation source: 120 cm saprolite under Douglas fir tree site 2 hole 2 replicate 1 | place: USA:California | collected 2015-04-18
CAAAACGCTGCCTCAAGTCATCGAATCGCAACCCTTTCAAATTGACGTTTGGTCAAGGGTATCCGAGGAACACCCGAAAGATCCGGTGCATCGAGTTACGGGAGGCGAGTACATCCCGGTCACGTTTCTACGCGCAGGGGGCTTGGGAGTTGTCACTGTGATTGCGAATCGGCCCGAGAAGCGACTCGGATTTACATGGTGGAAGTTCGTGACCCGCTGAAATCGTAAGAATGAGCGAATTTGCGTAACTCCTGAGCCGCCAACTGGAATCCGCCCACACGCTCTGGACAACGTTTTCTTGCTCCACCAAAGCGCGATAGCGCGAGCCAGGTTTCTCGTAAAGTTCGCGCGGCGAGCCTTGTTCAAAGACGCGGCCCTGCTCGATGACCAGAATATGATCAAGATTCTGCGTATCTGTCACGTCGTGCGTAATGTAGAACAAGGTAGCGGACTCGAAATGCCGACGGGCGCGCTTCAAGAATTTCTGCCGGCGGTCCCGGTCGAGTCCGCGTGCAGGTTCATCGAGGATTGCGAGGCGCACCCCCGCACGCCCCAGCGCCCGGCCCATTCGAACGCGTTGGCCTTCTCCGCCTGAAACCAGCGCGCCTCCTTCGCCAAGGGATGTTTGCATCCCGTCGGGCAATCGTTCCAGGACATCGGCCAAGTCCGCATTTTCCAAAACGGTGTCCAGATGTGCCGCCGCATCTTCGCCATTTCCATAAACGAGATTTTGTAGCAGCGAGGTGTTAAAAAGATGCACCTGCGGATCTATCCAGGCCGTTTCGCGCCGCAATTGAAATAGCCGCGCAGCGTCCAGCGGCAGGCCATCGATCTGCACGCTTCCCGACTCGGGTTTGTGCCAGCCCAAGAGCAAACCGACGAGCGAGGACTTTCCCGCCCCTGACAGTCCGATGATTCCCACGTGGCGGCCAGGCTCCACCTCGATTGAAATGTCGTCGAGTATGCGTTGCCCGCCCGCGACCACCGAAGCTTTTTCGATAGCTATGCGAATTCCGCGCGGGTCCCTCGTGGGGGCTGCGTCCGCAACAGTTTCTTCTTGCGCTCCGAGGGGTTCCATAAAACGCAATAGAGTGTTGCGAAGAGCGGGGAGACTCCACGTGATGGAAGCCAATTGTTGACCGGTGAAGGAAATCGAAAGGGCCCAATAAACCAACAACAGCAAGTCAGCTATGTTGCCCGTCCGGGCCGCTTGTTGATAAACCATCAGGACCGTGAGGCCGAAGGTGGACACCATCTGCAAAATTTCAGCGCGCACAAACAAGCTTTGATGTCGAAAGGACGCTTTTGCCCATTCTTCGAGTTGGCCGGCTTGCGCGGCGCGCAAAGTGCGCTCGGCGCAATGTGCCTGAATAGCGCGAACTCCGCGAAACGCGTCAAAATAGAAGAGGCTCAAGGCGCCCGTCATTTCTCGGGAGCGCAGATCGCGCTCGATCAACGCAGGCTGAAACAGCAGCGGAATCCCGACCGCAATGCAGGCCATCAGCATTGCCGGCAGGGCGGCGGAGCGGTAAAGCAAGGCGATGCCAAGCACCGTAAAGAGCAAGCTCGCACCCAAGCGCACGAACATGCCAGCGAGTTCCGGCAGTTGACGCAACACTTGCAGCATGTGCGCTCGGAGGGCCATGTCCGAAATCAACCTGGATTGAAAATAGCGGTCGCTCAGGAGAGGAATCTTCCGCAAAAAGTGCAGGCGCAATCGCAATTCGAGATGTCGCCCGAGCCGCAGCAGGCCAAGCGAAGCCGGCCACTCCAAGGCAAGCACGCCGCCCAGGAAGGCAATCATCAGCGCCAACGCAGTCAGGCGCTGGCCACTCAGATTCAGATGGCGGGCGAGGTCAAGAAATCCGCGAAAGAGCAGGCCTTCGCATGCGGTGCTCGCGCCCGCAGCGAGCAGGGCCACGCCGATCATGGCCGGCAACAGCTTCCCGCCTGCCCTGATAGCGCCCCAGACCGGTGACCACACGCACGGGGGCGGCTCTCGGAGCACGGCAGAAAGTGATTCGGGCAGCGATTCTGAATAAATCTTCGAGAGAGGACCGATGGCCTTCAGCAGCACCGCGCCGCGAAGCAGCATCTGCTCGGAGTTCTGCGCCTCGCGAGCGGTCCAGAAATCGGGCGGGATCTGCTCGGGGTTGCGTTCACACAGGTCGAGGAATTCGCCGGTTTCTTTGCCAGACTTCAGCGAGCCGGCCTTGATCAAATTTTGCGCCAGACGCAGTGCGGCATCCAGCTGTGCGCGGTCGGCCCACATTCTCGGCTCAACTCCAACCGCGCCCATGCGGTATTTCAAAACCGTCGTGAAAGTGGCGGACTGCGACCACTCTTCCCATGCCGCGCGTGGCCCTTCTTGCCGGTGAATATAGAGAGAGCGAAGGAACGCGTGCCGGTCCATCCAGACCCGGCCTACTGCCGGGTCCATAATTTGTACGAACGGGCCATGCACACGCCAGACGACGACGAAGTGCGTCCCGCCGCTGGGGAGGATTACGACCACGATCGCCGGCAGGCTAGCGGTCTCCTCAAGCAATAGGAAGTCAGCCGGGAGAATTGCTTGAGAGACCGCGAGTCCGAGCTTTTGCGACACGTCTTCGAGCGCGTCTATCGACGTGCCATCAACATCTGTCTGGCACGCTTCTCGCAAGCGTCCGTACGAGAGATAAATGCCGAAGCCGCCAAACAACGCCTTCAGAGAAGCCGGTCCGCAATCCATAGCGGACGTTTGAACCACCTCGGGAACGAAGAAGCGGCGCGTCATCGGTGCACCGTCAACCACTGGCCCGCCGTCCGCAAGACAAGTGAGAGGGGTGTTACGCGCTCGACCGCCACATCGACGGTGCCCGGCATGCCATGCTCCAGCTTTCCGCGAAAACCAGAAGCTGGTTGAATCTCGAATTCCACGCGGACATTGCCTTCGCGAATTTCGGCCGCGACCTGAGAAACCTTGGCCGGCACAGCGCCAAACTCCGCCCATGGAAAACCATCGAGTCGCATTCTTGCCAGCTGTCCCGGCTGGATTCGCCCAAGCGCTGCATTGGCGGGGAATTCGGCCGCAACCATGAGCCGGCCCGAGGGAATGATGGAAGCCAGCTTTTCGCCTGGTTGCACAACGGCGCCTGGTCGTAGGATCGTAGTTTCCCCAATTCGGCCATCGACAGGTGCGCGGACTTCCCTTCGCTCGATCTCGTAGTTCGCGCGATCCATTCCTGCGTTCAGCGTATTCCGTTGTGTCTCGAGCGACGCGATCTCACCCTGGAGCCGCGCTATGCGGACATCCCGTTCACGCTCCCGGGTGAGCTGCTCTTGCGGGATCCGGCGCGCCGCGCTTTCCAATGCGGCCACTGCCGCGCGCTGCCTGTCCAACTCTGCGGCAGCCTTTTCGACATCACGCTCCGGTGCGAGTCCTTCGCGTTGAAGCCTCTGCATTCGGGTCAGCTCGGCTTTGGCATACTCAACGGTCGCCCCCGCTTCGCGAACCCGATTCTGCGCCTCTTCGGCAGTGAGGGCGGCGGTACGTTGCTCTTCAAGGCGGGCTTTCTCCTCGTCGCCGATTTGCGCGCGCAATCGTTCAACTTCGGCCCCCAATCCTCCGGCAGCCGCCTGCTGCTGGCGCAATTGCAATTGGTCCGGAACTGGATCGATCTTTACAAGCACTTCGCCGCGGTGAACGACCTGCCCCACGCGAAGACTTGTCTGTACCACACGACCAAGAAGAGGCGATTCCACGGGGTAGGTGGCGCTGTCGAGTTCCACGCGGGCTCTTGGCGAAACCTCGTACAACGTGATTTGCGCCCAGCTTGCCCAGCAAAGCCAAGCGCCCAAAAGGAGGAACGCAGAGGCGAGAGTCCAGATTTGGTGGAGGCCGCGATCGGCTAGCAACCGCGAATACGTGCGAGCGAATGCTGTTTTCATCTCAATCTTCCTCAGAGGGGGTCCGCGACAAGGATTCGGACCCAGCCGCGGGCCGCCCAGGGTTAACGAACGATAGTGTTGTGGTTCGCTGCGAGCGCTCCTGCCTTGACTTTGGTCTTCACGTTCACGGTGATTCTCCTTTCGTAGAGTTTGGGATCCGAACTAAACCGCATGCCACCAGGGTTAACGAACGATGGCGTTGTGGTTCGATGCGAGCAGTCCTGCCTTGACTTTGGTTTTCACGTTCATGGCGATTCTCCTTTCGTAGAGTTTGGGATCCGAACTAAACTGCATGCCACCAGGGTTAACGAACGATGGTGTTGTGGTTCGAGGCGAGCGCTCCTGCCTTGACTTTCGTTTTCACGTTCATAGCTGGTCTCCTTTCGTAGAGTTTGGGGCCGACCTAAACGCATTCCGCCCTGGGTTAACGAACGATGGTGTTGTGGTTCGCTGCGAGCTGTCCGGCCTTGACTTGCGTCTTGATTTTCATCTTTTGTCTCCTCTCAAAGTCTTGTCGAGGTGTTTCCCTCTGTCTCTAACAGCGCAAAACAGCGGCGAATCTACTCATCTGTGCCAAAACAAACTGCGGGGGTAGCAGGAATTGCCCTAATTTGCTGGTTTTTCATGGGGGGTTTCCCATTTGACAGCGGAAATAAGTACCGCTACCCTTCGCGTACAGGGACGTCGCCCATTTTCCAGAACTCCAATGGAGAACCAACCCCCAAGCCAAGTCACGCAGTTGTTGCAGGTATGGCGGGATGGTGACCGCAACGCCCTCGACGCCTTAGTGCCTCTTGTTTACAAGGAATTGCGTCGAGTGGCCCATTTTCAACTGCGGAACGAACGGCCAAACCACTCGTTACAGAGCGCCGCTCTGGTAAACGAGGCCTACCTCCGTCTAGTCGGGCTGAGCCGGCCTCAGTGGGAAAGCCGGACCCATTTCTTTGCGATAGCCGCCCAACTCATGCGTCAGATCTTGGTCGACTACGCCCGTCGCCGCAGTGCAGCGAAACGTGGCGCGAGTGTCCCCAGGCTCTCCTTGGAGGACGCCACGATGGCGCCGCCAAAAAAGGGCCTCGACATCGTGGCCCTCGATGATGCCCTGAAAGATCTCGCCAAAATCGACGCCCGTCAAAGTCGAGTTGTGGAATTGCGTTTTTTTGCCGGCCTTTCCTTGGAGGAAATCTCTCAGGTTATGGAAATTGCCCCGGCGACCGTCCAACGGGACTGGACGGCGGCTCGCGCATGGCTGCATCGGGAAATGTCGGGGAATTCCCGCGTATGAGTACAGCGCGCTGGGAGCGAACGAAGCAGATTTTAGAAGAAGCGCTTCGGGTCACGCCGGAGCGGCGGCCAGAATATCTGGAGCTGGTTTGCGGCGCAGATCATGAAATGCGCGCCGAAGTGGAGTCTCTGATCTCTTCTCACGAAGAAGCCGGAAGCCAGTTTCTGGGTGCTGCCGCTCCGGAACTTCTGGAGTTGGCAACTTCGCGTGCCACCACGGACCCGCGCGTGGACCTGACGGTGGGGCACTATCGGATTTGCGAGAAGCTCGGTGGCGGGGGCATGGGCGTCGTTTACAAGGCCGAGGATGTAATCCTGCACCGGTTTGTCGCCCTGAAGTTTCTGCCCGATGACGTCGCCAAAGACCCCCAAGCGTTGGCCCGATTCCAGCGGGAGGCACAGGCGGCCTCCGCACTCAATCATCCTAATATCTGCACCATCCATGAGATCGGCCAGCAAGACGGCCATCCATTCCTGGTCATGGAATTTTTGGACGGCGTAACGCTGAAGCATCGCATCGCCGGAAAGCCCGTGGAGAATGACGTTTTGCTCAGTCTGGCGATTGAGATTGCGGATGCCCTCGATGCCGCTCACGCCAGGGGCATCGTGCACCGCGACATCAAGCCCGCCAACCTTTTCGTCACCGAGCGAGGACACGCCAAGATCCTGGACTTTGGGCTGGCGAAGGTCACCCCTGCGGGCGGTTCGTCGAGGAAGGCTGCTGCCGCTAGCACGCAGACCGGGACGCTGGACGAGGAGCATCTGACCAGCCCAGGCACAGCGCTAGGCACCGTCGCTTACATGTCTCCGGAGCAAGTCCGCGCCAAGGAATTGGACGCGCGCACGGATTTGTTTTCCTTCGGGGCAGTCCTCTATGAGATGGCCACTGGTGCGTTACCGTTCCATGGAGAAAGCTCCGGAGCCGTTTTCAACGCCATTCTAGAACGCGATCCAGTGCCTGCGGTGCGCCTCAACCCGGAAGTTCCGGCTGAATTGGAGCGGATCGTAAACAAAGCGCTGGAAAAAGACCGCGACCTGCGCTACCAGCACGCGGCCGACATTCGCACCGACTTGCAGCGCCTGAAACGCGATACAGAGTCAGGACGACTTTCTGCCACCGCGGGAACGAGTGCGCCATCCACGGTTGCGCCTCGTACGCGGATGTTGGCCATCTCGGCGGTAGTGCTCGTCATCGTCGCCGCTGTCAGCGTCGGCCTTTACAGATATCGCTCGCCTCGGGCCGTCCCGTCGAATGGCCGCGACGCATTGGTCGTGGCTGAGTTCGCGAATGCAACTGGCGACTCCGTTTTTGATGATGCCTTGCGAGAAGTTGTAATGACGGAACTGGATCTTTCTCCCGTCGTTGAGGTCGTCGATGATGACCGTGTGTCAGAGCTACTTCGTTCCCTGGGACAGGCCCCCGATGCGCGGGTGACTCCTGATCTTGCCCGGCAAGTTTGCGAGCGCGGCAAGGCTAAATTGCTGACCGACGGTGCAATCAAACCACAAGGCAGCGCTTATACGATCGAGTTAACGGCCCTGGATTGCGCCAGTGGGCGCGTTCTATCTCACGAGCAGGCTGAATCAAAGAACATCGATGAGGTACTGACGACCGTCAGCAGACTCGCAGCGACCACCCGCTTACGACTCTCGGGAACGGCTGGAAATGCGGCGATGGACCCGGCTCCTCTATCCACCTCGTCTGTAAAAGCTTTCAAGGCGTACCTCACGGGCTACAAACTCATGCAAAGCCAGCCTATGCAGGCTTTAGCCATGTTGGAGAGAGCTACGCAGCTTGATCCCGACTTCGCGGATGCTTGGTTTTTCCTTGGGGGCGCCCATGGTCACCTCGGTGAGACGCGACAGAAGAGTGAAGATCTCAAGCGTGCGTTCGCGCTCAGGAACAGGGCCTCGGGAGGCGAGAGGCAACGGATTGAAGCCGTGTACTACCTTGAAGTAACGGGAGAAGTTTACAAGGCGATCGACGTACTGCGCGCATGGGAAGGTTTGGAGCCGAACCAGTTTCCACCACACAACCTGCTCGGGCTAGCCTACGCTGAGCTCGGTCTGTTCCAGAAGGCAGCCGATGAATACCGGCTGACCCTGGCTCTGGCTCCCCAACTGCCGCTCCCTTATTGGAATCTGGAAGCGGCACTCCGGGCAGCGGGGCAGTACAATCAAGCAGAAGCCGTGATGCGCCGTGCCCAGGACAGGAAGTTTCAGGGCTGGTTACTCCACCGCGAGCTTTACCAATTGGCCTTGCTCCGCTCCGATGCAGCAGGCCTCGAACGAGAACAGGCATGGTTGGCACAGAATGCGGATGATCCTCTCGTTGTTGGGACGCAGGCCAGAATTGATTTGCTCGCAGGTAATTTGAGCCGAGCGCGCCAGCGCACCCAGCACGCCGTCAACATGGCGCTGGAGTCGAACCTTAAAGAATTCGCTGCAGACATGTTGTTAACCCAAGCGAGTGCAGAGGCTCTGTTCGGCGAATCCACCCAAGCGCGGCACACGGTCGCAGCCGTGGTTAAGCTCGCGGATTCAAAGGAGAAAAAAGCGGTCGCGGCGCGCGTGATGGCGCTTGGCGGCGAGGGTTTGGAAGCGAAGCAAGTCATGGATCGCCTCGTGCGAGAGAATCCGTCTGACACGCTCCTCAACGCAGTAGATGCACCCTTGGTTCAAGCTGCATCGCAGCTGGGAAGCGGACAGCCAGACCGGGCATTGCGCAGCTTAGAGCCCGTCAAACCGTATGAATTCGGAACACATGCCGGCTTGCTCCCTACCTATCTTCGCGCCATGGCATATCTCCAATTGCGAAGAGCGGAAGAGGCTGCCACCGAATTCAGAGCGGTGTTGGACCATCGAGGCGTCGCGCCGATGTCAACAATATGGGAGCTGTCGAACCTAGGTCTCGCTCGTGCCTATTCCTTACAAGGCGACACAGCCAAAGCCGGCATCGCATATCAGGACTTCTTCACCCTCTGGAAAGACGCTGACCCCGACATTCCCGTCCTGAAACAAGCCAAAGCTGAATATGCGAAGTTTTTGTAGCGGAAGTTGACCCAGATTGGTTGAAAGGAGCGGCTCTCGAAGGACTGCACGTTACGCGACCTGGACCGCGGCCCGGGCTTGGCTGTATCGGAAGATTTCCAAGAGAGCTAGGACATGAGTTCGGAACGCTGGGAGCGGACCAAGGAAATCCTGGAGCAAGCGCTGCGGATAGCGCCGGAACGACGCCAGGCGTATCTGGACTCCGCTTGTGGGGCGGATGCCGAACTGCGCGCCGAAGTGGAGTCTCTGATCTCTTCTCACGAGGAAGCCGGGAGTCAGTTTCTGGGAGCCGCCGCGCCGGAAGTTCTTGATCTCGCGTCGGGCCTTTCCTCGGCTGCCTCCCGCGCGGGTCAGTGCGTTGGTCCCTACAAGATCGTCGAGGAGATTGGCCGGGGCGGCATGGGAGTGGTCTACAAGGCCGAAGATACGCGGCTGCACCGCTTCGTGGCCTTGAAGTTCCTTCCCGAAGATGTCGCCAAGAATCCCCAGTCGCTAGCCCGTTTCCGGCGCGAGGCCCAGGCCGCCTCAGCGTTGAACCATCCCAACATCTGCACAGTGTATGACATCGGGGAGTCGGAAGGGCGCGCCTACATCGCCTTGGAATATCTGGAGGGTAAGACACTGAACCGCACGATTGCGGGGAAGCCGGTCGCCCTGGAGGCCATGCTCGACTTGTCGATCGAGGTTGCCGACGCACTGGAGACGGCTCATGCCCAGGGCATTGTGCACCGCGACATCAAGCCCGCCAACATCTTTGTTACTTCGCGCGGCCACGCCAAGATTCTCGACTTTGGCCTGGCCAAGGTCGGCGCAGAGAGGCATCACGCAGGCAGAGAGCCAGAGACCGTGGCAGCGACAGAAATGGACGTGCGGAATCTGACGAGTCCGGGGACGGCCATGGGGACGGTGGCGTACATGTCCCCGGAGCAGGTTCTGGGGCGGGAACTGGATGCGCGCACCGATCTCTTCTCCCTTGGAGTGGTGCTGTATGAGATGGCGACGGGGGCGTTACCGTTCTCGGGGCAGACCTCGGGCGCGGTGTTTGATGCGATTCTGCACGGCACAGCGGTGGCGCCGGGCCGGCTGAATCCTGTGTTGCCCGCGGAATTGGAACGGGTGACGAACAAGGCTCTCGAGAAAGATCGCGACCTGCGCTACCAGTCAGCTGCCGACCTGCGGACGGACTTGAAGCGGCTCAAACGCGATGCGGATTCGACACGACTTTCAGCCGCCGCCGCAACGAGCACGCCACGCAGAGTTGCGCCGCCCATGCGGAATTGGGCCATCTCGGGTGTGGTGCTTGTCATCGTGGCCGCTGTCAGCGTCGGCGTGTACAGGCGCGTAAGCTCAGCGTGGTGGCTTGCTCATAGTCCGGAGCAACCACATCAATTCAAGCAGCGCAGACTGACCGCCAACCCGCCCGACCTCGGCTTAACGTCTGCCGCCATTTCCCCAAACGGCAAATATCTAGGTGGCAGCGATCGACAGGGCATCCATCTTCAGTTCATCGAAACGACTGAGACCCAAGACGTTCGATTCCCCAACGGTGTCCAAGTAGGACGCGCTTTCTGGGACTTCGTTGCTTGGTATCCGGACTCCACTCGCTTCCTGGCTCGCCTCGCCCTTCCCGGCAGACCAGTGAGCTTGTGGTCCGTCCCCGTTCTCGGCGGCGCGCCGCAGGAGCTGGTCGAGGATGTCTACGACGGATATGGCATCTCCCCCGATGGTTCTACCATTGCGTTTTCCAGAGCGCCGAGTGCTTTCGGGGGGCGTGAAATTTGGTTGATGGGACCCCAAGGAGAATCGCCACGCAAGTTGCTCACCGCGGGCGATCAGTCCGGATTCATGGGCATTGCTTGGTCACCAGCGGGAAACCGGATCGCGTATGGCAACGTGCATCAGCAGGGTGAGGCAACCACTGTGTCGGTCGAGACTTGCGATTTGAATGGGGCCAACAAAACGATCATCCTGTCCGACGACAAACTTGATGAGTTCGCGTGGGTCCCGCCAGGGCGCCTCATCTATTCGCGAGACGTCGAAGACTACAGCTCTGACTATCAGGCGGAGAACCTGTGGGACCTCAAAGTTGACGTGCGAACGGGAACACCACAAGGAAAGGCGCGCAAGCTAACGGACTGGTCCGGATTCTACGTTTCTCATCTTTTCGCAACGAGCGACGGAAAGCACCTTTCGTTCCTGCGGAGTACTCGCCACGGCTCTGTTTTGGTTGGAGACGTGGCCAAGAACGAAAACCGGCTGGCTAACCCTCGTCGGTTGACAATGGATGACCACTTCAACCTTCCGCTGGCCTGGACCGCAGATTCCCGCCAAGTGATTTTTTCTTCGCGGCGTACGCAGGTCCTGCAAATTTACAAGCAAGCCCTGGACGGAAGCCCTCCTCAAATGATCACCCACGCACCCACAATGGACTTCGGAAACGCACGACTGGCTCCCGACGGTGCTTCGGTGGTCGTGTTGGGTCAGCAGCGCGGTTCAGACAAGTGGGGACTCTATCGTGTAGCGGTAGACGGCGGTGTCCCTGAACTTCTCTTTGAGACAGATGGCCTCAGCGACGGTGATTATCGCTGTGCAAATCTGCGTGCTAACCTTTGCGCCTATGGTGAGAACACTGCCGATCGAAGAAACCTGATCGTCACGTCTTTCGACTTGGCCTCTGGCAAGGGCAAGGAATTGCTAAGCATTCCCGTCGAACCGTGGGCCCGCTATCATTGGGGACTATCCCCGGATGGCTCTCAAGTCGGCATCCTCAAGAGAGCATGGGGCGAAAATCAGATTCGTTTTTTTCCGGTACGCGGCGGTGAAGCTCGCACGATCACGGTCAAGGGCTATGCCCAACTTATCTCGTTTGACTGGGCACCTGATTCAAAATGCGTGTTTGTGGGAACGTCTGGCCCCGGCGGTGCTACGCTGCTGCGCATTGGCTTGGATGGCGACGCCCAACCCATTTGGCAGCAGCCTCAACCCTTTAATATCTGGGGCATCCCTTCTCCTGACGGTCTCCACCTCGCCATGTTTGGCACCAGCTCCGATGCAAACGTCTGGATAATTGACGATTTTTGATTT
>WNFC01031984.1_pt1 | contig 11349 bp, 7 predicted proteins | sample 5400541 | NCBI WGS metagenome assembly WNFC01 (sample SAMN13153342, study PRJNA577476) | soil metagenome | isolation source: 120 cm saprolite under Douglas fir tree site 2 hole 2 replicate 1 | place: USA:California | collected 2015-04-18
AAAAAAGCCCGCGCACCGAAAAACCTCGGCGGCGGGCAAGTACCTCATAAAAATGGACTTACCTTTAGCCGCCAGTGAACCCTCCCCACCCGACTGCGCGCGCTTTGGCCTGCGCCTCGCGCGAAATGATCGGGAGACCTGGCCGCTGGGCCAACTTCCGGTCCCATGCTGGTCCAAAGGGACCAAGGCCAGGTTCGAGTTCGCCGCTCGCACTCATCGAGAGAAAATTCACCCCGTTGCTGACCGTTTTGCGGTCACAGTGCATTGATAAGCCCGCGTGCGCCGCGATGTCAAGGACAGAATGACTCTCGAGTCAATTTTTTTGTCCGAAAGTTATTCGGAGGGCTACTTGCGGTTTGAGAAGAGCATGTCACGCGGTTGCTCGCCTCTGCGGCGGCAGTCTTCCATGTACAAGCGGAGATAGTTCTTCAGGATGTAGTCCTGTTTCGAATAGCCTAGTTCTTCTGCGGCCCGATCGATGGCCGGAGCGGGGCCTTCCAATTCCACAAACGTGCCGATGGGGGTTTCGTCGAGTTCGATTAAGAGACCCTGGGCCCAAGCTTTGGAGGCGGGCATTCGAAAGGTCGTGCGGTACTTTTCATAGCGGAACCAGCCCCGCATGCCCAACCCCTCAAAAATCCTAGTCAGGTTCGGGGCGTGTGTAACTTCGACCTCAATTTCGTCCCGAACCTTGTACAAACCATGGTGCGCGCTTTCCGTCCCCTCGCCCGCGGGGTGCGCGGGGGGCTGCTTGAAGGTCAACACAATTCGCTGGGGCGATCCCGTGGTCTTCGATCTACGGCGTCCTTCCGGCGTCTCCGTTCGAATGCGCAGCAACTGCCCATGCTTGGCGAGTCCGCCTTGCGGCGTATCGAATATTACATTTTCTTCACGAACCCTGGCGTTCCCCGGACCGGCCAGGCGCGCTCCCATGCGCTTCAGTGCGCGATGAAACGCGCGCACGTCCGCGATCTTCAGCTTGATTTCGATTTCCCTAGCCATGTGTTGCTTATGCCTTCGCGGCGGTGGCTTTCTCCCGCTGCCGACTTCCGATAGTATTACGTTCCTCGACGAAAAAGAGACTCATGACCCCCGATGCCAACATCGCGACGCCAGCGTCGTCGCACGAGATGTCAGAAGAAAGTGTTCCGAAGCCTCCCACCGCGCGCCGAGAGCCCGTGGAACACGTTTTGCATGGGGACCGTCGCGTCGACCACTACGCCTGGCTCCGCCATAAAGAAAACCCTGAAGTCATCGACTATCTGAAGGCTGAAAACGCGTACACCGATGCGATTTTGAAGCCAACGGAAGCATTCCAGGAGAAGCTCTATCAGGAGATGCTGGGGAGGATCCAGCAAACGGACCTTTCCGTTCCTTACAAACTTCGCGGCTACCTCTATTTCAACCGGACCGTAGAGGGAAAGCAGTACGCGCTCCATTGCCGTCGGCGCGACGAAGATGGCGCCGCAGAAGAGCTGCTGCTGGACCTGAATTTGCTCGCCGAAGGCCATTCCTTTCTTGGATTGGGTTCCTTCGAGGTGAGCGAAGACAATCACCTGCTCGCCTATTCGACGGACACCACGGGATTCCGCCAATACGCGCTGCAAGTCAAAGACTTGCGCACCGGGAACGCCCTTCCCGAGCGATTCGAACGCGTGACCAGCGTCGCGTGGGCATCGGAGAATCGTACGTTGTTTTACACCGTCGAGGACGAAACCACCAAGCGCTCTTACCGGCTGTACCGGCATGTTCTGGGCACGACGGGACCGGATGCCCTGCTCTACGAGGAGCCTGACGAGAGGTTTCGGCTGGAGGTCGAGCGCACACGCAGCGGCGGTTTTGTACTTCTCACCATCGTTAGTCATACAGCCAGCGAAGTCCGTTTCCTGCGCGCCGACCAGCCTGCGGGAGAGTTTCAGCTTATTCATGCTCGCGAAGACAATCATGAATATTATGCGGATCATCATCCCGGTCCGCTTGCCGCGGAACATCCCGGGCTGGCGCTGAGTTCGGATGCCGGAGTGTTTTACATTCGCACGAATTCGGGCGGGCGTACGTTTCGACTTGTCATGGTCCCGGTGAGCGACCCGCGCCGGGAATTTTGGCGGGAGATCATTCCCAATCGCCCCGAGGTCATGGTTGCTTCCGCGGAAGTTTTCCAGAGCCACCTGGTGTTGTTCGAACGTGAAGGCGGCCTTCCCTATCTTCGCATTGTGGATTTGACGGCGGACGCCCCCAGCGCGCTCGCCGCGTCGCATCGCATCGAATTCGCGGAGCCTGCGTACAATGCTGCGATTGGTGAGAACCCGGAGTTCGGCGCTTCCCATTTGCGGTTCCAATACGAATCGTTCGTAACTCCTCGCTCCATTTTTGACTACGACGTTCGCACGCATGAACGGAGCCTTCGAAAGCAGCAACCCGTTCTCGGCGGCTACGATTCATCGCAATACGTCAGCGAGCGTTTGCATGCTACCGCGCCCGACGGCACCCGGGTGCCTCTTTCCGTCGTCTACCGCCGCGATACGCCGCGCGACGGCTCCGCGCCGCTTCTTCTCTACGGCTACGGGAGCTATGGGATCTCCATGCCGGTTAATTTCAGTTCGAACCGGCTCAGCTTGCTGCACCGCGGCGTGATCTACGCTGTGGCGCACATTCGCGGCGGCGGCGAACTTGGCAAGCCGTGGCACGACGCCGGGCGCATGAAGCAAAAACGCAACACGTTTACGGATTTCATTGCCGCGGCGGAACACCTGGTCACACAAAGCTACACGACGCCGGAAAAACTGGCCATCGAGGGCGGCAGCGCGGGCGGCCTGCTGATGGGCGCGGTGACGAACATGCGCCCCGATTTATTCCGCATGGTCATCAGCCACGTGCCCTTTGTCGATGTCTTGAACACCATGCTAGATGCGTCGCTGCCGCTTACCGTGGGCGAATACGAGGAATGGGGCAATCCGCAAATCGCGGAAGATTATTTCATCATGAAGTCGTATTGTCCTTACACCAACCTGGAGCGGAAGGCTTACCCGACGATCTTGGCGAAGACGGGGCTGAATGACAGCCAGGTGATGTACTGGGAGCCGGCAAAATATGTGGCCGAGATGCGCACTTTGAAAACCGATGCGAACCCGCTGCTCTTGAAAACCAACATGGGAGCGGGTCATGGCGGCGCTTCCGGCCGCTATGATTATTTGCGCGAGATTGCGTTAGATTACGCTTTTCTCCTGACGGAGCTGGGCATCAAGGCATGAGCGAACCGACTTCACCGCTGATGCAGCAATATCACGCCATTAAGGCGCGCTACCCGCACGCCCTGCTGCTCTTCCGCCTCGGCGATTTCTACGAACTCTTCTACGAAGACGCGATGACCGCCTCGCGCGAACTCCAGATTACGCTCACTTCGCGCAACCGTGAAAAGGGCCAGCCCATTCCCATGTGTGGCGTTCCCTACCACGCCGCGGAAGGCTACATCGCGCGACTGATCCGCGCCGGGTTCAAGATCGCCATTTGCGATCAGATGGAGCAGCCCGGTCCGGGCAAGAAGCTGGTGCGCCGCGAAGTCGTCCGCGTCATCACGCCGGGTACTGCCACCGACGGCGCCCTTCTGGAAGCCCGTGAAAATAGTTTTCTCGCGTCCGTCGCCAAGCATTCCTCGGGTTCACCGATCGGCCTGGCGTTCGTCGATCTCTCCACCGGTGAATTTCAGGCCACGGAATTTTCCGGCGCGCGCGCCGAAGAGGCTCTTCGCGACGAACTCCAATTGCTGCGCCCGAGGGAAACTCTGCTTCCCCGGCCGCAGCAGCTTTTCGAAACGGCGAAGACATCGCTGCTCGAAGGCACGGGTGGCGTGGAATCGCGGCTGGAGGAGTGGGTCTTTCAGCGCGACTTTGCGGAGCGAATCCTGCGCGAGCAATTTGGCGTCGCGGAACTGACGGGCTTCGGACTCGACGATCACCCGCAAGCGCTGGCGGCGGCCGGGGCCATCGTTCACTATCTTCGCGAGAATGCCGCGCGCGGCGACCGCTCCGCGCCTGCCAATGAAATCGCGGATGCTTCTGGCGCAGACGCCTTGCGGCACCTCGACCGCGTCCGTTACTACGAGCAACACGATGCCCTGGTGCTTGATCCGGTCTCGGTCCGCAATCTTGAGCTGCTCGCACCTATTTTCACCGAGGAAACCGGGCGCGCCAGCGGTCCCACCACTCTGATTGCCACGCTGGACGTCACGGTAACCGGGATGGGCGCGCGACTGTTGCGTTCCTGGATGCTGCGTCCGCTGATCGACTCGGAAGAGATCGAAGCGCGGCTCGATGCTGTCAACCAGCTCGTGCAACAGACGGTCGTGCGCGGCGAAATCCGCAAGGAACTGAAAGGCATCCTGGACCTCGAGCGGCTCACCAGCAGGATTACGCTGGGTCTCGCGACTCCGCGCGAACTCGTGGCGCTCCGCAAATCGCTCGCGCAGTTGCCGGTGCTGAAGAATTTCCTCACCCCGCCTCCTGCAGGGGGCAGCGAACTGCTGCGCCATCTTCATCAGGAAATTGACGAGCTCGCCGACGTCCGCGACCGCCTGGAGCGCGCCATTGCCGACGAGCCTCCGGCTCTCGCCACCGATCCGGGAATGATTCGCGGCGGTTACCACGCCGAACTCGATGAACTCCGCGACTTAAGCCAGCACAGCAAACAGATCATCGCCGCCATGGAAGAGCGCGAGCGCAAGCGCACCAATATCGCGTCTCTCAAAATTCGCTTCAACCAGATTTTCGGCTACTACATTGAAATTTCGAAACCCAACCTGCACCTCGCTCCGGCAGACTACGAGCGCAAACAAACGCTGGTGAACGCCGAGCGGTTTACTTCCTCGGAGTTGAAAGAATACGAGCGGAAAATCCTTGCCGCCGACGAGCGCATTCTGGAAATCGAGCGCCAGCTTTTTATCGACGTGCGTTCTTCTGTAGCGGCAAAGGCCGCGCGGCTGCGTCGTACCGCGGCGGCTGTCGCGCAGCTTGATGTGCTTACCGCGTTCGCAAAACTTGCGGCCGATCGCGGCTATTCGCGCCCCGAATTCAACTCCACTGGCGAACTCCTGATCATCGGCGGGCGGCATCCGGTGATCGAGGAGTTGCTGCGTCAAAAAGGCGAGCGTTTCGTTCCCAACGATCTTTGTTTCGAGCCCGGGCGACAGCAGCTTCTGCTCATCACGGGGCCAAACATGGGCGGCAAGTCCACGTATCTTCGGCAGGCCGCGCTGATCGTGCTGATGGCGCAGATGGGATGCTTCATTCCCGCGCGGCAGGCGAAGCTGCCCATCACCGACCGCATCTTCACACGCATCGGGGCGAGCGACAATCTCGCGCGCGGGCGCTCGACTTTTCTTGTGGAGATGAGCGAAGTCGCGTCCATCTTGAATCACGCCACACCTGCGAGTCTGGTGCTCCTTGATGAAGTCGGCCGCGGCACCGCCACGTTTGACGGGCTCTCGATTGCCTGGGCCGTCGTTGAGCATCTGCAGAAGCACACACGCGCGCGAACGCTCTTCGCGACGCACTACCACGAGCTGACGGAACTAGGCGATCTTCTTCCTGCTGTAAAGAACGTTCACGTCTCCGTAAAAGAGACGCCGAGCGAGATTATTTTTCTGCGTCGCGTCGAGCCTGGAAGTGCCGACAAGAGTTATGGCATCGAAGTAGCGCGCCTCGCCGGGCTTCCGCGCAGCGTGATTGAGCGCGCGCGCGAGGTTTTGAAGAGACATGAACAGAGCGAACACGAACTCAGCGAGACGCTCTCTCCTGGCGCCTCCGACCTCGCGCATGCGAACGGCAATCAGCAAGTCCTGTTTACCGCGCTCGACCGCGAGGTTCTCGAAAAAACAAACCGATGCTGGTTCTCGGGATGATGTCGGGCACTTCCGCCGATGGCATTGACGTTGCGTTGGCGCGCATTTCTGGTACCCCGCCAAATCCAAATGCCAAGCTGCTCGGGCACACCTCCGTCACATTTCCTTCTGCGCTTCGCAAGGAGATTCTGCGCGTAGCTGAGCAGCAGCCCATTACTGCGGGCGCTCTTAGCCAGTTGAATTCTCGCTTGGGAGAACTCTTCGCTGCAGCGGCACTTACTGCTTGCCGGCATTTTCGCGTGGCGCTGTCGAAGATCGCTTTAATCGGCAGCCACGGCCAGACTATCTTCCATCAGGGGCGGCCGGTTTCCTATTTCGGTTCGGCTACGGCGTCCACGCTGCAACTTGGTGAGCCGTCGGTGATCGCCGCGCGCACCGGCATCACTACAGTCGGTGATTTTCGTCCTGCGGACATGGCCCTCGGCGGCCAGGGCGCGCCGCTGGTTCCCTACGCCGACTATCTCTTGTATCGCCACGAGAGATTGGGCCGCGTCTCGCTGAATCTCGGCGGCATCGCCAACGTCACCGTGCTTCCGCGCGCGGCCAAGCCGCAACAAGTCTTCGCTTTCGATACCGGCCCGGCGAACATGCCGATTGATGGGCTGGTCTCGCACTTCACGCGTGGCCGGCTCCGATTCGACAAGAACGCGCAGCTCGCTTCTCAGGGCCGCGGTATTCCGGCGCTCCTAGACGAACTCATGCGCGACCCCTACTTGAAACTGGCGCCGCCAAAGTCCACTGGCCGCGAATACTACGGCCACGCTTACCTGAAGAAAGTGTTAGCGCTCGGCCGCCGCCATCGCGCCAAACCGAACGATCTCATCCGCGCAGCGACGATTTTCACCGCGCTCTCGGTCGTCGATGCTCTGAACCGTTTCGTCCTGCCCAAAACAAGAATTCAGCAGCTCATCGTTTCAGGCGGTGGCGCGCACAATCCCTTGATCCTGGCCCAACTCGCCGCCACCCTTCCCGGCATTGAAATCCTGCCCTCTTCGCGTCTCGGCATTCCTGAGGACGCCAAAGAAGCCCTCGCGTTCGCTATGTTAGCGTACGAGACGTTTCATCACCGTCCGTCAAATCTTCCTTCGGCAACAGGCGCGCGCGGCCCCGCAATCCTCGGTAAAATATCCTATGCTCCGCCGCGCTAAACGCATTTTCGCGAAGCACCGTCATTTCATTACTTCGAAAGAATGGGAATGGTGGTCTTGCGCTCGACGACGCCTTGCGTCGTTGAGAGTTTTACTTGCTTGCGTCATTCCTTCTCTCTCCCTCGGCTCGTGCGCACATTCGTCTCACAGTGATCCTTCTTCCCTTACCTTCCTCATCGAATTCTTGCGGAAGATCTGCCCTACCTGCCGATCTGGTTCAATGACGTCGTTTCGGTCCATCGCCGCCAGCTGGGCACTTTCGATCTTCCTTCCACCGGCAACTACAACTTCCTCGCAACTCTCCACCCAAACCACGACTAACCGGGCAAAATTGTCATCCTGAAGCTATCCGGCAAGGATAGCTGAAGGATCTCGACTGAAAATGTCCGCGGAGATTTTGTCCGCACCAGAGGAACCGCGCTTTTACTGTAGCGCCTTCTCAATCTCAGACACGGGAATCGCGCCTTCGCGGCCGATCTTCCAACTGTCGCCATTCAATTCCACGATGGTCGACGCCAGCGTCGCGCCGGTTTCTCCTGCGTCCAGCACCAGGGGCACCCGTAACCCGAGTTGCTTCATCACTTGATCCGCGCTCGAGCACGAGGCGAACCCCGAAATGTTTGCGCTGGTCCCCGTCACCGGACCGTCGAATTCGTCGATCAAGCGCCGCACCACTTCGCTGTCCGGCCAACGTACGGCGATGCGGCCCGTGCCCGCCGTAACTTTCAGGGGAATGCGCTGCGCGGCGTTCACGACCAGCGTCAACCCTCCCGGCCAGAAGGCCTCGGCGAGCCGCACAAATTTCCGCGGCGCTTCGCGCGCGAGCAGTATGGCTTGTTCGATCGAATTCACGAGGATGGGCAGAGCCCGCGTTTCCGGCCGCCCCTTCACACGATAAATTTCATCCACCGCCGCGAGATTGAACGGGTCGGCCGCCAGCCCGTAAAAAGTGTCCGTGGGAATGGCAATCACACTTCCACGCGTCAGAAAATGTGCCGCATAACGCAGCACTTCCGCTTCCGGAGTTTGCGCGTTCACGCACAACCGTTCAGCTGGCAATTTTTTGGCCTTTGGCGAACTCGTGGTGCCACCCTACAGCGTTCCGCCAGCGCTGCCCTTATTGGGGCGAAACTACCATACCCCCTCAAACCACGCAATAAGAGGCTGCCGATGCCTTCTCACCATAGCCAGACCGGGTTCCGCCCACGGCCTTTCACGGCAGGACTTCGTAGTGCGTCATCATGCCGGCCGCCATGTGATCGCTCACGTGGCAATGAAACATCCACATGCCAACTCTGTCGGGAACCATGTCGGCAGTGATCATTTGTGCCGGCCCTATATTGACCACGTCAGTAGTCTCGCCTCCAGTCGTGACCACGTTGCCGTGCCAATGCGGGGTGTGAAAGTTGAACCCGTCGCCAAGGGACACCAGGTACCACCGAACGTGCTGGTTCCGTTTCATGGTCATCTTCGGCATGTTTCCGTAGATGAAGCCATTGATCGACCACTTGATCGTGGTATCGCCGAACCCGCTGCCGGTTAACATGTAGCGGCCAGACCCGTCCACCGGAACGATATCGTCCGTCTTTATTCCTTTAGGGTCACTCGTGCAAGTCTGAATGTTGTGGTCGAGATACCAGCTTTGGCTCTCGTTGAACGCCATAAACAGGCTTACAAATTCGCGGTCCACGTCTTTCGGCGTGCCATCCGCACGGGCCATGCCGCGGCGTGTGATCACGATGGCTCCGATAAGCCCGGCGTTGACATCCTGGGGCTCCTGAACATGAGAATGATAGAGCCAGACCACCGAGCTGGGGTCCGTGGGTCGCGGACCGGCGCGCTCCGGAACTTCCCAAGTGTAGACATGAGTCTTGCCGGGCGCTACGACACCCGTCTCCTCCCAGGGCACTCCGCCGTAGGCCGTTCCTTCTGACGACTTCTCATACGCCACGCCATGTGGATGCATGCTGAAGGGATGCGTCCCGTTATTCTTAAAGAGGACGTTGATCGTATCCCCGACCTCCGCGTGCAGCACCGGGCCCACTATGCCGAGGTAGTTTTCTTCCGGCTTGCGTTCCTTAATTTTCTGAAAAGTTTCGTCGGTATATTCCCGGTAGCAGGCCTTGCGGTACTTGGTCCCGATGCGGTGCGGCCCTTTCTCTGTATGCACCTTAGCGTAGCCCTCGAAGGGCTTCCCCGTCATATGATCGATCCCCTCTGGCGCGTAGTCCCATTCCACTTCGTCGGCTGCGACGTAGTAAGTACGGACTTTGCCTCCCTCCGGTTTTGAGCTGACCCGTTGTCCCGCGCTGACTTGCACCGTGAAGCTGAATAACATCGCAAGCGCAAAATAAATTCTCGACTTGGCCATCGAAGTCCTCCACTCGAAGCAGAAACGCCCGATATTCTGTACAGGTTTCGATCGCTCAAGAACGTCCCTCGTAGAGACCTGAAGGTCGGGCGGCGTTTCGGTTGTTCTGTGGCGGTGAGGTTAGCATTTTTTGGAGTTCGTCGCGCAACAAGTTCCATGTAGACATGGCCGACGCATAGCGGCGTCGCTTCATAGCCACAAGACGTCCTCATTGAAAGACGAATCAGCGACCGGGGAACGTCAGAGTTAGCGTCTCCAGCCGGAAATTTGCTACGCTCCACGGTGATGGCTACACCCGGCAAAGCTGCGCGCAATAACCGCTCGGCTGCGAATGGCGCGGCGCTCCTCACCAGCCGCGACAATCGCTGGCTCAAGGACTTCCGCATGGCTCTGCGCGGCGGCCTCCCTACAGAAAGCGGCTTCGTGGGTGTCGAGGGTGTTCGGCTCGTCGAGGAAGCGTTGCGTTCGGGATGCCCGATCCGCGCCGTGCTCTTCAGCGAATCCGGCGAGCGCCATCACGAACGTCTCGCTCCGCTGATCGATCGCCCGGAAATCGCCATTCCCATTTTGCGCACCACCGATCGCCTGTTTGAGGGCGTAGCGGACACCGAGCATCCGCAGGGTGTCGCCGCGCTGGTCAAGCCGCGCGCCGCCAGCTTCGACGATCTCCTTCGCGTCGGCGAGGGCGTGTGCTCGCCGCTGCTGGTGGTGCTCGCCGGCGTGCAAGATCCCGGCAACGTCGGCACAATCCTGCGCACCGCGTCCGCGTTCGGCGCGACCGGCGCGGTCACGGCAGCGTCAGGCCAAAGTGGCACCGCGAGCCCGTTTTCGCCAAAGGCGTTGCGCGCCTCCGCGGGCGCCGCCCTGCATCTTCCGATTCTCGCGGGCATGTCGCTGCCAATTCTCCTCACGCAGCTTCGCGTCGCCAACATACGCACGCTGGCGTCTTGCGTTCACGAATCCGCAGACGCCGACAAGCCCCTTCTCGCGCCCTGGGAAGTGGATTGGTGCGAACCGGTGGCGCTGCTTGTCGGCAACGAAGGCGCCGGCTTGCCCGAAGAAGTGGAACGCAGCGCCGACGCGCGCATTCGCATCCCAATGTCGAGCGGCGTCGAATCGCTCAACGCCGCCGCGGCAGCCGCGGTTCTTTTTTATGAAGCCGCGCGGCAAAGAAAATCTCTCGCGACCGGCGGGGCAAAGCCGTGAGTCTCTTCTCCAAATTGCCGCAGCCGGTCGAGCCCGATGTGCCCCTCGCGCATCAGCCGCTTGCGGAACGCATGCGCCCGCGCACGCTCGATGAATTCATCGGCCAGGAAAAACTCCTCGGCCCCGGCAAGGCGCTGCGCGTGCAAATTGAAAATGACGATCTCGGCTCCATGCTCTTCTGGGGACCGCCGGGCTGCGGCAAGACCACGCTGGCGCGCCTGATTGCGCGGCTCACGCGCTCGGAATTTATTCCTTTCAGCGCGGTGCTCACCGGCATCAAGGAAATTAAAGAAGTGATGGCGGATGCCGAGCGCAAAGCGCGCTCCGGCGCACGCACCATCGTCTTCATCGACGAAGTGCACCGCTTCAACAAAGCGCAGCAGGACGCGTTTCTTCCGCACGTCGAAGCCGGCCACATCACGTTCATCGGCGCGACCACGGAGAATCCCTCCTTCGAGGTAATCTCGCCGCTGCTCTCGCGCACCAAGGTTTACATTCTCGATCCGCTCACGACGCCGCAAATCGTCGAACTGCTGCGCCGCGCCATTAACGACAAAGAGCGCGGCCTGCCTGCGCAGGCAGGCCTCGGCGTCGACCGCTCAGCGGTCGCGCGTGGAAACGAAGCCATCGAAGTCAGCGACGAAATTCTTTTCCGCATCGCGTCGTACGCCAACGGCGATGCCCGCTCCGCCTACAACACGCTGGAGCTAGCCGCGCGCAGCGCCATC
>WNFC01008452.1_pt1 | contig 11348 bp, 11 predicted proteins | sample 5400541 | NCBI WGS metagenome assembly WNFC01 (sample SAMN13153342, study PRJNA577476) | soil metagenome | isolation source: 120 cm saprolite under Douglas fir tree site 2 hole 2 replicate 1 | place: USA:California | collected 2015-04-18
CTGAATGCCCTGCGTGGTCGCGTTGAGCTGCTGTGCCAGCGATTGCGCCGCCGTCACGGCCGAGATCTGCGCCGATGAGCTGCCCGAGGTCGTCGACAACGATTGCAGGGCGGTCGTAAAATTTGAAAAAGCGGTTTCCAGCGTGCCGGCATCGCCGGGGGTTCCGTAGATGGATTGCAGCTGGGTCAAGACGCTTGCCATCTGGTCTGCGTAGGCGCCGCCGGATGTTTCGGAGCGCAATTGGGTCTGTATGAATTGATTGAGCTCGCGGTTCACGCCGGTGACATTGACGCTTGCGCCGGTGTCGCCGGTCGTTGTTTCGACCTGAGTGGAGCTTTGGGTAACGTAACCCGGCGTCTGCGCGTTCGCGATATTGCCTGACACGATCGAAAGCGCCGCCTGGTTGGCGCGCAGACCAGACATCGCAGTGGCGAGAGCTGAACCCAAACTCATATTAACCGCCTCGGATCAAGCCGTGCTGACCTCTTGTCAGGACCGTCAACGCAGCACGTTCAAGAGATCCTGAACCATGCTGTTGGCCGTGGTGATCACTTTGGTATTCGCGGAATAGGCTTGCTGGGTGACGATCAGCTTGGTGAACTCATCGGCAATGTCGGTATTCGACCCTTCAAGCGACGAGCCGCTGATCGTGCCCGAGGCGCCGATAATCGCCGGTCCCGATTGATCGGTGACGGCGTAGGCACCGCCATCGAGGCTCTTGAGGTAATTGGTGCCATTGAAGTGCGATAGCGTGACGGAAGCGAGATCGAGGTTCTGCCCGTTGGAGAAGGTGCCGATCACCAGACCACTGTTGCTGATGGCGACCGACTGAAGCTGGCCGGCTGCATAACCGTTCTGCGATATGGTGTTGATGGTCGCGGTGCCGCCGGTGCTGGCAAATTGTGTCAGACCGCCGGAGCCAACGTTGATCGTAATATTGCCAAGCGTCTGGCCGCTGACGCTCACGTTCGGGACTGCGATCGCGGAGCCCGATGGACTGGTCAAGGCTCCATTGGCGCCGAACGTGAAGGTCGTGCCGGTGTTGACCCAGGCGACCTGGGTGCCGGTTGCGTTGGGATCGCTTTGATAAAAAAGATTCCAGCTGTCCTGATGCGGGCTGCCCAAAGAGGCGCTGTCGGTTTTGGCCCATCGCAGTTGCAGGTTGACCGGAGTTCCGGCCGAGTTGAACGCCGTTACCGCGCCGCCGCTGATGGATTCCTTCTGAAAGATCGCGGTGTCGTTTCCAACCACGAAGCCGGTACCCGCAGTGCCGCCACCGGTACGTGCCGCCGTCATGGTGGTCGAGAAGCCGAGTGCTCCGAAAGCTGGCGACGAGCTGGAGACCGACAGATCCTGCGCCGTGCCCGTGTGCAGTGTGATCGCGCCGTTAGATGCGTTGATGGTTGGAGCAACGCCGGTGATGGCGCCGATCTTCGCGAGCAAGGTCCCGACCGTGTCGGTGACGTCGATCGAATTGCCTGCCGTGCCGGTGTTCACGAATGTGAGCGTCGTGCCGTCAACCACGATGGTGTCGCCGACCGCGAAATTCGTCGTCAGCGAGTCGCTTGGGGCCGCCCCCGACAACGTCGTTGCGGCCGTGATCGGAGCCGCCGTTGCCGCCTTGTTCAAGGCAGCGGCACCGGTCACGGTTGCATCGCCGAACGGTGTCGCCGGCGTGCCCACGGGCAAGGGATTCTGGCTGAAATCCGAGGGGTTCAAGCCTCCCGCGGCCAACAACGTACCAGCGGTCGCGGTGGTGCTTGCCGGCGTCGTCGGCGTGGTCGGAAGGTTCGCGGCGTACTGAATGGCGCTCGTCGCCTGCGCAGGCACGAAATTGTTCTGAAACTGGAGAACCTGCGGAACGTTGCCGAGCGGGTTTCCGGTCTTCGGATCGACCGCAACACCCATCAAATAATATCCGGCCCCGTTGACAAGGTTGCCGTTGGCGTTGACCTGAAAATCGCCGCGGCGCGTGTAGTCGGTGACGCCGGTGAAGACCGGCTTGTTGTCGGTGGTTCCGGTCGCCTTTTGCACCGAGAAGAAGCCGTCGCCGTTGATCGCCATATAGGTGGAGACCGTCGATGCCGAAACGGTTCCCTGCGAAGAAATGGTGGATCGCGCGAAGGCGGTAACCGATCCGGCGACCTGCCGGTCGGGTGTCGTCGAATCCGGAACGAGGTCGACGAAACTGGTGCCTATGCCTTTATAGCCGGTGGTCTGCGCATTCGCGATATTGCCGGAGATATTCTGGAGTGCGAACGACTGCGCCTGCAAGCCTGCAACGGAAGTATTGAGAGCATCGAAGATACCCATAACATCGTCTCCAAATTCGATCCGGGCGGCCAGCCGATTTGCAAAACCACGGCCGCAATCGAAAGAGGACTTCGCAAGCACCATGCCAAAATAGAAAGTTTAGCTATATCAAAAGCTTAAATGAAAATGCCCCGATCCAAAGACCGGGGCACAATTGCCGGGCGGGCAACAATTGCCGGGGCGCAAGCGGCGATCAGGTCGCCGACGGCGCCGCCGGATGGAAGACCAGCGCAAAGCCGTCCATGCAGTAGCGCAGGCCGGTCGGCTTCGGCCCATCGTCGAAAACATGACCGAGATGACCGCCGCAGCGGCGGCAGTGGATTTCGGTGCGCAACATCCCAAAGGTGCGGTCTTCGGTCTTGCCGACGGCATTATCGAGCGGCTGATAAAAACTCGGCCAGCCGGTGCCGCTCTCGAATTTCGTCTCCGAGGAGAACAGCGGCAGGTCGCAGCCGGCGCAGGCGAAGATGCCCTTGCGGTGCTCCTTGAGCAGCGGGCTCGATCCCGGACGCTCGGTGCCCTGCTTGCGCAGGATCTCATATTGCTGCGGCGTCAGCTGCGCGCGCCATTCCGCATCGGTCTTTTCGATCTCGAATTTCTGCGCGGCGTTTGCAGGCGAAGCGCGCAGCCATCGGAACGCGGCAAGGCCAAGTAGACTGGCAATGGACGCGAGCAGGATACGGCGGTCAATCATGATGGTCTCCGTGCCAAGCGAATGAACTGGTTCGCTTTCAAGTACGCGGCGCTTGGGAGGAAGTTACACCGATCCGGCTGAAAATTTCTCACTTTCCTGCGAGATGCCCCGACCACAACCCTCCCTCGCCCCGCCGTTGCGGGGAGAAGTCAAGAAGTACCCTCGCCTTCGTTGCCGCGCGGCGGCAATGGACGGCCCGGCGGCGGGCGGCGCCGTGGCGGCCGGGTACCGGCCTGGCGATTGGCCTCCGCCAAACGCGCCTCGCGGGTCCGCTCCCGGACCCGGCCGCGTTCCCGATAACGAGCCACCGTGCCTGCGACGGCAGAGCTTCCCCGCCCCCACATCCCGATGACATATCCGGCAACCCGGCCGGCCGGCCCACCCGCCCACACCAGTTCGAACGGCGAAAACAGCCGCCAACGTTCGTCGCCCCAGAGAATACTGCGTGCAATCAATTGCCCTGCCATCGCCGAGGTATTCAAACCCTGACGGCCGAAGCCGCTCGTGACCCACAGCCCGCGGCGCAACTGGCCGATCTGCGGCATGCCGTGCACGGTCTGCCCGACGGCGCCGCCCCAGACTTCGGCAATCTCGACCCGTCCGAGTTGGGGAAAGATGGTGCGGATCCTGCGCGCAATGGCGGGCGCAAAACGCGCCGGCCGCGCCGCCCAGGTGGTCTCCGGGCTCGCCCACATCAGGCGGTCGCCATCCACGATCCGGAAGTGATCGACGCCATCGCTGTCGGCCACCGATCCCCGAAACGTTATCGCCTCGGCAAGGCGCTCGCCGAGCGGCGCGGTGACGGCGGCGTAGCGCCAGACCGGCAGCAGCGTTTCCGACAACCGCCGCAGCGGCGCGCCGAGATGGATATTGCCGGCGAGCACGATGTGGGAGGCGCGCAACCGCGCCGACGGCGTGACGATGCGTTTGCGAATCCCCGATGCATCGATGCTGACGACCGGCGTGTCCTCGAAAATCCGCGCGCCCGCCCGCCTCGCCAGCGCGGCAAGGCCGTGGATGTATTTGCGGCCGTCGACCTGAAACGCCTTGGGATAATAAACGCCGTGGAAATAACGATCGGTCTTGAGCTCGGCGCGCACCCGATCGACCTGCCAGCCCTCCACCTCGGTTTCGAAATCTTCGCCGAGCATTTGCAGCCGGCTGATCAGCTGATCGCCGACGTCGACGTTGGAGACCTCCAGTGCCCCCTCGCTCAGCGCAATGCCCGGAATCAATTGTTCTGACGCGTTGGCCCGAACAGATTCGGCGCCTTGCTTCGATAGCGACCAGAGTTCGCGGGTGTCTTCAAAACCGATGCGTGCGATCAAGTCTCCGATCGGAAGCCCATAGCCCGGCATCACCGTGCCGAGTTGATGGCCGGATGCGTTCCAGCCGATGTGCCGGCCTTCGAGAACGGCGACGCTGGCGCCCAGCCGCGCGGACTCCAGCGCCACCGTGAGGCCGGCAAGCCCCGCCCCGACCACGCAGATATCGACATCCAGGTCGAACGAAAGCCGCGCGCGCTCTCGCATCGCCGGAGCGTCAGGCCCGTTGGGCGCGCTTGTGGAAGTCTCACTCATATCGTTTTCTTACGGACCGATCTCGCCCTTGTCACCTTGTACTAAGCCTAAAGCCTGTACATTAATCCGCAGGCCTGAAACGAATCGAGATTGCGCCATGCGCCGTTTGATGCTGCTGCGTCACGCCAAGACCGAGAACGACGCGCCCTCAGGCCGTGATCAGGACCGCCGGCTCGACAAGCGCGGCCGGAGTGACGCCGCAGAGATCGGCGCCTGGATCGGGCGACATCCGCCTTTTCCCGATTCGGTGCTGGTTTCACCCGCGATCCGGGCGCACCAGACCTGGGAAATTGCCTGGGAGGCCATGGACGATCTGGTTCCGGAGCCGCGGGTTGAGCTTGTGCCGGAACTCTATGGCGCCAATCCCGCTCACCTCCTGCAAATCATCCGCGAAGCATCCGCCGCCGATCCGCGCCGGCTGATGCTGGTCGGGCATAATCCCGGAATGCATGAACTGGCGCTCGCGCTGGCCGGGAGCGGCGACGCCGCCGGGCGCAGGGCGCTCGCCGACAAGCTGCCGACATCGGGTCTTGCCGTCTTCGACTTTGCGGGCAACGACTGGGCCGACGTGGCATTCCGTCGCGGGCGGCTGGTGCTGTTCGTCACCCCAAAGCTGCTGAAGCAGACTTCAGACGACTGAGGCCGCGCGTCGCCATGCCGTCAATTTATGTTAGGTTGATGTCGACAGGGAGGCGCATATGTTCAAATCCATTCTGGTCCCGATCGATCTCGCCGATACCGATCTGGCAAAGCCTGCGATTGCCACAGCAGCGACGCTGTCCCAGACTTGGAGCGGCGCGGTTCGCCTTCTGAACGTGCTGCCGATGACGCCGGTGATGCTGGCGGAATATGTGCCTGCGGACTTCGACGCCCAGCAGCGCCAGACCTCCGAGGAAGCGCTCGGCATTGTGGCGCGGGAATCCGGCATCGATGCTGCGCGCATCTCCAGCGCGGTGCGGCAGGGCGGCATCTATCACGAGATTCTCGAAGAAGCCGCCGCGATCAAGGCCGACCTGATCGTCATGACATCGCACCGGCCGGCGATGCGAACCTATTTTCTCGGCTCCAACGCCGGCCATGTGGTGCGCTACGCCAAATGCTCGGTGCTGGTGGTGCGGCACTAAAATACGGGCCACTCCGCGATAAAGCCTTTCGCCTTGTATGGCTCGATCTTGTCCCATTCACTGAGAATCCGGGCTCGGAAAGCCGGATTGGTGTGCCAGAGCGCCAACGGCGTCTCAAAGCTATCGACTGATATCAGCATCTTCTCCACCTCCGGCCAGTGCCGATGCAGCGTCATCGGATAGCGGCGCGCGGTCCAGGTGTTGCCGAGGCAGATCACGCTGCGGATATTTGCAAGTCCAAGCGCTGCCTCGATGACGGGTAACGAGAAGACGACGTTCTCGCCGGTGTTGGTCGCGCGGTGTTCTTCCAGGATGCGTTCGGGCGGGATGCCGCGTGCCACCATGGCGGTCTTGATGATCTCGCATTCCGAAAGCTCGGAGCCCGGCGTCACCCCGCCGCTGACGATGGACCAGCGAAAAAACCCCTCGCGCCAGAGCCTGAAGGCTTCGTCCACGCGCCGCGCGACGTCCTCGCGGGTGCCGAACACGAACAGCAGATCGGCGGGTTTTATCGGCGTGCTGATCAGATGTCTTGCATTGATGTCGGCGATTTCGGCTTCCGTCGGCAATCGGGTGCGTCGATCCTCCACGGTCCGCCTCGCGTAGCAACCGGAACAGGCGGGTCAAGGATGCCGTGCGTCGGCCGCATCGCGAAGTCACATTTCATTGCGCTTGATTGCGGCTTTCTTTCTTTGCGCTCTATCCCGAGGGACGACTACGGCAGCAACGCCTCCGGCAAATGATCTGAGGTGTAGGCCCGCGGCCGGTTGCGCCAGACAAAGCCGCCGATCTGCCAGGCAAACAAGGCGGCAAATCCCACCAGAAACAATCCGCCTGCCCATTCTGCGGTGGCGATGGCACGTACCAAAAGCCCCGATATCGCAATCGCGACCAGTACCAGCAACGCGATGCCGGCGGCATACACACCGGGCTTTACGCCGCCGATCAGCGCTACCTTGCTCCCGGCCTTCTCGATCCGCCGATGCAACTGTGTGATGAAGGCGCGGTAGTCATGGTCCTGCGGCGTCATCAGCGCCACCGTCTGCCAGCTTGTCGAGAGGATGGCGATTCGCTGACGGTTCGCGTTTTCAATATCTGCGCGAAAGCGGCGCGACTGCATCGACACCGGCCGGTACGAGAGACTGATTCTCGCGATATCGGCATAGGGCCAGACCCCGGACTTGCCGCCGACCTGCCACGATAACCCCTGCTCCGTCAGTTCGAATTGATGCGCCGATCCAATCAGCGACGCCTTATAGGCGTAACGGCGTCCTGCGGCAGCCTCGTCGGACAAATCAGCTGCCATGGGCGGTATGCCAATTCTCAGGGCCCGGCGCGAACGCACGGGAATTGCGCGCCACGTCTAACGCGACAGACATGCCCACAAAAACGCGACCGTGGCGAGCGCGCCCAATGAGGTACGTACTGCATGGAGTGCGCCCCATTTGACAACAAGGGCGCGGGTCGGCGGCCCGGCCTTCTCCGGCTCGGTCGCCAGCAACGCATCGTTGGTGGGCTTGATGGCGATCAGCGTCCATGGCCACGGTGCGATCATCGCAATGGCGCCGATCAAGAAGCCGGCTTGCGAGGTCTGCCACCACGCGATCGATCCCAACAGACAGCCCACGAGCGCAAGCGATGCCTGCATCGCGGCTCCGCGCCTGTAGGAAGGCTTCCATTCGCTGACCAGCGCGTGGTCATCCAGGAATAGCCGCGCCGGTTGCTCGGCGACATTCACGTAAATCGCAGCGCCGGTGAAGATCGCCGCGACGGTAAGCGCAAGAAGACCGATCGTCATGTGTCCAGCTCAAAACAATGCCTGAATCGGCCGCGTCGGCTTGCGCGCACCGCCGGCTTTATCTTACAAGCGGACCATGCCCGAGACGACCTATTTTCCGCGCCGCCTGATCCTCGCCGGCGCGATGATTTCAGGAGTGCTGCTGGCGCTTGCCGTGCACATGCTCGGCGCCCGGTTCGGGCTCGACCTGGGCCGCATGTGGCGATCCGATACGCGCGAATTCATGCCGGCGGGCGCGGCGGTGGCGTGGTGGCTGATTGCGACGGTCGGCTTCTGCGGCGGCTATTTCACGGCGACGCTGATGGACAGCGCGGTTTCGGGGCAAATTCCGCAGCGGATGCGGCAGTTCCTGATTGCCGTCGGCGTGCTGGTACTGGCGGGCGCGGGTCAGGCGGCTTCCGCCCCGAGTCCGATCCCGACGATATCAGGCGTGCTTGCGGGCCTGGCGGCGCTCTGTCTCGGCGCAGTGATGGCATTCTGCGGCGCGCATTTTGCGCTGCGCAAGGCTTGAACTCCGCCCGACCTGACTTTCATCCGCGAATCTTGTCGTCGCGCGTATGGCAGAGCGCCAGCCCGATTCTGTGACTCGGCGACCGCCATTGATCGGCGGCGATATCTGGCAGAAGGCGCACAGGCGTTTGCGCCTTCAACAATTGGGGGATAGTGCCCATCTGTAGGGCATGGTTGCCGCGTTGCGCACTCCTCAATCCTTCCGCGAACGTGTCGGTGCGTGGCGTCACCTGCCGACGTTCGTCCGTCTCGTCTGGGACGCTAGTCCGACACTGACGCTGGCGAGCTTCGCGCTGCGCCTGGCGCGGTCGGTTGTCCCAGTGCTCGTGCTCTACGTCGGCAAACTGATCTTCGATGCGGTGGTGACTGAGGCGCGCCTTCCGCACCCGGGATGGTCGCCGGCCGAGTGGATTGAGAGCGGGCGCCTGGTCGGGGTCGGCTGGCTGGTAACGCTCGAACTCGGTCTTGCCGTCATGGCGGATTTCTCTGGTCGGCTGAGTTCCCTCTTCGACAGCCTGCTCGCCGAGACCTACAGCAATTTCGCCAGCATCCGGCTGATGGAAAAGGCTGCGTCGCTCGATCTCGAGCAGTTCGAGAGCGACGACCAGCAAGATCAACTCGATCGCGCGCGACGGCAGGTCACCGGGCGAACCGCATTGCTCGGCCAGGTCTTCGGTCAAATCCAGGATATCCTCACTGCATTCTCTTTCATGCTCGGCCTTTTGGCCTATTGGCCCTGGTTGATCGTGCTGATGCTGGTCGCGCTTCTGCCTTCGCTGCTCGGCGAGCTCAAGTTCAACGCGCAGGGCTATCGGCTCGATTATTTCCGCACGCCCGAGCGCCGGCAGCTCGACTATGTGCGTTATCTTGGCTCCAGCATCGAGACCGCCAAGGAGGTCAAGCTCTTCGGCCTCAATCAATTCCTGATCGAGCGTTTCCGGCGCTTTGCCGAAACCATGTTCGTCGGCAATCGCCGCCTCGCCACTCGCCGCGCCATCTGGGGCAGCCTGCTCGCGGCACTTGGAACCATCGCCTATTACATCGCCTACGCAGCCATTATCTGGCGAACCATGGCCGGCGAGTTCAGCTTTGGCGACATGACATTCCTGGTCGGCTCGTTCCTCAGGCTCAAGAGCTTGCTTGATGGACTTCTGCTCGGATTCTCGCAGGTCGCGAACCAGGCGCTCTATCTCGAAGACCTGTTCTCCTTCTTCGAAATCCGGCCGCGGATTGTCTCGCCGTGCAATCCTCTTTCCGTGCCCAAGCCGATCCGCTCGGGCTACGTCTTCGAGGACGTCGGCTTTCGCTACGCCGGCGCCGAACGCTGGGCGGTGCGCCATCTCAACCTCGAAATCGCTGCCGGAGAGGTGCTGGCGCTGGTCGGCGAGAACGGCGCGGGCAAGACAACGATCGTCAAACTTCTGGCGAGGCTCTATGATCCAACCGAGGGCCGCATCCTGCTCGATGGCCACGACGTGCGCGACTACGATCTTGCCGAATTGAGAAACCGGATCGGAGTCGTCTTCCAGGATTTCGTCCGTTTTCATTTCACCGCCGCCGAGAACATCGCGATGGGCCGCGTCGAGGCGGCCAGCGACCGCGATCGGATCGAGCAAGCTGCCGACCGCAGCCTGGCCGATGCCATCATCGACCGGCTGCCGCTCGGCCTCGAGCAACCGCTCGGCCGGCGCTTCAGCAACGGTATCGATCTGTCAGGCGGGGAGTGGCAGAAGATCGCCATCGCGCGGGCCTATATGCGCGATGCTGACGTACTCGTTCTCGACGAGCCGACATCGGCGCTCGACGCCCGCTCAGAGTATGAGGTATTCCAGCGCTTCCGCGATCTCAGCGCCGGCAAAACGACGCTCCTGATTTCGCACCGCTTCTCGACCGTGCGCATGGCCGACCGCATCATCGTCCTGGAGGAAGGCGAGATCATCGAATCCGGCACGCACCAAGCCCTGCTCGCCAATGACAGTCGCTACGCTGAGATGTTCGAGCTTCAGGCTGCCGGCTACCGCTGAGCGGATGCGGGTGGCGAAGCCACATGCAGCCGACATGCGGTCTTGCGGCGGGCGCAGATCCGCTCTGATCGGGGGATATCTTACCCGCGTTGGCCCACAGCTTTCGATGATGCTTAATGAACTCGCGGTCGCAAATTTCAACAGTGCGCGCGAGCCCGTGCCGACGCAAACCCACGCGCGGACGCAACCCGCGCGACGTTTTGTCTCAATCATCCCTCGTCTACCAACGCCGTTAACTTCTAGATCGCAAGCTTGTTCCTGCCGGCGGCGAAAACGTCGTGAAGGGAACATTGGAACAGCCAGAGATGGAGCGGCTGGAGCCGACGGTGTCAAGCCAAATGCCAAAGCTCGAATCGCCCACATTAAGACATATGTACGGCATGTGACAGCCGTGCGGATCGAAGGGCCGAAGCCGGCGTGTCAAGGACTGCACAACGGGACCTTTTTGCGTTATGGGTCTTCGCATATGGGCGATTGGCCGGCCGCTTGTCATCGATCGCCCCGAAACGGCTTCCAACTTGTTGCCGCCCTGCCGGGAGGATGAATGCACGGACTACTGAGCGCGCTCGGGCGTGGCTTCAAGAAATGGATCGGCTGGAAACGGCTCGGGATCGCGGCGAGCCTGCTCATCATCGCCTTCGCGGTCACGACGCTGGTCCGTACCCTCAAGGGCGTCGATACCGGCGTGATCCTGACTGCGCTGACGGAGATACGGCCCGGCCACATCGCACTCGCCGCGCTGTGCGTGATCGGCGCATTCTGTACGCTGACGTTCTATGATTTCTTCGCGCTGCGGACCATCGGCAAGAAACACGTACCCTACCGTATCGCGGCGCTGTCGAGCTTCACCAGCTACACCATCGGACATAATATCGGCGCGACCGTATTCACCGGCGGCGCGATCCGCTTCCGGATTTATTCAGACTACGGCTTGAGCGCGATCGACGTCGCCAAGATCTGCTTTCTCTCGGGCCTGACGTTCTGGCTCGGCAACACCTTCGTGCTCGGCATCGGCATGGCCTGGCACCCGTGGGCGGCATCCGCGATGGATCAGCTGCCGGCTGCCATCAACCGCCTGATTGCGTTCGGCGGCATCGCCGCCATTATCGCCTACCTTGTCTGGCTCACCTTGGACGACAATCGTCGCGAGCTCGGACAGAACGGCTGGAAAGTGGTGTTGCCCTCGGCGCGGCTGACGCTGGTGCAAATCCTGATCGGCGTGGTCGATCTCGGATTCTGCGCGATGGCGATGTATCTGCTGATGCCGGCGCAGCCGGGCATCGATTTCATTTCGCTGGCGGTGGT
>WNFC01025901.1_pt1 | contig 11348 bp, 10 predicted proteins | sample 5400541 | NCBI WGS metagenome assembly WNFC01 (sample SAMN13153342, study PRJNA577476) | soil metagenome | isolation source: 120 cm saprolite under Douglas fir tree site 2 hole 2 replicate 1 | place: USA:California | collected 2015-04-18
GCGCTCACTCCGCCTTGATGTTCGTCTCGCGGATGATCCGGCCGTATTCGTCGAACTGCTTGCGCAGGAGCGCGCCGAAATCCGCGCCGCACATCGGGTCCGGCTCGAGCTCCTGAATGGCGAGCTTGGCGCGCACGTCGGAGACCTGCATCGCGGCGGTCAGCCAGCGCGTGAGCTCGGCGATCGACTCCTTCGGCGTCTTCGCGGGCGCGACCAGGCCATACCAGATGTCGACGTCGTAATCCGGGTAGCCGGATTCATGCACGGTCGCCACATCGGGCAGCGTGTCCACGCGCTTGCGCGAGCCGACCGCGATGGCGCGCAGCTTGCCCGCCTTGATCTGTTCCGACACCGTCGAATAGGTGCCGAACATCGCCGTGACGTGGCCGCCCAGCAGCGCATTGAGCGCCGGGGCTCCGCCCTGGAACGGCACGAACGTCATGCGCGCGCCGCTCGCGCGCTTGAGGACCTCGAACCCGATCTGGAACGGCGACGCCGGGCCCGACCCCGCCAATGTGAGGACGTCGGGTTTCGCGCGCGCCGCATCGACGAGGTCGGCGAGCGTGCGATAGGGCGAAGCGCTGTTGACGGTATAGACCGTCGGCGAGGTCACCAGGCGGCAGATCGGCTCGAAGCTCTGCAGCGGGTCGTAGCTGACCTTGCGGACGTGCGGATTGATGACGGACTCTTTCGAATAGACCAGCAGCGTGTTTCCGTCGGGCGCGGCGCGCGATGCCGCATCGGTGCCGACCGTCGAGCCGGCGCCCGGACGATTCTCCACGACCATGGTCGCTCCCTGCGTCCGGCCGATCTGCTCGGCCAGGAGACGGGCGAGGAAATCGGTCGGACCGCCGGGCGGGAAGGGGACGATGATCCTGATCGTTCGCGCCGCCTGCGGCCATGCATCCTGGCCGGACGCGCCCAAAACGATGCAGAGGGCGGCGGCGCCTGCCGCCGAATGGAGGAATTTGCGGCGGCGAGCGCTCATGGCGTCGTGGGTGTCCCCGTGCGGTCTGCCGGACGAGATTACATCGGCCGGTCAGCCGTTCGGAAGGAGGGGATCGGCCGGGCGTTCTACCGCGGCGGCAGGGCGCTCGCCTCGGTGCGCGGCGCCGGGCCTTCTTCGCCGGCGGTCTTCATGGGCGTGTCGGTCTTGAGCGCGTGCGTGCTGCCGTTGAAGCGCACACGGTAGACCTGCACGTTCTCCATCACGCGCTGCACGTAGTTGCGCGTCTCGGCGAACGGGATGCGCTCGACCCAGTCGACCGGGTCGACGTCGGGCTTGCGCGGATCGCCATACGCGCGCACCCACTGCTGCACGCGGCCGCGGCCGGCGTTGTAGCCGGCGAAGCTCATGATGTAGTCGCCGCGGTAATCCTTGAGCAGGGCGGCAAGCTCGCCCGCGCCCATCTGCGTGTTGTAGACCGGATCCTTCACGAGCTTGTCCCAGTCGTACTTGACGCCGAAGCGCTTGGCGGTGTCGCGCCCGGCTTCCGGCGTGACCTGCATCAGGCCGACGGCTTTGGCGTGCGAGATGTCGCGCTGATTGAACTCGCTCTCGGTGCGCACGATCGAATAGACGAGGCTGCGATCGAGCTCGGGGCCGATCGGCCGGTAGTTCGGCACGCCGATATCCGGGAACGCGTGCAGGTCGAGGGGGAGGCCGTGCGCAAGCGCGGTCTTGCCGACGAGGAGCATCGCCCGCGCGTCATTGTTGCGCGCCGCCACCTCGGCGAGGGCGGCGACCGTGGCGGCATCGTGGCTCCACCAGGCGAGGTCGCTCACGAAGGAAAGCGCGGATTCGCGCTCGCCCACGGCATAGAGCAGCTCCGCCGCGCGGACGATCTCGGCGTTGGCGCCGTCGGCAGGCTGCGGCGGCGGGCGCAATTCCATTTCCTCGGTCAGGCCCAGGCGGGCGCGCGCGAGCTGTCCGTAATAGGCGGTCGAATGGCGGGCGGCCGCGCCGTATTCCGCGCGCATCTCCGCCGTGCGGCCGAGCGCCTCGAGGGCGCGGCCGCGCCAGTAGGCGGCGCGCGCGAGCACGATCGGATCGTCGAAGCCTTCGTCGATCTGCGCGAAATGCGAAAGCGCCGTCGACGGATCGTCGAGGAAGCGCAGGGCGATCCAGCCCGGCATGAAATGGAATTCGGCACGGTAGTAGGAGTTGGCGGGCGACGCACCGGTGCGCGCGACGTGATAGGCGGTCTTCGGCGCGTCGATGTCGAGGAGCTTGCGGACGAGCGTGCGGCGCTCGCGCCACCATTCATCCGTGTCCTGCAGCGACATCGTCTCGGGAGACGCCGTGAGGATGAGCTGCGCCGCTTCCGCGACGCGCTCGCTGCGCATGAGATAGTGGACGCGACACAACACGTAGCCGAGATCGCCGCGCGCCTCGCTCGCCACCGCGTCGAGCAGCTTCTTCGCCTCGTCGGAATTGCGCTGGGAGGCGGCGCAGGCCTTGACGATCGAGACCGCATCGTCGCCCAGGCGTTTCGCCGCGCGCATCGCAGCGCCGAAATCCTTCCGGCCGATGCGCTTGTCCATGCGGGCGCCATGGTCGGCACGGGTCAGCAGATCGCCGAACTCCGCGAGCACCGCGGTTTCCGTCTCCTCGGACAGTTCATCCGAACGCCAGGCCGCGCGGACTTGGTCTTCGGCCGCCGTGCGATTGCCTTCGCTCATCAGCACGCGCGCAAAGGCGAGGCGCCCCTTGGCGCTTGTCGGCTGGTCGCCGAGAAAGCCACGTATGGTCGCGGCGTTGCGCCGGTCATGCCAAAGCTTGCCTTCGGCGCGCCGGCGCAGCATCGGGATGCCGGGCCAGCCCGGGTTCTCGCGGATGAAGGCGCTGTAATGCTCGAAGCGCGCCGAGGTGTCGGCGCTGCGGAGGAAAATCCAGTCGACGAGCTTTTGCGCGGGCGGCTCGCTCGACTGCACGGCGCTGCGCGCGTCGGTGAGCTTGCCCTGGCGCGCGAGCCCGATCGCCTGCTTCACGGCGGCCAATTCGGGAGGCAGCGTCACCGCCGGCGGTTCGGGCGCTTTCGGCGCGCTGTTCTTCGCCGCGTCGCGACGCGATCCTTTGCGCGCAGCCTGCTTGCGCTTCGCGCGATCGGATTTGGCCTGCTTGCTGGGTGACGGCGAGGCGGCCTGGGTGCGCGCGCTTTTCTTCGCGGCGGCCTGCGGGTGCTGCTTCGCAACCGCCGCGTCGAGCGGAACGATCGCAGCCAATGCAAAGGCAGCGAGCCAAATGAGCGCGCGAGATGTCACGGAGTTCCCCCTCTGCGACCCGGCTTCCACATTCCTAGCACGGAAATGAAAGCGAACCGTTATCGCCGTGCAACAAAAATCGACAGATTCGCGAGGATGTCAGTGCTGCGGTGGGTGATTTCTGTCAGTGCCGAGCCGGAATCTGGACTTTTCTGTGGCTGGCGGCCCGCGAAGTGAACAGCGGTTCATCGCGATGATGCGGCGGCGTCGTTGCTCGCGGTAACTCTCATTGGGCCGCTTCGACTCAGCTGGCGGATTACGCTTCGCTAATCCGCCCTACGCCACTCCGAGGCCCGGCTTCGGCGCCTGCGCGACGTACCAGTCAAAGATCTGCTGGCCGGTCCAGTGCACCACGTCGTGCGCGTTGATGTAGGCGTAGAGCTCCTCGAAATATTTTATGCGGTGCGCGGCGCCCGTGACGTAGGGATGCACGCCGATCGCGAGGATGCGTGTCGATTCCGCCGACTCGTCGTAGAGGCGGTCGAACGCGTCGCGCGTGCGCGTGAGCAGCACATCCGACTCGTGGTGATGCGACACCATCAGGGTGATGTCGTTGATCTCGGCGCTGTAGGGGATCGACAGCACGGGGCCGTGCGCGGTCTTGACCCAGAACGGCTGGTCGTCGAGCACCCAGTCGGCGAACCACGAAAAACCGCATTCGGCCACGTAGTCGAGCGTCTCGAAGGTCTGGCCGCGGCCGGGACCGAGCCAGCCGGTCGGCCGCTTGCCGGTGAATTTTTCGATCACCTCGATCGACTGATGCATCACGGCGCGCTGGTCCGCGATCTGCTGGATCGGCATCTGCACGAAGGCGTGCGCCATGAACTCCCAGTTGGCGGCGCGCGCCGCCTTCGCGACCTCGGGATAGGTCTCGCAGACTTTCGCGTTGATCGACATCGTGGGCGTGACGCCGGCCTTCTCGAGCGCGCGCAGGAGGCGCCAGAAGCCGACCCGCATGCCGTATTCGTACCAGGTCCAGTTGGGAAAATCGGGGACCGCGAACTGCCCCATGGGCGGCTGCGAGAGCGCGCGCGCCATCGGGCGGGTGATCTCCCATTCCTCGATGTTGACGACGGACCACACGATCATGCGGCCCTTCGGCAGCCGCAGGGCGGGGCGGGTGAACGGCGAGGAATAGACGAAGCGGTCGCGTGGAAGGGTGACCATGGATGACTCTCAGAATCGTAGGGTGGGCAAAGGCGCGCGCAAGTGCGCCGTGCCCACGCGGACGCGCATCACCGCGTGGGCACGGCGGGATGCGCGAAGTGCCATTGTTCGAGCGCGTCGGCCGCCTTGGCCCACCCTACAGATTACTTCGCCATCGCGGGCTGCTTCGCGCTCTGCGCGACGGGCGGGTGGCGCTCGGTCCAGCCGGCGGCCTCGCAATAGGCGAAGGCGACGCGGTAGACCATCGCCTCGTCGAAGATGCGGCCGGTGATCTGCATGGCGAGCGGGATGCCCTCCTTGGAGAATCCGGTCGGCACCGAGATCGCGGGCGCGCCCGCCACGTTGAACGGCATGCGGCACTGGCGCTCGTAGGTGCGCGTGATCGCCTCGTCGTCGTCGATGCGGCAGGGCTGATCAAAACTCGACAGCGTGATGAGGGCGTCGACCTCGCGCAGCTCCTGCGGCCGCTCCTGCAGGTCGCGCTCGTGGATCGCGTATGCCTCCGCGTAGTGGATGACGCGGCCGCAATCCATCCACTGCGCGAGCGGCGAGAGGCGCACCGGCTTCACCTCGGCGCCGAGCTTTTTCAGCGCCTCGATCGCGCCATTGATCGCCGTGACGTATTGCGGGTCGGGCTCGAGATCCTCTTCGTAGAAATGGGCGATGACGCCGATCTTGAGGCCCTTGATGCCTTGCCTGATGCCGGCGACGCAGTCGGCATGCTCGTGGCGCACGCTGCCGGGATCGGCGGGATCGTGGCCGGCGATCGCCTGAAACAGGATGGCGTTGTCCTCGACCGTGCGGGTGATCGGCCCGACATGGTCGAGCGAGAAGGCAAGGGGGAAGACGCCGGCGCGGCTGATCGCGCCGTAGGTCGGCTTCATGCCGATGACACCGCAGCAGGTGGCGGGATTGCGCACCGAGCCACCGGTGTCGGTGCCGAGCGTCGCCGGCGCCATGCCGGTCGAGGCCGCGGTGCTGCAGCCGCTCGACGAGCCGCCCGGATGCAGGTCGGTGTTCCACGGATTGCGCGCCGCCGGGCACGGCAGCTCGAGGGTCGGGCCGCCATTGGCGAACTCGTGCAGCGACAGCTTGCCGAGCAGGACCGCGCCGGCCTCGCGCAGGCGGCGCACCACGGTCGCGTCGCTCGTCGCGCGGTGCCCGATGCGCAGCTTGGAATGGCAGGTGGTGGGCAGGCCGGCGACGTCGAAGATGTCCTTGAGCGCATAAGAGATGCCGTGCATCGGCCCGCGCCAGTGTCCGCGCGCGATCTCGGCTTCCGCGGCCTTCGCCTCGGCGCGCGCGATGTCGGCCGTCACCGCGATATAGGCATGATAGACCGGATCGAGCGCCGCGATGCGGGCGAGCAACGCCTCGGTGAACTCGACGGGCGAGAGATCGTGCCTGCGGATGAGCCGCGAAGCCTCCGCGATCGAGAGATAGTCGAGCTGGGTCATTCGTCTCTGTCCGTCGATGGCGTGAAGCGGCCCGCGGGCTCGGTGAGCGGCGAGAATTCCTTGGGGAATCCGCTGATCGGCCGCCGGCCGCGCTCGAAGGCGCCGGCTACGACGTCCGGGTAGCGCGCGTAGGTGCGCCCGAGCCCGCGCATCTCGACCAATGCGCGCAGGATTTCGGGCGAGGTTTCGTTGTCTTTGCTCATGAATACCCCTTGAGATGCGACCGTGCGGCCATGGTAGTTTACGCCAGCGGTTCGCGCCACTGCGCAAGAACTTCGCACCGAGGGAGGACGTCATGCATCGTTGGTTGTTCGGATTTTTGGCGCTGGCGAGCGCGCCGGCGCTGGCGCAGACCGTGCCGCAGATTCCTTATGAGTCGGTGCCCAACCTGCTCAAGCTGCCGGCCGACATGCATCTCGGCGAGGTCTCCGGCGTCGCGGTCAATTCGAAGGGACACATCTTCGTCTATGCGCGCGGCGGCTCGAGCCAGGGCCCGGCCTTCGGCAACACCGCCTCGCAGCTTCTCGAGTTCGGTCCGGACGGCCGCTACATCCGCGAGATCGGCAAGAACCTCTATGCCTGGTCGTTCGCCCACACGGTGCGGATCGACAAGGACGACAACATCTGGGCGACCGACAAGGGCTCGGACATGGTCGTCAAGTTCAACCCGCAGGGGCGGGTGGTGATGGTGTTCGGCCGCAAGCCCGAAGCCTCCGACGCCGAGGCCAAGCCGCACGAACGCACCGGCCCGCCGCCGCCGCACGTCAACGGCCGCTTCCGCCAGCCGACCGACGTGACCTGGGACACCGCCGGCAACATCTTCATCAGCGACGGCTACGTGAACTCGCGGGTGGCGAAGCTCGACAAGGACGGCAACTGGCTGAAGTCGTGGGGCGAGCGCGGCACCGGCCCCGGCCAGTTCAACCTGGTGCATACGATCGCGGCCGACGCGCAGGGCAACATCTATGTCGGCGACCGCAACAACCGCCGCATCCAGGTGTTCGATCCGGACGGCAACTTCAAGCGCGAGATCAAGATCGACGTGCCGTTCAGCGAGAACGCCCGGCCGGCGATCGGCAACAAGCCCGACCTCTCCACCTACCTCAAGACCGGCGGCTCGCAGACGCCCGGCGCGCCGTGGGCGCTCTGCATCACGCCGCCGCCCAACCAGGTGCTCTACAGCTCGGATTCGTTTCCGGGCCGCATCTACAAGCTCTCGCTCGACGGCAAGGTCCTTGGCGTGCTCGGCGAGTCGGGCAAGCAGCTCAAGCAGTTCGGCTGGATCCACGAGATGGCGTGCCCGTCCGAGAACGTGCTGTTCGTCGCCGAGATCCTGAACTGGCGGGTGCAGAAGCTGCTGCTCAAGCCAGGCCAGACGACCGCACGGGCGAATTGATCAGACACTGAATCGTAGCCCGCATGGAGCGAAGCGCAATGCGGGGACGCCGTATCAGTTGATATGGTGATCCCGGATTTCGCTTCGCTCCATCCGGGCTACACGCTCGCAATGACGCCAATTACCCCCGATACACCGGCGCCGGCTGTTCGAAGAAGCCGCGCAGGATGTGATAGACCATCATGTAGTTCTTCTGCTGGAAGCTCGCGTGCGAGATGCCGGCCATCACGGTGAACTGCTTGTCCGGATTGGGCAGCTTGCCGAAGAACGCGCTCAGATCCTCGAAGCTCGCGATGCCGTCCCACTGGCCGCGCATGATGAGCGTCGGCACGGCAATCTTCTCCGGATCGACCACCGGCAGCTTCCCGCACATGTCCACATAGGTGCCGGTCGGCACGGAATCGTCGAGCTTGAGGATGTGGTCGGCGAACGCCTCGATCACGCGCTCCTCGGCGGTGCCGGGATGATCGCGGTTGAAGATCGAATGCACGAAGGCGCGGTCGATCGGGCGGCGGTTCTTCGACTGGAATTCCGGCAGCTTCTTGCGCCGCTCGTGCAGCGTCGGCGAGCCTTCGCCGGTCCACACCATGGCGTCGAGCGCGAGCCGCGCCACCATCTCGGGATGGCGCTGCGCGAAAAGCGCGGCGCGCAGCGCGCCCGAGGAGATGCCGTAGACGAGGAACGGGCGCTTTCCCCGCAGCTTCTGGATATAGGTCGCGGCCGCGAAACAGTCGTCGGCGCCGAACGCGATCGGCGCGTTGTTGTTGCGCCCTTTCTCTGAACGCCCGTAGCCCTCCATGTCGACGCACCAGGTGTCGTAGCCGTGATAGGCGAAGTGCTCCATCGCGGACGAATCCGGCCGGCCCGGCACGTCGAGATCGAAGGTCGGCTGGCTCGCCATGGACGAGCCATGCACGAACAGCACGATGCCTTTGGTATTGGCGGGATCGCCGTCGCACTTGTTCCAGAGGAAGAGCTTCACGTTGCCTTCCTTGGTGGTCCAATGCTCGGCGCCGGCGAGGCGGTGCGGGGACGGGGCCTTGGCGACGTCGTTCATGACTGCGATCCTCTGATGAATGACCGACGGCCGCGCCGGCGGAGATGCTCACTGGGCCTGGATATTATTCGCCTTGATGAGCTTTGCCCATTTGGCGATTTCGGCCTGGATGTGCGCGCCGAACTGCGCCGGCGTCATCGGATCGGGTTTTGCGTCCTGCTTTTCCCACGATTCCTTGATGTCCGGCCGGCTGACGATCTTGTTGATCGCGCGGTTGAGCAGATCGATGACCGGCTGCGGCGTGCCGACGGGCGCCATCATGCCGATCCAGATGGTGGCTTCGTAGCCCGGCACGCCGGCTTCCGACAGCGTCGGTATGTCGGGCAGCGCGACCGAACGCGTGCGCGCGCTGGTGCCAAGTCCCTTGACCCGCCCAGCCTGGATGAGCGGCGCCATGGTCGGCACGGAATCGAACATCATCTGCACCTGGCCGCCGACGATGTCGTTGCGCGCGCCCGTGCTGCCCCGGTAGGGCACGTGCACGATGTCGATGCCGGTCAGGTTTCTCAGAAGCTCGCCGGCCATGTGGTAGTTCGAACCGGGTCCGGACGAGGCGTAGTTGAGCTGGCCCGGCTTCGCTTTCGCGAGCGCGATGAACTCCTTCACGTTGTTCACCGGCACCGATGGATGCACCACCATCACCAGCTCGGAGCGAAACAGCATCGCGATCGGAACGAAATCGCGCATCAGCTGGTAGCCCTTGCTGGAGATGAGGGTCTCGTTGACGGTCTGCGTCGCCGACACCATCAGCAGCGTGTAGCCGTCGGGCGTCGCATGCGCGGCCGCATCGGTGCCGATCACCGTGCCGGCGCCCGGCCGGTTCTCCAGCACGAGCGGCTGGCCGATCGATTTTCTGAGCTCTTCGACCAGGACGCGCGTGAACACGTCGGTCGGGCCGCCGGCGCCGAACGGCACGATGATCTTGATCGGCCGCGACGGGTAGTCCTGCGCCGCAGCGGGCGACGCAAGGGCAAGGCCGAAAGCGAGGCAGGCGAGAAGCGAGGCAGCGCGCTGCAAGAAGGTCATGAATCCACTCGTCCAGCTATAGAGAGCGGGAGTATCTGTCGGCGCACCGCAAACGTGTCAATGCGACGCGATGCCGAGGATCTGGCGCGCGTCCGCGGGCGTCGCGACGTGATCGCCCAGGATCTCGATGATGCCGCGCGCCTTCTCGACGAGGGCGGCGTTGCTCGGCGCGAGCTTGCCCTTGCCGAGATAGATGTTGTCCTCGAGCCCGACCCGTACATGGCCGCCGAGCAGCACCGCCTGCGCCGCCATGGGGAACTGGTGGAGCGAGATGCCGAAGGCGAACCAGGGCGAGTCCTGCGGGAGCAGGCCGCGCATATAGGTCATGGCCTCGGGCGTCGCCGGCTGGCCCCACGAGATGCCGAGGCAGATCTGGAACATGCCGGGCTTCTTGATGTGGCCGGTCTCGATCATGCGCTTGGCGAGCAGCAGGTGGCCGGTCTCGAACACTTCGAGCTCGGGAATGACCCCGGCGTCGCGGATCGAGACCGCCATGGCCTCGAGCACGGTCGGCGTGTTCACGAACACGTGGGCGCCCATGTTCATGCTGCCCATGTCGAGGCTGCAGATCTCCGGGCGCAGCTCCATGACGTGGCGCACGCGCTCGCCCGCGGGCTTGAGGTTGGTGGCCGGACCGACCTTGAGCGGATCGTCAGTGCCAGGCTGGAAACGCGCACCCGGGCCCGTCGTGAGATTGAGCAGCACGTCGGTACCGCTTGCGCGGATGCGCTCGACCGCCTCGCGATAGAGCGCGACGTCCATGCTCGGCCGGGTCGTCTGAACATCGCGCACGTGAATGTGAACGATCGCGGCGCCCGCCTTGGCGGCGTCGATCGCCGATTGCGCGATCTGCGCCGGCGTCACCGGCACGGCCGGGTTCTTGCCGGGCGTGTCCGCCGATCCCGTGACCGCGCAGGCAATCATCACCTTGCGTTGCATGTTACATCCCCTCCCTGGCGCGTTCGGTCCTGCTGGTTCCAAGAGCCTAGCGCGGGACGGCGATGGCGCGATAGGCGGGCGCGCGCATGGGCTTTCCCCACACGCGCGGCAACTCTACTTGCCACCTATTGTGCGCTGCGCTAAGCCTCCGCTCGCTTTCCCGCCCGTGGACGAATCCCAGGTCCGACAGGGCGATTTCGCGTGATCTGACGGCGCCTTGGTGGGAAGGCGCGGCGGACCACGGTGGGTTCCGACAAGGGTGGGCCGATGCGAGGCGTGGGTCGCCGATGAACGGGCTATTGCAGGACTATCTTCCTCTGGTGGTCTTCATCGGAATTGCCGGCGTGATCGGACTCGCGCTGCTCATCGCGCCCTTCATCGTCGCCTACAAGCAGCCCGATCCGGAAAAGCTCTCGGCCTACGAGTGCGGCTTCAAGGCGTTCGACGATGCGCGCATGAAATTCGACGTGCGCTTCTATCTCGTCGCCATCCTCTTCATCATCTTCGACCTCGAGGTCTCGTTCCTGTTTCCCTGGGCGGTCGCCTTCCGCGAGCTCGGCGCTTTCGGTTTCTGGTCGATGATGGTGTTTCTTGCGGTTCTGACGGTCGGCTTTATCTATGAGTGGAGAAAAGGAGCGCTCGAATGGGATTGACCGAGCGTCCCGCCGTCGCGCCGGCTCCCACCGGCATCATCGATCCGCGGACCGGCCGGCCGGCGGGCACGGATGACGCGTTTTTCGTCGGGCTCAACGCGGAGCTTTCCGACAAGGGCTTTCTCGTCACCGCGGCGGACGACCTCGTCACCTGGGCGCGCACCGGCTCGCTCATGTGGATGACATTCGGGCTCGCGTGCTGCGCGGTCGAGATGATGCAGATGTCGATGCCGCGCTACGACGCCGAGCGCTTCGGCTTCGCGCCGCGCGCCTCGCCGCGCCAGTCCGACGTGATGATCGTCGCCGGCACGCTCACCAACAAGATGGCGCCGGCGCTGCGCAAGGTCTACGACCAGATGCCGGAGCCGCGCTACGTCATCTCGATGGGC
>WNFC01009485.1_pt1 | contig 11347 bp, 7 predicted proteins | sample 5400541 | NCBI WGS metagenome assembly WNFC01 (sample SAMN13153342, study PRJNA577476) | soil metagenome | isolation source: 120 cm saprolite under Douglas fir tree site 2 hole 2 replicate 1 | place: USA:California | collected 2015-04-18
CCGAGGCTGGTCAGGTAGTCCACCACCTGCTGCTGTTGGTCCCGCGTTGGGCTAAACGCGGCAGCAAACTCGGCCGGCGTGAGAAAGTGGCGGTAGTCTGGGGAACTAGGATTATACAGATTCTTCAACAGGCTATCCAGCTCAGCCTGGTTGTTCAGTGCTAGCCCAACCGAGAGATCGAGCTGCCGCTGCCCGCTCACTGCCCCCAGTAAATGGGCATGCTTCACCAGGGGAACATTCCCACCCCTGAGGGGAGTACCCAGGTCTGGCTTGGCATGAGCAATGTACTCAATGCTTATAACACTGACGCTCACCGCCAGTAAAGCCACAACTGCGAAGAGAGCTGTGAGCTTACGTACGTTAGTGCGCTTCATGTAGCACTCCAAATCAAAAATATTCAATTCGAGAGACTGTGACACTCCGCTGGGGTTAGAACCTCCGCAGCTTCTTGCACTCCTACGTACGCGATGTTCTGAGCAATGGAGCGTGGCTCCGACTCGGTGAACACCGTAGTGGGTGAGGAATACGCTCAAGCGCAGACCTGCACATCTGCCATCTTGAAGGGCGGTGCCATGCCCGTTCACGCTTTCATGCCTTGCCCGGCGGTTGTGCAGCCAACGCCTGGCTTTTGACACCTGGAAAGGGTGAACACCTTTCTCTTTCGAGAACTGATGCAAGCATCAGTGGGAGGCTTTTCTTGAGCAATTCTTGTGCCTCCGCAACACTTCCTAAAGCCGTACGTCGGACGCCGTGCCTTAGTTGCGATGTGTTGAGGCAAAGTCTCGGCCAAAGGCTAAAGCCCTTTTCTGTCACGGAGGAGGGCGTAACTCCCATATCAGGAGCGATACCCGGAGGTGGTGTATGAGAGCAGGAGGTTGGCCTGTAAGCGTGAGAGAGATATGTCCAAAACCTCCCGTGGGCGACATCAATAGTCGCCACTTGATCTCAACCCCACTCACCCTACGTAACATGCTGCTGCACCGTTGGGAAATCATCATTCAGGCATTCTAGAGGACCCAACAAAGACATTATAGAAGAAAGGTATGGGGTCAGGTGGGGTGAATCGGGTTGTGATTTAGTTAAGGTTTGGTTGAGATTTCCGGATTTTTCATGCAATTGCCCGGCGAGATGGATTTCTCCGTCTCGCCAGGCAAAAACATTTAAGCCGCTGTCACATCTACATCATCTACAAAGAAAGCCGAGGTCACAGTTGTTGACGCTGTCGTCGTGCTGCTGAACACAAGCGTCACCGTCTCCCCGGCATGGTTGGCCAGCAGGCTGGTTGCATCGAAGCTGGCCTGCTGCCAGCTCTGTGTGGCATTGCTGTTGCAGGCGCTTTGCAATTTCCCGATTACGGTACCACTGCTGTCCAGCAATTCCACGGTGAAGAAATCTTTACAGGAACTCGCCCTGCGCGAAGTCTCACCATACCACCAGTAGCTGATGGTGATGTTCGAGGCGCTGTCAGGAACGGTGTAGTCCTGCCCGATGGCATCAGCGCAGCTGCTGTAGCCGCACAGGTAGGCGCTGTACTGGCCATTGTGCGGGTTCGTCGAGTCGATGAGTTCATAACCACCCGCGGAAGACTCCACCCAGGGGCTGGTGCCATCCTCAAACCCGCCATTCTGGATCAATGAACCCCCTGTAGGTGGCGGAGTGGGCGTCGCGGTCGGGCTGGGGTTGGGCGGGGGTGTGACCGTGGCCGTCGGACTTGGTAGAGGCGTGGGGCTGGCAGGCGGCGTGGGCGCAGGCGTCACTGTGCCCGTTGGGGTTGGAGTTGGAGTCGGTGGCGGCTGCGTGCCCCCTGCCAGGTCCCGCGCGATATTATAGATATCGGGCGAACCCCACCCGCTGGCCTCGTCATATCCAGCCGTGGCCGGGTAGAAGAGATTAGTCCCGCTGGTGACATCGTGGAAGGGTGGGAATGGCTGCTGCGCGTTCTCCAGGCCGTAGAGCGTAGGATTGGCAAAGCCAACGATCGATTTCCCCTGCTTTTGCAGGTATTCGTTGATGGTGGCAGTACTGCCCGCCCACAGCGGCGCTGCAGCGCTGGTCCCCCCCACCTCGATCCAGCCAGTGGACGGGCATCCTGACGCGCTCACCGTGCAGTAGACGGCATATCCCGTTGCAGGATCGGCGTCTGCCGAGACATCTGGCACCTGGCGCTTACCGTTGCTGAACTGGTTCTGTACGCCCGGGCCGGTCTGCCAACTGGGCTGTGCGAAGAAACTGCTCAGGCCGCCGCCGCCGCCGGAGCCTTTGGGGCTGCGCTGTGTATCGGAAGCATTGCTCCAAACGGTCTCGCTGCCGTAGCTCCCATTGTTCAACTGCAGATTGGTACCTCCGACGCCCGTAATAAAAGGATCACCGGCGGGCGAGTCCACCGCCAGGTTGGAGTCGTTGCAGTCATACGCCCCCGAATCACCCGAGGCGGCAAATATGGCAATCCCCTGTGCCGCCGCCTGCTTAAAAATAGTATCTAGCGTTTGTAGCTCGGCATTGCCACTCTGCGCCTCGCACTCCCCCCAACTGGTGGTAGTGACCTGCGCCTTGTTGTCGGTCACGATTTTGTTATAGGTGTCGTTGACACCCTGCGTGCTGTTTGGCCCTTCGTAGACGATCTGCGAGGCCTTGGGCGCCATGGCCGCCACCACTTCGATGTCCAGTTCAACCTCGATAGCGCCTTGACCGGCGGAGCCATCGAAGCTATCGACCAGCACATTGCTAATGTTCGGTGTCCCCAGGTTGTAGTTTTGCAAGTACTGTGTAATGTCGCTGCTCTGGTAGCCATCCAGCTCGAAGACGGCAACGGTCTGGTTGCTTCCCTGCACTCCTGTTTGCTGGAGAGGGTTGGAATCATAGGCTCCTCTCAATTCGGTGGGTCCATAGCCACCGTTGGCAGCATGCACCGTTTGCGGCTTCAGTAGCCCATTTTTCTTATGTCCTGGACCTGCCAGCATCTTATACTGCGCCGTTGTGTTCTGCGCAACAGTATGGGCGCGCTGGTACAGGGGATGCATCTTCACGCTGTTATCCAGGCCGCCAATGGAGAGGATGATCGACGAGAGCGCAGCAGGAATGCTCGGTGGATTGGCGTTGGCGAAGAACGTGTTGGCGCCCACCTGGTAATTATTGATCTGCACTCGAAAGGCTGCCTCTGCCTGGGCAACCGTAGCGCTGGCGTCGATCAATAAGCCGTTGGGGGAAACGCTGGTCACGCTCAACCCTTGCTGGCGCAGGTAGTCCACCACCTGCTGCTGCTCCTCTGGCGTTGGGCCAAACTCGGCGGCAAACTCCTGCGGCATGAGGTAGTGATGATAGAGTGATGAGCGAGGATCGTACAGGTTGTTCAGCAGGGTGTCCAGTTCCTGTGAATTGCGCGGCCGCAGACCTATCGAGAGATTGAGTTCTTGCTGACCATTGGCAGCCCCAAGCAAATGGGCCTGGCTCACCAGGGGAACGTTCTGCCCGTCAACGGCAGTGCGCTGCTCTTGCCTTGCCTGCGCCACTAACGCAATGCTCAGAATGCTGAGACACGTTAAGGCTAGCACCGCAAGAATAATCATGGACTTGCGTACAGAGGTACGTTGCATCTGGCACTCCAAATCAATAATGTTTTGGATACTCAAAACCGTCACCACACGCTTTGCCGTTACGCCCTGGTTTGTTGATAAAACTCAACGAGCTCGCGCTAATCAGTGTGCTTGCCGGAATGAGCACCCTTCTAAATAGTTACAAATGGTCAAGACGACATACCGATATATCTCATGACACATCAACATATATCGATAAACGGGAGTACAGACGCGCTTTGGGGAATTTCGGACCTTTTTGGTATGCCTGAATCTGGCTGATTCAGCGGCTCCTTTGAAAATTTGCATCCTGGTATGTCGTGTCTACCTACTAGATACAGCGAGACCCTTGCCTTCTGACAGCGCCATCATAAAAGCTGATCCCCGTGATAAGCGGGGACATCCTGTCGTATATAGTAGTGGCGTCCCTTGCGGCTGTCTTGACAACAACCGGCCGCCACGAAAGTGGCTACCACGAAAACGGTCGCCATTCGTATGGCCGCCTTGAGAATAGCCACTATGTGAATGGCCATGCGAATTTGTGCAAAATAACTGCTAACATAAAATTATTGTATAATCTATTTGCGTATAATCAACGTGTCAGGGACCCAATCCCCTTCAAGGGGATGGGTTTGTGGACGGGGTGGCTTCTGCGCGTCTTCCACAAGCTCCTACCTGACTAGCCTTGGTGCCGAGAGGCACTCCGTTCGGAAGGTCACGATACCTGGAAATGCTCATCCTAGTTTCCAGCTCTATCGTCTGTCATTAAATGTTCTGATGGGTAGGAACGGTGTGGCAGACACGACAAGCCTTCTGAACGTTGGCGAAGGGTACCCAACTCCGCGAGGAGGAAAGCGCTGTTTTCGCTTTCAACAGGTTTCGGGCGTTCCTGTTCAAAACGCTCCGCCTTCGGGGCCTTTCTTTCCTCCCACCGTGTTCAGGCGGTTGGTATCCAGAAAGGATTTGTATGGTAAAAATCGCGTTCGACGAAGTCACCAAAGAATATCCAGGCGCCAGCAAAGCGGCCGTGGATGCGGTCACATTCGGTGTGCAGGAAGGCGTTATCTGCATGCTCCTGGGCACTTCCGGTTCGGGCAAGACAACCCTGTTGCGCATGGTCAACCGTCTCATCGAACCAACTTCTGGGCAGATTTTGATCGATGGCAAGAACGTCCTTGAAGGCGATCCTATCCTGTTGCGCCGCAGCATTGGCTACGTCATCCAGCAGGTTGGTCTCTTCCCACACATGAACATTGCCGAAAATATTCGCGTCACGGCCGAAATTGCTGGCGACCGCTCGAAACAGCAGATGAATGAACGTGTAGACGAACTGTTGGAGCTGGTTGGCCTGTCTCCCGCTGAGTACCGCTCTCGCTTCCCGCGCCAGCTCTCGGGAGGGCAGCAGCAGCGTGTTGGCCTGGCGCGCGCACTGGCAACCGATCCGGGTGTCCTGCTCATGGACGAACCCTTTGGTGCGCTGGATGCGATTACACGCGAGCGCATGCAGGGCGAACTGCAGCGCATTCAGCGTGGTGTGCGTAAAACTATCCTCTTCGTCACGCACGACGTTGAAGAGGCCTTTAAGCTTGGCGACACAGTTGCAGTCATGCATGATGGCAAACTCATGCAACTTGGAACCCCGGTAGAGCTACTTGCGAACCCGGCTGATGATTACGTACGCAGGCTGGTAGGCGCAGATAGCATTCTGCGCCAGCTTCAGTATCTACCCGTTTCTGATGCCCTGGATGGAAAACCAGAAGCGGTGTCTTCGGCGCACTGGGGAGATGTTCCAACCTGTTCTTCTGATGCTACATTGCTCGAAGCCATGTTGAAACTCCTCGAAACCAATGCCCCTTCCCTCGCCGTACAAGACAAAGATACTCACGAACTTCTCGGATATATTACCCTCGCAAGCATCAATCACGAAATTACCAGAATGCACAGTAACGAAACCGCGCGTGCGGAGACGATAATATAGATTCGTGTATCGTATGAAGACGCAAGATTCGCCCATTTGAAAGGCAGTTTCATGCATTATATACTCCAGCCCTACAATTACAATCTGTCGGACCCGGAGAGCATTCCTAATTTGTTCCTGAAGCACCTGTCCTTCGTCGGGATCATTATGTTGATTTCCCTCATTATAGCCATCCCTGTGGGGATACTGGTGGCTCGCTACCGGCGACTCTATCTTCCGGTAATCACCGTTTCAGGTTTGTTGTACACCATTCCCAGCATTGCAGCATTTGGTCTCCTGATCCCCATTACTAAATTGACACCCGCAACCGCTATCATCCCAATGGTTCTCTATAACCAGCTCGTCTTGATCCGTAATACCGCGGCAGGCATAAATGGTATCGATCCTTTGCTCATTGAAGTAGGCCGGGCGATGGGAATGAAACCGCACCAGCTACTTTTCCGCGTTACTCTCCCACTGGCACTACCGGTCATCGTCGCGGGTATACGCATCGCAACAGTGACAACGGTGGGAATAACAGCCCTGGCTTCGCTGGTAGGACAGAGTACACTGGGAGATCTGATTTTCCAGAATCTTGCGTTCTTCGATCCCGACCCGATTGCTGCCGGCGCTATATTGGCAGCTTTCTTCGCCCTTGCTGCTGATCTCCTGCTGTTGGCCTTGCAGGTAGGGCTTAACCGGGGCCGCAGCGCACTGTCAGTTGCATAGAAGGGAGGGTCTGCACGAGATGCAATATATCAACTTTATCCAGGACCCCAATAACAACTTCCTGGGTCAGACCATCGAGTATCTTAAGCTCTGCGGTGTTTCTATTGTCGTGGCAATAGTCATAGGAGTTGTGCTGGGAGCCCTGGTCTCACGCAATGCATTCCTGGCCTTTCTTGCCATAAATTTGAGTGGCTTGATGCGCGCCATTCCCATCATCGCGGCCTTGTTTATTATTTTCTTTATTACTAATCAACTTGGATTCTTGCCCTCCATTATCGCCTTGATTGTGCTGGGTATCCCGCCAATCTTGATCAATACCTATACAGGCATTCGCGGAGTCGACCCCGCTATCATCGATGCAGCGAAGGGCATGGGGATGACAACCTGGCAGATCGCCACACGCATACGGGCGCCGCTTGTCACTCCGCTTGTCGCGGCGGGCATTCGTACCTCGTCGGTGCAGATCATAGCGACGGCTACCCTGGCCGCGTTCATCGGCGGTGGAGGGTATGGCGACTATATTGTAGATGGGATCAACGTCTTCAATTATACGGAACTCATTGTTGGAGCGGTCTCCGTAGCTGTTCTGGCAATGCTTGTAGAAGTGTTTATGAGTTGGCTGCAGCGTGCCTTGACTCCTGAAGGCCTCAAAGTGCAGGAGCAGGCAGCAACAGCCAAAGCATGACATAATTTTGTGCAGTATCGTATGCTGCACACCTGTATTTCGTTCATTTAAGTTCAAGGAGAAAGAAATGGCTTTTCTCACACGTTCATTGTGCACGAAGTTCTTAGTGCTGTTCGCGCTCGTTCCCATGATCATCTTGTCGGCATGCGGTGGTTCCACTACCAGTCCCACTCCCAGTGGCACTACCACGCCGGCAAAGGTGCCGATAACCGTCGGCAGCAAGCTCGACCCCGAGGCCCAGCTCCTTGGTGAGATGTACGTCTTGTTGCTTCAGAAAGCTGGCTTCACCGTTACCCCGAAATTAGCTCTGGGACAAACGCCGATCGTGTTCGCTGCCCTTAAGAGCGGTGCCATCGATCTCTATCCAGAGTTTACCGGAACAGGGCTCAATATTCTGAGCGTTAAGTCAGCTTACGATCCCACAAAGGATTATGAGGCCGTCAAGAGCGGCTTCGAGCAGCAGTACCACATTACCTGGCTCGATCAAGCGCCTTTAAACGATGGTTACGCCCTGTGTACGTCAAATGCCGAGTCTCAGAAACTTGGCGCCACCACCCTCTCGCAACTGGCTCCAAAGGTATCGCAGTTGACCCTGGCAACTCAGAGTGATGGCGTTGCTTTCTTCGACGCTTTAAAGGCAACCTACGGCTTTAGCACCAGTAGCTTCAAAGCAGTGAAAAAGGTTGACTATTCCATCGGTTTCACTGCCGTGAAGAGCGGGGCGGCGCAAGTAACCGAGTGCTACACTACCGATGGCTCGGTCACGACGCAAAACTTCATCTTCCTCCAGGACGATAAAAATGGCTTTCCACAATTCCATCCCGCACCCATCGTGCGTGACTCTGTCTTACAGAGCGATCCTGGCATCGCCACTGCGCTCAATCCGCTTGCACCGGATCTGACCACCGACGTGAGCATTATGCTCCAGGGGCAGGTGGCAACAAAACATGCCGCTGGCGAGTCTATTGCCCAGGCAGTCAAAGAGGTCGCAACGGCCTTCTTACAGAGTAAAGGCTTGTTGTAAGTTAACCAGCGCTCTGCCAACGAAATGAAGGCGTAGCCGCGCGATTCATCGCGCTGGGGTGGGGAGGTATCCCAGGCGAGGCCCTAGCGCCATAAATGTCGCGGCTACGCCCTTTCATGTGCCCCGCCTTGCAGGCTCGACGAGGTCGGCGCGGATGCGCTGCACACCCTGGCCGATGGATTCCGCTTTGGTGATGCGGAAGTGTCCCATGCCGCCGGTATGCTGCACATGCGGGCCGCCACAGACCTCCATTGAGTAATCCCCAATCTTGTAGACCTTGACCAGGTCGCCATAGCGCTCGCCGAAGAATGCCAGTGCTCCCTGATCGAGCGCTTGTTGCAAAGGCATTACCTCCATCGTGGTCTGAAGGTCGCGCTGGATCTGCTGGTTCACGATTTCCTCGACGCGCTGGATCTCCTCGGGGGTCAGCTTCTTGGGGTGCGAGAAGTCAAAGCGCAGTCGCTCCGGTGTAATATTGCTCCCCATCTGGCGCACATGCGTCCCCAGTACATCACGCAGGGCCTGGTGGAGCAGGTGCGTTGCAGTGTGCAGGCGCATCGTGCGCTCGCTGTGGTCGGCCAACCCGCCTGCAAACTTTTCCTGGTTAGCCTGGCGCGAGCGCTCCTGGTGCTGCTTGAAGAGGGCGTTGAAGCTCTCTAAATCGATACTCAGCCCGCGCTCCCGTGCTAGTTCCGCTGTCAAGGTTGGTGGGAAGCCAAAGGTATCAAAGAGCCGGAAGACTGCCTCGCCCGCCAGGACTGTCTCGCCTCGCTGCTGCAGTCCCTCCTCTAGCTTCTCGAACTCGCGCAGTCCCCGCTCCAGCGTTCGTCCGAAGCGTTCTTCCTCGTGCGTCAATGCGTTCAGGATGATAGCCTGCCGCTGTTCCAGTTCTGGATAAATCGGGCCAAAGCGTGTAATGACTGTCTGCGCCACGGCTGCGGTGAAGGTGCCTGGAATGCCCAGTTCATGCCCGCAGCGCACCGCACGACGAATCAAGCGACGGCAGATGTAGCCCTGCTCCACGTTACTGGGCGTCACACCATCGGCGATGATGAACGTTGCCGCACGCAGGTGGTCGGCGATGATACGTATCAACCGCTGCTCCTGTTCATATGGGATGGCCGCCTTGCTCCCCCGGCGCCCTTGCAGTTCGCGGATGCGCTGCACAATGGGTGTGAAGAGATCAGTGGTATACACATCTTTGGTCCCCAGGAGCACACAGAGGATGCGTTCCAGGCCCAGACCCACGTCGATGTTGCGCTGCTTGAGCGGCTCGAACGTGCCCTCCGCTGTTTTGTTGTATTGCATGAAGACGTTGTTGCCGATCTCAATGTATTTGCCGCAGCTGCACCCCGGCTGGCAATCAGGACCGTGCTTCGGACGCCCCGTGTCGTAGAAGAGTTCAGAGTCCGGGCCGCAGGGACCTGTCTTGCCAGCAGGTCCCCACCAGTTGTCCTTTTTAGGCAGGTAGTAGATGCGCTCCTGAGGAATCCCCAATCCCAGCCAGACCTGTACCGCTTCGTCGTCACAGGGTGCGTCGCTATCACCTGCAAAGACCGTGACGGAGATGCGCTCCTGCTCCAGCCCCAATACGCGTGTAAACCATTCCAGTGTCCAGCGCAGCGATTCTTGTTTCCAGTAGTCACCAAGCGACCAGAAACCTAGCATCTCAAAGAAGGTGTTATGGCTGATATCACCGACCTCTTCAATATCATCGGTGCGCAGGCATTTTTGCACATTCGCCAGGCGCCGCCCTTCAGGGTGGCTCTCGCCCGACAGATAGGGCACGAGGGGATGCATTCCAGCACTGATAAACAGCACGGTCGGGTCGTTTTCTGGCACGAGCGGAGCTGAGGGGATAATCGCGTGGCCATGCTCCGCGAAGAAGCTCAAAAACACCTGCCGTAGTTCGTCTCCGGTCATGATTCGTTCCTTTCTTGTAGGTTGGTATACAAACAAAAAGCCCGCCCTCAGGTCAATTCTAAGGGCGGGCAAATATGCCCGTGGTACCACCTCGTTTGGAGTCATAAACTCCCACTCTGCACCTGGCTCCGCTACACATGCGACACCAGGCGGCCCTTTTAAGGGGGGCTACCCAAAGACCTCCAGGGTGGCTCGCCTATCTCCCGCTATGCTGAGCTTGCACCGTCCTCAGCTCGCTGCTGCGTTTGATATGCTTTATCCCTTTCAACGGTCCTACCATCTCTTTGCTTGCAGTATAGCATTGATGAATGAAAACAGTCAATGATGCGACTATGCCAGAATGGTATGATACAATACTGTCTGGATCAACCTCAGCAAAGCCTTCTTCGAAAGCATTGCGATCAAGAGCCACATGTAAAGGAATAGCAGGATGCACAGCGCAGGCCAACCCTCGCTCACATCATACAAAGCTCTGTTTGTCACATATCTCGGTCCCCAATGGGGTAAGGCAACGCTGATGGCATTACTGCTCCTCATAGGTATCGGCTTGCAACTGGTCAATCCACAAATCTTGCGTTACTTCGTTGATTCCATCACCTCTGGCGGCTCACACGCGAATCTGACACTTGCGGGCGCTCTTTTCATTGGCATTGCCCTGGCGATTCAAGGCACTTCAGTACTTGCCACATATTTTAGTGAAAACGTCGCGTGGAAGGCCACCAATCGGCTTCGCGCCGATCTCGTGGCGCATTGTCTCACCCTGGATATGGCCTTTCACAAAGCTCACACCCCGGGTGAACTGATCGAGCGCATCGATGGCGATGTGGATACCCTCTCGAACTTCTTCTCCCAGGCAGTGATCCACCTGCTAGGCAATAGTATCCTGATTCTTGTCCTCGCGCTCATCATTCTCGTTTATATTCGTCACTACGCTATCCGTCATTGGGTGGCCTATCGCCAGCAAGACGCCGAATTTTACGGCTTCCTGGGTGAGCAGCTTGCGGGCACAGAAGACATGCGGGCCAACGGCGCTACCGGGTACGTGATGTGGCGCTTCTATCATCTGTTGCAGCGCTGGTTTCCCATCAGCCGCCGTGCCAGCATGGCTGGCTACTCGATGGCGATGACGACGATTACCGTCTTTGCTATTGGGAACGCGATTGCTTTTGTATTGGGAGCATACCTGTGGAGTAATCACGCCATCACGCTCGGCACCGTCTATGTCATCTTCTACTATACCAATCTCATCATCCAACCAATGGAGCAGATTCGCGCGCAGTTGCAGCAGCTTCAGGGAGCAGGCGCGGGTATCCAGCGAGTGCAGGAGTTGTTGCTCATCCAGACGGCTATTAGCGATGGGGCAGGTGTAACGCTTCCAGTGGGGGCATTCGCAGTTGCCTTTGATGATGTGACATTTGGCTATAATGCTGGTGAGCCTGTGTTGCATCAGGTGAGCT
>WNFC01013441.1_pt1 | contig 11347 bp, 14 predicted proteins | sample 5400541 | NCBI WGS metagenome assembly WNFC01 (sample SAMN13153342, study PRJNA577476) | soil metagenome | isolation source: 120 cm saprolite under Douglas fir tree site 2 hole 2 replicate 1 | place: USA:California | collected 2015-04-18
TGTAGCTGTCGGCGACGTTGTCGAAGGTCTCAAGCACCTTGGGCTTGAGTTCGGCCTCAATGGCCGCAAGCGACATGGAGTTCTCGAGATCGTCTTCGTCGAGTTCACCCTCCGGCGGATCGACCGGCTCCGGTTCGCCGGGCAAGACCTCGGGCTTAGGGCGAAACGGCGTCGCGGCAGCGGGAGCGGTGGCGGGAGCGGCCGTCTGCGGCGGCTGCAACGCGGCGCCGTCGGCCGCCGCGCCATCGCCGGCCGCTATGGCCGGCACGCTCTTTGCGTCCGGGCCCGCATAGGTCGCTTCCAGATCGATGATGTCGCGCAGGAACACCTTGCCGTCGTTGAGTTCGTCCCGCCAGATGATGATGGCCTGGAAGGTGAGCGGGCTCTCGCACAGGCCGGCGATCATCGCCTCGCGGCCGGCCTCGATGCGTTTTGCGATCGCGATTTCGCCCTCGCGCGACAACAGCTCGACTGAGCCCATTTCCCGCAGATACATGCGCACGGGATCGTCAGTCCGCTCGCCGGGCTCGGACTTCTTGGTCTCCGCCGGAGTCGAGCGCCGCACTTCCATGAGTTCGTCGTCGCTTTCTTCCCCTTCGGGTTCCTCCTTCGCGTCCTCCGGCGTCTCCTCAGGCTCGGCTTCTTTCGCTTCGACGACGTTGACCCCCATCTCGCTGAACATCACCAGGATGTCCTCGATCTGCTCGGACTTGACCTCCTCCGAGGGCACCAACGCGTTGATCTGGTCGTGGGTGACGTAGCCGCGCTTCTTGGCGCCGCGGATCAGCTTCTTGACGGCGTCGTCCCAGAGGTCGATCGGCGGGCTGTCGGGCGGGGTCTCGGGACCGTCCTTCTTCGGAACCTGTTCCTTCTGTTTCGTCGCATTGGTCTTGCTTGCGGCACTCTCGAGAGGCGTGATGAACTCGCGCCGCTTCATTCGATCACCTCGTCGGGCCTGCAGCATTCGCCCGAAATTATGGAGTATCGACGAGCGTCCCGCCTGCGCGCCGCCGACTGGTCATCCAAATTGTCGTCTGATTCCACGTCACGGGGATCGTTCCGCCGCGTTCGACAAATCCTAGCACACTTCGATTGAACGATGCTTGGCTTGTTTCACGGTAAGATAACCGCACGCCCAAGAGGTCGTGCAACCACTTATGGGAGCGCGACAGTCGGTCCCGCAAATTTGCCGGTATCAGCGTGACCAATCCATTGGTGATGTGACGAATTCTTATTGCCGCAGTCACCGGAATGTGCAGGTTAGGTGGTCTATCTCGTTTACCTGGAGAGCTTTGATGTCGACCGGGACTGTGAAGTGGTTTAATCCGACCAAAGGCTATGGATTCATCCAACCGCAAGGCGGCGGGGGCGATGTGTTTGTGCACATTTCTGCGGTGGAGAAGGCGGGTCTGTCCACGCTCAACGAAGGCCAGCAAGTCGAGTTCGAGATCGTAAGCAACCGCGGAAAATCGTCGGCGGAGAACCTCAAGGTCAAGTGATCTTGCGACCAATAACGCCCAACAAACGGAGTGGGGGAGGCACCATCGGACGGATGCGCACCGACGATGATCTTGGTACAAGGGCAGAGTGGTACCTCACCGTTCGGTGCGCTAATCTATTGTGCGCACGGCTTATTGCATTTCAAAAATCTGTCGACCAGGGTGATAAACCCGAACCTAGTGATTGCAATCACCGGTAATCCCTCCGTCGTTTGCCCACATTGCAAGGTCGCGACTCGTTTCCGCCACGATAAAATCGAGCGCCGTCAGGTTGTGCTGACGCTTTGAAAATGCGTGGTGGACGTCGGCCTACGGGGGCAGGTCCCAGCAGGGTGAGCCGGCTCGGCATCCGCGGCTTCAATCCCAAGCGGAAGAAGGCCGCCGCGCGCCTTTGAAGACTTGCGCACGCCCGAGGACGAACCATTCCCGCCCAGTACTTTGGCTGAGCTGCGTCGTGACATGGAGGGCCGTCGGCTGATCAGTGATCAGATCCGGCAGATCGAGGATGCTCACTTGGAGCGTCTTTGACGGAGTTCTCCGAGGAGGTCTCTGGTCACTCGGTCGCGGCCGTTTTTGCGGGTCGGCGTCGGCCGCCAACTTGACCGATGCTCACTCCGGGTCCATATGACGGTAATCGATACTTGGCCGAAAGACTGGGCCGCCTCGCCTGACGGGCGTGCACGTTTCAGACACTTCTCCAAAATCGAACAAATCGGGAGAAAGCACACGCGAAAACTCGTGTGCCGGCTTCCGCGCCGCCTGACCGGTCGCGCTCGAACTTGCTGCTTTGACCACGGATGTACTGGCAAAGCGTATGGTTTCTAGGTTGCCGGGCTCAGTGCGCTGGCGCACACGGGCTCCGTTAACCGGCTGGTCGGGCCGGTCGTTCTTGCGACAAGAGCTGCCAGCCCCGAAAACAGCAGCGGCCACTCGCGTGAGGCGCCATGGCGCGCTGACAAGGGATATCATTTGAGCGTCGGGTACCATTCGGGTCGCACCATGACCGACCCGCGGATCTTGTGGGAAATTCTCAACTGTTACGGCGAGCCGAACCATTTTCGCAGCACTGCCGAGCTGGCGATCACGGTATTGCCGCTTGTCGCCTTGTGGACCGCGGCGTGGTTGACCTTCCGGCTGGACCAGTCGTGGGCTTCTCTCTTTATCGCTGTTCCCGCCGCTGGCTTTCTCGTACGTCTGTTCATGATCCAACATGACTGCGGTCATGGGGCGTTCTTTTCCGATCGACGTGCGAACGACTGGACGGGTCGCGTCATTGGCGTGATCACCTTGACACCCTACGATCTCTGGCGTCGCACCCACGCCGTACACCATGCCACGTCGGGTCATCTTGGCCGCCGCGGCATGGGTGACGTGGACACGCTGACGGTACGCGAATATCGCGAGCGTTCACGGTGGGGCCGCCTGAAATATCGGATCTATCGTCATCCGCTGGTGATGTTTGGCGTCGCGCCGGCATACCTGTTTTTTCTTCAGCAACGCCTGCCGGTCGGGCTGATGCATGCGGGGTGGCAACCTTGGCTCAGCACGATGGCGACCAACTCGGCGATCGCGTTGGTCGTCGGCACGCTCGTCTGGCTCGTCGGCATCCAAGCTTTTCTCTTTGTGCATCTTCCGATCATGCTGCTCGCAGCAACGGTCGGTGTGTGGCTGTTCTACGTGCAACATCAATTCGAGCACACAACATGGGACGACGATGGAGCATGGAATGCGCATCATGCGGCCCTGTACGGCAGCTCGCATTATGAGCTGCCAGCTCCGCTAAACTGGCTCACCGCCAACATTGGCGTGCACCATGTGCATCATTTGTGTAGCCGGATTCCGTACTATCGGCTAACCCGCGTGTTGCGCGATCATCCGGAGCTCCGGAATGTTTCCCGTCTGACGCTGCACCAAAGCTTTGGCTGTGTGCGACTCGCGCTCTGGGACGAGACGCACCGTCGCCTGGTATCGTTCCACGATGCTGAGGCGCCCTGTTGAGATATCTGGCATTCGAGTCTCCAGGCTCGAGGCAATGCGGCGCTCGCTCCGAAAATGTCTTTGGACCGCGTAAGCGACCGAATAATGGAACAGTGAGCGGTTTTAACGGTTCTGATGGGGGCAGTCTCCAAGAACCAGCGGTCTACCAAGTACGAAACCTAATGGAGCATCCACTGTCGGCATGAACGTTGCTCAGATACGATACGCGGCGCGGACTCGTTTCTATTTGAGTGGCGGCGGAGAGTGGTAAATTCCGCCAGATGGTCCCGCATTTTGAGGAAATCAAATCATGGCTTCGCGCAGTAAGACGTTGACTAAGGAGACCGAACCAGAGGAGCCCGCGCAGGAACTATTGTCACAGCGCCGGAAACCGGACGCCGGTCAATTTCGTCTGCAAGTGGATCGGCAGACCAAGGCGTCGTTTGCGACGTACGAGCAGGCCGAGGCGGCCGGCATGGTCATCAAGAAGGGGCATCCAGTCGTTCGAGTATCAGTATACGACACTATCGAATGTATAAACCGAATCATCGAACCGCCAAAGGCGTGAGCGGTCGCGCCTAACCACGATCCACACCTCGCGATGCCGACGGTTTGACCAACTTGTTTCGCGCCGGGTCGGCGAATGCTTTTGATGATCAAGACTGCAGTTGCCGGATAAGACTCGGCATATCACCGTAAAGCGCGCCAACCGGATTGGATTGGCGGGAGCCGTCTTCGGAGAGGACGTCAAAAGAAACCCTGCTCGCGTAGCTAGCTTTCGCGCCATTGTCAATCTCGCGCCGTTAACCGCGTCGCCCTTCATTTTGCTGCGTCGTCAGCCAATCTGACAGCGATTGACTCTCGTCAGCGAACTTCCCGGTCCTTTTCTTGAGTTTCTTTTGTCCGCTGACGACCGCAGGGCTGCCAGCCTGAGCATTTGTGGCTTCATGCGCGAGGCGGAGTTCCTTCAGGCGGGCCGCTTTTTCGCGAAGAAGCCGAGCGTCCACCTCATGCTGCGGTATCGCCTTGACCGCTGCTGGGTTGCGCTTTTTTTCCGAAGGATCAGCCATTGTTGTATCCTCTCTTTTTTGGAGCCGTCCTTCGGTCCATAAAGACGGGCCGCTCGGGGAGGATCGTCTCGTGCTGGCCGCATGCTTTTCGGGGCACAGTTGGAGTTGCTACTCGCTACTTCCCGGCGACCTTTTTCAGTGCTTCGTTGATCCTATCCTGCCAGCCAGGACCGGATTCTTGGAAGTATTCGAGAACATCCCGATCGATGCGAAGAGAGACCAGCTCTTTGGCATTCGGGATGGATGGTTGCCTCGCCACGGGTTCCAGAGGCTTCGTGGGCGCCTTCTTGAATGCCGCTTCCGCTGCTTGCCGCGAGTCCATGGGTCTTCGTATTCGATCGTCAGCCATTTGACCACCCTGTAGATCGTGAGGTAAGCGAACAATTCTCGTATGCTGGATGGGCGCAACGCACTTCCTGATGCGAAGCCTACGTAACGTGTCGACCGAGATGGCGCTCAACGTGCTCGCCTGCAACATGAAGCACGTGATGGCGCTCGTGGGCGTCAGCGCACTGGCAGCCATGATCACCCCTTGAGCCGGAGCGGTCAGAACCAAACTGCCGACGGCGGAAAGCCTCCGGGCCGCCTCCGCCAGCGTCACAAAACAGATTCCGGCGATTTCGCCGCGCGATCGGTCCAAAAAGAGCCCTGTTGACGCGGCGTCACACCGCCAGCGCTTTTCACACAGCCTGGGCCTGGCCGACTTCCTCCAGCGTGTGATCGGTGTCGACGCCGGGTGCGCGGCGAGGCCAAGTCGTTCGGTCGAAGCTCGCCAATTGATATGGACCTTTCAGTTGGACCACAAGGTTTACCCTGCAAGAGTCTTTGAGAAAGGTCTGGCTATTTGACCGGCCAGCCCCGATGTTGATGTTGCCTCTGGGATTCATTCACTCCCCCATCGGCCGCGACGCGAGGCCACGAGGGGCACGGTCTATTTGAGCACCGACATATCGACCGGGCGAAGCCGGGCGCGTGTGCCCCGGGTGCTCACGCGTCTAAGTCATGCCCAAATGCCCTTGAAGAGCAGCCGGAGTCACCCCTATGCAGGTACTCGTCCGCGATAACAACATCGATCAGGCCCTTCGCGTCCTTAAGAAGAAGATGCAACGGGAAGGCGTGTTCCGCGAAATGAAGCGGCGGCGCTTCTACGAGAAGCCATCGGAGCAGGCGGCACGAGAAAAGTCCGAGGCGGTGCGCCGCCTCCGCAAGCTTGCTCGCAAGCAGGCGGTGCGGGAAGGACTGATTGCCGCGCCGAAAAAAAAGCCAGCACCGCTTCGCAGAGGCGCCGCAGCGCTCCCGTTGCCCGCAAATCCTAGACTGATTGCAACGAGGTGATCCGGTGCGGCTCTTTATCTTCGAATCAGAAGCAAACACCGGTTTGGGTTTGCGAGCGTTCGCCGGAGACGCGGCGGGCCGCAAGCTGCCGGATCAGTTTGGTCCCGGGCGGCAAATTGGTGCGGTCCGATCCGAGAGCGCACCTCGGATCGATGCGCGGTTATGTCGATGTCGGCGCGGACCGCCCGGGGGTTCCGGGAATTTCTGACGTAGCGGGGAGGCTGCGCCATGACGGAGGGGGAGCGCGCGATCCTTGACGCGATTGACGGTTGTGATCGCGTTGTCGCCTATTGCGACGAGGCACTCGATCGGTTCCGCGGCAGGAAGGCTCAGGGCCAGCTCACGCTGAGAACGGTGCCTGATCCGCCGCCGGCAGACACGCGGGCAGTGTTGGCCACGCTTCGGCGGCGCCTCGCAGCGACGAACGAACGCGAGGTGCTGGTGCGGCGCCTTGAGGTATTGCGGGGGGCATCGTGTCAAACAGCGTGACGGCCGCACCAAGATTGTCCGCGAGCCTTCGTGAGGAGCTGGCGCAGCTTGACTCGACCCTCTGGCGCTCGACGGCCGCGCTCTGGTGGTCGCGCTTCCTTCGCGGGCGATGGAAGCGCGGGTCAAGCCCGCGCATGGCGATGCCATTCGATCGAAATCCGCTTCTAGCGTGTTGAGGGCAAGTTTTGCCCCTTGATGACCTGCTGGGGTCAAAAGCGCCAGGCCAACAAAGCGGATGGCCATGTCCGATTCACCCCCGATCGCGTCGGGCTTGCCGCACTGTCGTTTTGCCCGCAGGGAGCACAACAGCCAATGGTCCGCGGTTTATTTGCATCGTGGATGCATGGGCACGCTCAATCTGTTTATGCGGCGATCCGCGGTTGAGACGTTCGACCCCAGGGCGGAGGGGAAGCGAAGCGATTTGGGCGCGGTGGAAAGTAGGCTAAGACCGAGTTCTTCGGAGAAGGGGAATTGATGGTGCGGAAACCGCGAGCGCCTGCGATGTCAAAGGAAGCTATGCGCCAGGAGTCCGAACGCTTGGTAAGAGAGGCGATGGCACGGAACGTGACCATCACGCAGGGCAAGACTCGGCTGGACGTGAAATGCAGTAAGTGCGGTGCGCCCAATCGCGTTAGCGCGGAGGTGGACCATGGCCGGGTGGAATACGCCTGCAAGGAATGCGGCCACAAACAAAAGACCTTGTGACCAGAAGACCGGTGGGTCTTTGGTCACTGTGGCAGGGACAACGTCGGTCGAGAGGACGTAGCCCGACCGACCTGCACAAAGGCTGCTTGCGGTCGTCGCTCATGGATGTCTTCTGCGGGTCAAGTGCCGCCTTCGCGAGCGATGTCTCTTGTGGGTCTTGTGTGACGAGTAACGCCGGTCCACTCGGCGATGCGTAACTGTACGAGAGATGAAGGAGGGCCCTTCGAGGTCGGCAATCAGGTGTTGATCTCAAGCCACCGCAAGCTGCTGTCGTCAAAAGCGATGGTGGTGAACGTTGCGGAAAAGTCGGAACAAGATTTCGACAGGTATGATTGAGAGAGGTGAGCGCAAGCGAACCGTCGGTGAAGTGTCGAAAGCAGTTTAGGCGATGTCAAAACCGGGGGCTGACCCTGCCTCCGGGATCAGCTTGGGGGATGCCTGATAATGAGACGGCCCAAGCGGCATCCGGCGCGAAGCTCAATCTGGCTCTTGTATGGAACGTGAGAACCTGGCCGGCGATGCCAAGGGAAAAAACACAAGCGGCTCCAACCGCGAGGCTGAAAGTACCGACGCGGCGGAGAGGGGCGGACTGCCTCGTAGTAGCGACGAAGCGGGGTAATGCCCGTGGAGCAAAGGGGGCAGGTCATCGCCATTGGATCGGGTCAACTGCTGTCGAGTGACCGGCTGCGGGAGGAGCCCGAGGCTGGCAACGCAACATCGTCATGAACGGCAGTCCACACCTGCCGAGTAGCATCCGCCAATGGTACGGCGACTCCCGCGGCCACTGGGAGGGCAATACGCTCGTGGTCGATGTAATGAACTTCAGTGCGAAGACCAATTACCAGGGCTCCAGCCAGAATCTGCATCTGATCGAGCATTGGACGCGCACAGGCCCGACCTCAATCGAATACGTCGCGACCATCGAAGATCCGACCGTGTGGACTCGTCCGTGGACCGTCAAGCAGGAGTTCACCCGGCAGAGCGAGGAAGCAAATCGATTCTACACGGAGCCGCGTTGTATCGAAGGAAATTACGGCCATCCGGGCTTGATGCGCGGGGCGCGCGCCGAAGAAATCGCGTATAAGGAGGGTCGCGGCCCGCATCCGGCAACAAAAGATAATGCCACGGATTTCGTCGGTGTCGAAGACGATCCGTTGCAGTAACGGGGAAAATTGCGGTCGCCTGAAAGCTGCCGTGGCACTGCAGCGCAGCCAAGGTTGACCGATCATGAGCCCTCCCGCCATCAGTCTGGCTCCGGCAGCGGACGGTCTTGGCTCACGAGATGTCCGGCCCGACCTAAGAAAGTCTAGGAACCCAATTCCCCGACACCGCAGTGTCTGTCGCAAGGTTTGGACTCGTCTGGAGACCGCAGGAGAGATAGAGATGGCTATGCGCATGAAACGACTTCTGTATTCGGTAGTTGCATCGTGTGCGCTCGCTGGCGCGTTGTACGTGCCCGCGTGCGCCGCAGGACTGAACATCGAGACCGCGACAATCGCCGACTTGAATGCCGCGTTTGCCGACGGAACGTTGACGTCCGAGCAATTGGTGAGCGCGTACCTCAAGCGGATCGAAGCCTACGACAAACAGGGCCCGGCCATTAACGCGATCATCACTCTCAACAAAAAGGCGCTCGACGAGGCGCGGCAGCTCGATGCGGAACGCAAGAGCGGCAACGTGCGCGGACCGCTGCATGGGATCCCCGTCGTGGTGAAAGATAACTACGACACCGTCGACATGCCGACGACGGCGGGATCTCAGCTTCTCGAAGGCCATATGGCGAAGCAGGACGCCTTCATGGTGAAGAAGCTGCGCGAGGCGGGCGCGATCATGCTGGCCAAGGTGAACCTCAGCGAGTTCGCCGGCAGCGGCGGCAGCGTAGCCGGGGCGACCGATCCTGCAATTATCAAGGCGGGCTCGGTACCCAACGGCTCCAGCTCCGCAGGCGGTCAGACGAAAAATCCGCACGAGCTCCTGCACGGTCCCGCCGGATCGAGCGGCGGCACAGGGGCCTCGGTTGCTGCCGCTTTCGCGCAATTTGGCTTGGGCACCGATACCGGCGGATCTGTCCTCCACGATGTGGCGGTGGCGCTGGGGGTCATGACCGGCGTCGATCCGGCCGACGATGCGACGCAGAAGAGCGCGGGGAGATTCGAGCGCGATTACACGAAGTACTTGAAGACGGGCGCGCTCAAAGGCGCGCGCATCGGGATCGCGCGAGACTTCATGGGAAAGGATGCCGGCACCGACGCGGTCGTCGAGGCCGCCATCGTCACGCTCAAAAAACTCGGCGCGGTCGTCATCGACTCCATCAAGTACCCCGACTACATCCTCCAATCGAAGGGGGCGCTGTACAACATCGTAACCTATGCGGAATTCAAGGCACAGATCGCTGACTATCTGAAAACGTCAGAGCCGCAGTACCCTAAGACACTCGACGAGATCGTCGCACGTGCGAATGATCCGAAGACCGGGTACCGGAGTCCGGAAAAGGCCGTCGCACTCAAATACACGGCGTCCGTTGCGCTGGATTTGAGCGATCCATCCTACATTGCCGCGAAGAACGAGGCGCTGGCGTCGACGAAGGCGGCGGTCATGGCGCTCTTCGCAAAATACCAACTGGACGCCATCGTCTATCCGACGTCGCCGCGTCCGGCCCTGTACATCAAGCCCGACGGTCTTCCGGCGCCGACCGATTCGCCGACGAACCTCGCCAACGAGAGCGGTTTTCCGGATTTGATTGTGCCTGCTGGCATGACGTGGTCGGGTCTGCCCGTCACGATTTCGTTCTTCGGGCAGGCGTTCAGCGAAGGGCAGTTGCTCGCCTACGGCCACGACTTCGAGCAGGCGACCAAAGCGCGGGTATTGCCCAAGCACACGCCCGCGCTACCGAGCGATGTGCTGGGGATGGCTGCAGCCCGGAACACGCCGTAAGCAGGCGGCTCGATGCGAAAGTCCTTGCCCCCTAGAGCATTTCTCGATTAGGTTAGGTGTAGCCTGAGTTTGCGAGATAAGCTTTACATTCTTCTTTGGAAACCCCTTTGAGAAAAGAGGCGATTGCTGTCCACAGCTGCTCAACAGTGCGCGCCTTCATTTTGCGTAAGAACGATTTGAGTCTTGCGAAGAGTTGTTCGATGGGATTGAGATCCGGGCTGTAAGCCGGCAGGAAAACGGCGCGTGCGCCGCGAGCTTCGATTGCTTCTTCGACCCCGTCGACCTTATGAGTGGAAACATTGTCCAGAAAGACGATCTGTCCCTTCTTCAAAGTTGGAGCAAGGATCTGTTCGACATAGGCCAGGAAGTGGGGTCCGTCCATCGGGCCATCCAGCACAAACGGGACGGCGACGCCATCATGGCGCAGGCCGCATATGAAAGTTGTTGTTTTCCAGTGGCCGTGTGGCACCTTATCGACGAGCCGTTTGCCTTGCGGAGCCCTGCCATAGAGGCGGGTCATCTTGGTGGTGGCAGCAGTCTCATCGATGAAGACAAGTTGTTTTGGATCAAGGGTTAGCTGTTCTCTCCGCAAGGCCTTACGGGCCGTGGCGACGTCGGGCCGATCTTGTTCGGCTGCGTGGAGGCTTTTTTTTAAAGGTCAGGTTGATGTGGTGGAGGAACCGAGAAATCCCCGATTGGCTCACCTTCACCTTTTCTTTCGCCAAGCGAACTTGAAGCTCAGCAAGCGTACTATCCGGTTGTTCCGCTACAAGTTCCTTAACCAGATCTGCATGTTGTTCAAGCGAGAAAGTCTTGTACCCGCCGAACTTGTCTGGACTGACACTGCCCGTTTCGCGCTTGCGCTTGATGAAACCGCCAACCGTGCTCAAAGCCATGTTGTACAGCTCAGCAACTTCCTCACGGGTATGACCGGCTTCGATTGCCGCAACGACACGTTCACGCAAATCGTCGGAATAAGGCTTCCCCATTCATCACTGGCCCCCTTTGCACCAGTGGGGATCTTGAATCCGATTCGCGCCGTCATGTGAATCCACAATCAGCGATTCAACCTTTTCGTCAAATGCTCTAGATATGGCAGGCCGCGCTGCGCATCTCGCTTTCCCCCTCACACCCGAGCGATCCGCTAGCGCTCGAAGCGCCGCCGTCTCTCCTTCGCGCCGACGAAATGATCGAATAAGCGGTTCGCTCCATGGCGGCGGCCAGGAATGCCCACCACACAAATCAACATCTTCTGATGCCGCGATGTACAGTCGGTGTCTGAGATGGGTCAGTTGCTGCCTCCCCGAGGATGCCGGCGTCACGGCCGGTGTACCCCGG
>WNFC01031314.1_pt1 | contig 11347 bp, 11 predicted proteins | sample 5400541 | NCBI WGS metagenome assembly WNFC01 (sample SAMN13153342, study PRJNA577476) | soil metagenome | isolation source: 120 cm saprolite under Douglas fir tree site 2 hole 2 replicate 1 | place: USA:California | collected 2015-04-18
CAAGTTCGGCGTCTGCTCGCGCGCCGAAGCGGCGCGCTGGATCGAGGCCGGCCGCGTGCAGGTGGACGGGCGCGTGGTGCGCGTCCCGGCCCGCCGCATCGACCCCCGCCAACAGGAGGTGCGCGTGGACGGCCGCCGCGCCGGCGACGACACCGAGCGCGTCGTCCTCGTCCTGCACAAGCCCGTCGGGTACATCACCTCGCGCGGGGACCCGGGTGGCCGCCCGACCGTGTACGACCTGCTCGACGAGGGAGGCCCCTGGGTGTTTCCCGTCGGCCGCCTCGACCGCGACAGCTCGGGCCTGCTCCTCCTCACCAACGACCACCGGCTGGGCCAGCGCCTGACCGATCCGGAGGCTCACGTCCCCAAGCGCTACCACGCGCGTGTCCGCGGCATCCCCGCGGCGGAGGCTCTCGGCGCGCTGCGCGAGGGTGTCCCGCTCGGAGATGGAACGGTGTCGCGTCCGGCCCAGGTGCGCGCGCTGGGCACGTCCCAGAGCGGCTCGAGCTGGCTCGAGATCGTCCTCACCGAAGGGAAGAACCGGCAGGTGCGCCGGATGTGCGCCAGCGTCGGCCACGACGTGGAGGAGCTCGTCCGCGTCGCCGTGGGCGCCTTCGAGCTCGGCGACCTCGCGCCCGGCCAGTGGCGGCAGCTTTCGTCGGCGGAGGTCGCCCGACTGGCCGGAGGCGCGTGATAGCATCCGCGCAACTGCCGAGGATTTCCTCATGAAGATGGCGATCGGGGTGGTGCTGATCGTGGCGGGCGTGCTCGCCCTCGTCTACCACGGGTTCTCGTACACCAAGGAGCGCCACGAGGCGAAGCTGGGGCCGCTGGAACTCCACGTCGACGAGAAGGAGCACGTCAACATCCCCGTCTGGGCCGGGGCGATCGCGATCGCGGGCGGGGTCGTGCTTCTGCTCGCGGACCGCAAGAAGTAAGCACTCGCGCCCGCCGCGGCCCTGAGCCGGCGGCCGCCACGCGGTCAGGCCCGGGCCGGGGCCTCCGCCTCGGGAGCGTCGCGCAGCTCCTGGTCCTTGTACTGGAGCTGGTAGAGCCGCCAGTAGAGGCCGCGCTGGGCCAGCAGTTCCTGATGGGTGCCCCGCTCGCGCACCCGCCCCTTGTGCAGGACGAGGATCTCGTCCACGTGCTGGATCGTCGAGAGCCGATGGGCGATGACGATCGCGGTGCGGCCCTGCAGGAGCACCTTCAGCGCGTCCTGGATGAGCGCCTCCGTCTCCGTGTCGACGGAGGAGGTGGCTTCGTCCAGGATGAGGACGCGCGGGTCGTGGGCCAGGGCCCGCGCGAAGCTCAGGAGCTGCTTCTGCCCGACGGACAGGGTGGCCCCGCGCTCGCGCACCGGCGTCTCGTAGCCCTCGGGCAGGGCCTCGATGAACCGATGCGCGTGGACGGCGCGGGCGGCCTCGCGCACCCGCTCGTCGGGAATGGCCGAGCCCAGGCGGATGTTCGAGGCGATGGTGCCCGAGAACAGATGCACGTCCTGCAGGACGAGGGCCAGGGACGATCGAAGCTGGGCGGGATCCAGCGCGCGCACGTCCACGCCGTCCAGCGTCACCCGTCCCTGCTGCACGTCGTAGAACCGGGTGAGGAGGCTGATGATCGACGTCTTGCCGGCGCCGGTGGCGCCGACCAGGGCCACGCTCCGTCCGGGCTCCACGGTGAAGTCGATGTCCTGCAGGACGGGCGTGCCGGGCTGGTAGCCGAAGCTGACGCTCTCGAAGCCGACGCGTCCCCGCACCTTCGAAAGGTGCACCGGCTGCGCGGGGGCCACCACCTTGGGCTCCGTGTCGAGCAGCGTGAAGATGCGCTCCGAGGAGGCCATGGCCGCCTGCAGGATGTTGAACTTCTCGGAGAGGTCGGAGATGGGCCGCCAGAACCGCTCCGAGTACTGGATGAAGGCCACCAGCGCGCCCAGGGTGAGCGTCCCCGCCATCACCCGCCACCCGCCGTAGAGGATGATGAGCGCGGTGGCCAGGGCGGCCAGGAGCTCGATGGCGGGGTAGAAGACCGCGTAATAAAAGATCTGGGCCAGGTTCGCGTCGGTGTGCTGCCGGTTGATGGCGGCGAAGGCCTCGCGGTTGCGCGCCTCGCGCCGGAAGAGCTGCACCACGGGCATGCCCGTGATGTTCTCCTGCAGGAACGCATTGATGCGCGCCACCCAGCGCCGCACCTCGCGGAACGTGGCGCGCGAGCCGGCGCGGAACCAGTTCGTCACCACGAAGAACAGCGGGATCACGGAGAAGGTGACGAGGGCCAGCTTCCAGTTCATGGCCATCATCACGCCCATGATCCCGAACAGCGTGAAGAGGTCGCCGAAGACGGTGACCACGCCGGAGGTGAAGAGCTCGTTGACCGCGTCCACGTCCGTGGTCACGCGGGTCATGAGGCGGCCCACCGGGTTCTGGTCGAAGAACGCGACGTGCAGCCGCTGCAGGTGGGCGTAGATCTCGCGGCGCAGGTCCATCATCACCTTCTGCCCGGTCATCTGCAGGAGGTAGACCTGGCCGAAGCGCACGACGAAGGCGAGGAAGAGGGCGCCGAGATAGAGAAGGGCGATGCGGTCCAGTCCCGTCGCGTTCCCCTGCCGGATGTACCGGTCGATGGCGATCTTCGTGAGGTACGGGCCGACGAGGTCCAGGGCCGCCATCCCGACGATGAGCAGGAAGGACGCCAGCACCGGCGCCCAGTAGGGTCGCAGGTAGCGCAGGAGCCGCCGCAGCAGGGTGCGGTCGTAGCTCTTGTCGACGGGATCGTCCTCGTGGAAGGCGGGCTTGCTCACGCCGTCTTCTCCATCTCGTCCTCGAGGAGCTGCCGCCGGTGCAGGTCGGCGTAGAACCCGCCGCGGGCGATCAGCTCGTCGTGGGTGCCCCGCTCGACGATGCGGCCCTCCTTGAGGACGACGATCAGGTCGGCGTCGCGCACGGTGGAGACGCGATGCGACACGAGGAAGGTGGTGCGCGTGGCCATCACGCCGCGCAGGCCGCGCAGGATGTCCTCTTCCGTCTGCGTGTCCACGGAGGCGAGGGCGTCGTCCAGGATGAGGATGGGCGGGTCGATGGCCAGCGCGCGCGCGAGGGCGGTCCGCTGCTTCTGCCCTCCGGAGAGGGTGATGCCGCGCTCGCCCACGAAGGTGTCGAGCCCCTTCGGGAAGTCGGCCACGTCCTTGCTGAGCTGGCTCACGCCCGCCGCCCAGCGCACGCGCTCGTCGCGATCGTCCGCGGGCGGCAGGCCGAAGGCCACGTTCTCGCCCACCGTCTCCGAGAACAGGAACGTCTCCTGCGGGACGTACCCGACGGCGCCGCGCAGGGTGGCCAGCGGCAAGTCGCGGACGTCGTGGCCGTCCACGAGCACCGTTCCCGGCGGCGCCTCGAAGAGCCGCGGGATGAGCCCCACCAGCGTGCTCTTCCCGGAGCCGGTATGCGGCCCATGGAGGCCTCGCCCCGCTCGAAGATGTTCACGACCCAGCCGAGGGCGATCATCGGCCAGTGCAGCATGGTCAGGTAGGCGCCGAAGGCCACGAACTCCCCGATCGTGATCGTTCCCGCCACCACCATCCGCCCGCCCAGCCACAGGACCAGCACCGCGCCCGTGCCCATGAGGAGCTGGATGCCGGGATAGAGGCTGCCGTACATGCGGATGAGCTGGCGGTTGCGGCGCAGGTACTCCTCGTTGGCGGCCTGGAAGCGCGCCATCTCGTGCGGCTCCTGCGCGTAGGCGCGCACCACCCGCGCCCCGGACAGGTTCTCCTGCACGACGGCGCTGATCTCGCTCAGCTGCGCCTGCACGGACTCGAAGCGATCGTGGATGCGCCGGCCGAAGTACCGCACGAGGGCGGAGACGAAGAGGAGCGGGACCAGCGAGAGCAGGAGCAGCCGCGGCGAGATGCGCAGCATGAACACGATCGTCCCCACGAACGTGGCCAACGTGCTCGCCGCGTACATGATCCCGGGCCCCAGCACCATGCGTACGGCGGAGAGGTCGTTGGTGGCCCGGCTCATGAGGTCGCCCGTGCGGTGGCCCTGGTAGTAGCGCGCGGGGAGCCGGGTGAAGTGCGCGTAGAGGTCGTTGCGCAGCTCGAACTCGACCTCGCGGCTGATGCCGATGAGCACCTGCCGCATCACGTACAGGAAGAAGGCCTCGAAGACGACGATGCCCATGATCAGGGCGGCGTAGAGCCACAGCTTGCCGTGGGTGACGCCGGTGGTGAGGTCGTCGATGGCGTGGCGGAGCACCCAGGGCGAGGCGATGGAGAGGGCGGTGCGCACGAGCAGGCAGGACATTCCCCACGCGAGCCCCCGGCGTTGCCGGGCCAGGTACGGGAGGAGCCGCCGGAGGTGGCGCGGCGGCTTCAAGGCGAGGCCGCCGTCAGTGACGCCGGAGGGCCGCCGCTTCTGCCTTGCGCTTCCGGTCCAGCTCCGCGCTGGCCCGGAGCAGGTGCGGAAGGTTGTCCTTCTCCCAGGCCAGGGCCTGACGATGCCAGGGATAGCGGGCCTCCGCTTCGCGGAAGACGCGGGAGTGGTAGACCGTCCGTCCGGCGCGGTCGGGGATCCCGCCCAGGTGGTGATGGAGCATCTCGTGGTAGACGACGCTCTCCAGGAAGTACTGCGGCACGTCGCGGCGGTCGAGCACGGGATGGATGCGGATCAGCCCGAGCACGGGATCGTAGCTGCCGAAGGTCAGGCCGCCGCGGCGCGCGCGGCCGCTGCCCCGGCCCCAGGTGAGGGGCACGCGCAGGGCCGCGTTGAAGAAGCGCGCGTTCAGCCGATCGAACACCTGCTGCAGGTCGTGCACGCGGCCGGAGGTCAGGAGCGGGGGTAGCTGCCGCGGCACCTTGCGCACGCGGTGCAGGTTCTCGTTCATGAACCGGCGCACCTCGCTGTCCGCGCTGCGGCTCGTGCGGCGCAGCGAGCGCGCCACCGCGCGCACCACGGCCAGCGGCGCGTGCAGGAACATGCGATGGAGGCGCAGGTGGATCACGCCCGTCTTGCGGCGGAAGGAGAGGAGCACCGAGCGATTCTGGGTGAGGGTGAGGCGCAGCGGCCGCGACGTCTCGCGCAGCAGCGCCGCCTCCAGCCCGTAGCCATCCCAGAGTGGCGCTTCCTCGAAGGGCAGCGACAACTGACGAGCTCGGGAGCCTGCCAACGACGCCATGGGAAATCCTGGAAAAGGATGGACCAGAGGACAGACAAGGTCAAGGCCCCGGGGGGCATGCACGCGGGGTGCGAAGGACGCGAACGGTCTCGAGCACGCGGACGAGCACGGACACCCGAACCGAAACGAGCACGTGCACGACAACGAACACGACGACGAGCGCGAGAACGAGCGAGAAGAAGTGCTGGAGAGCGCGCGACAACAACGAACGGGGCACGAGGCACGTTTACGTGCACGGGCACGTGAACGGTTGGTGCGGTCCCGGCTATTTCTTGTGCCCGAGGGGCACGTAGTACTGCGTGCCCTTCCCCATGCCGCGGATCTGCTTGAGCAGGTCGTCGACGTCCTCCGTGCGCGAGACGAAGTCCACGTCGGCGGTGTTGACGACGAGGAGCGGCGTCGCCGTGTAGTGGAAGAAGTAGTGGTTGTAGGCGCGATTGACTTCCGCGAGGTACTCCTCGCTCAGGCGCGCCTCCTCCGGCCGGCCGCGCGTGCGGATCCGACGCAGCAGGATCTCCGTGGGCGCCTGGAGGTAGACGACGAGGTCGGGCCGCGGCACGCTCTCGGCGAGCAGCGAGTAGAGCTTCTCGTAGATGAGCAGCTCCGAGTCGTCGAGGTTGAGGAACGCGAACAGCTTGCTCTTCTCGAACACGTAGTCGGAGAGGGTGAAGCTCTGGAAGAGCGTCCGCTGCGTGAGCTCCTGCTGCTGGCGGTAGCGCGAGAGGAGGAAGAAGAGCTCGATCTGGAAGGCGGCTCCCGGCCGTCCCTCGTAGAAGGGAGTGAGGAACGGGTTCTGTCCCCATTCCTCCATGACCGTGCGCGCCTCCATGCGCTCGGCCAGGCGCTCCACCACCGACGACTTGCCCACTCCGATCGCCCCTTCGATGACGATGTAGTGGGCCGCCATCAGCGCGCCACCACGCGCCCGGGCCAGACCTCGACGCGCGAATGGTCCGGGCAGGCGGCCAGCAGCTCCGCGACCGTGCGCCCGAGGCCGGGATGGCGGAGGTCCGGCGCGAGCTCCGCCAGAGGTACCAGCACGAAGCGCCTTTCGTGGAGGCGCGGGTGGGGAAGGGTGAGCGTGCCCGTGTGCCGCCGGAGATCGCCATGGAAGAGGATGTCCACGTCGAGGGTGCGGGGGGCATTCCGCACGCCGCGCACGCGGCCGGCCGCCGCCTCCGTCTCCAGCGCCACCTGCATCAGCGCCTCCGGCGAGAGCGCCGTCTCGGCGGCCGCGACCAGGTTCAGGTAGGGCCCTTGCGCCGGCCCGCCCACCGGCTCCGTCTCGTAGATCGAGCTGCGCGCCGTCACCCGCGCGCCGCGCGCCCCCAGGGCGGCCAGGCCCCGCTCGAGGTGGCCCTCGCGATCGCCGAGGTTGGAGCCGAGGCCGAGATACACGGTGACGGCGGGCATGGTCGGGCAAGTCTACCTTCGGTCGCCGCCCGGTCCGGACCCGGGCCCGCTTGACGCCTCGCTCCAGGGCCATCGACAATGAATCCGGATTCAGTAATCCCATGGCCCGCAAGCGCAGCGACGACAAGCGAAGACGAATCCTGCAGGCGGCGGTGAAGGTCTTCGCGCGCAAGGGCTACTTCGCGGCGCGGGTGGCCGAGATCGCGCAGCGCGCGGGCGTGGCCGACGGGACCATCTACCTGTACTTCCGCGGCAAGGAGGACATCCTCGTCTCCCTCTTCGACGAGCTGATGGCGGAGCACGTGGAGCGGGCGCGCCAGGAGATGCAGGCGGTGGAGGACGCGCCCTCCCGCCTCCGCCTCATCGCCGAGCACCACCTGCGCGCGCTGGGAGCCGATCGCGACCTCGCCGTCGTCTTCCAGGTGGAGCTGCGGCAATCCACGAAGTTCATGGAGCGCTTCACCGCGTCCTGGCTGGGGCGGTACTTCGACCTCGTGGGCTCCGTCATCGAGCAGGGCCAGCGTGAAGGCACCCTGCGCGCGGACGTGCCGCGCAAGCTGGTGACCAAGGCCTTCTTCGGGACGCTGGACGAGCTGGTCACGTCGTGGGTGATCGGCCGGAAGGACTATGATCTGGCCTTGCTGGCCGGGCCGGCGGTGGACCTCCTCCTCCGCGGGGCCGCCGCGGCCGGCGCTTCCGCTTCGGGCCGCGCCGTCCTGAGCGTGGCCGCGGGGCGGGGAGGCCGATGAAGATGCCCACACGCACGCTGTGCGAGATCTTCTACCACTCGGTCGACACCTACCGGAAGCCGGACCACCTCCGGGCGAAGCGCGGCCAGAGCTGGGGTGACATCAGCTCCGAGGAATTCCGGCGCGCGGTCGAGGAGCTGTCGATGGGCCTGCGCGCGCTGGGCCTCGAGAAGGGCGATCGCGTGGCCCTGCTCGCCGAGAACCGGCCGGAGTGGGCCTACGTGGACCTGGCCACCTTGTGCGCGGCCGCGGTCGACGTGCCCATCTACCCGAACCTGCCCCCGGCCCAGGTGCTCTACGTCCTCAACGACAGCGAGGCCAAGGTGGCCATCGCCTCCACCGCGGCGCAGGTGAAGAAGGTGCTCGAGGTGCGCGCGAAGGCCCCCCACCTCGAGCACGTCATCCGCTTCGACGACCCGCCCCAGGAGGGAACCCTCTCCCTCGACGAGGTGCGCGCGCGCGGTCGCGAAGCGCTGGCCGCGGACCGCGACGCGGTCCGGCGCCGCGCCGCGGAGGTCGCGCCGGAGGACCTGGCCACCCTCATCTACACCTCGGGGACCACGGGCGACCCCAAGGGCGTGATGCTCACCCACGACAACATCGTGTCCAACGTCCACGGGGCCCTGGCCGCCTTCGGTGACTTCGGTCCCAGCGACGTCGCCCTCTCGTTCCTGCCCCTCTGCCACATCTTCGAAAGGATGGGCGGGCACTACTTGATGCTCCAGCAGGGCGTGACCATCGCCTACGCCGAGAGCGTGGAGAAGGTGCCCGCCAACATGGTCGAGGTGCGGCCCACCCTGATGCTCTCCGTGCCGCGCCTCTACGAGAAGATGTACGCGCGCGTGCAGGAGAAGGTGGCCGCCGACTCGGCCCTGAAGCAGCGCATCTTCCGCTGGGCGCTGGGTGTCGGGCGCCAGGTCTTTCACGCGAGCGTCGAGCACCGCAACCCCGGCCTCGGGCTCCGCGCCCGGCACGCCCTGGCCGACCGCCTCGTGTTCGCGAAGATCCGCGAACGTACGGGCGGACGGCTGCGCCTCTTCGTCTCCGGGGGCGCGCCCCTCGCGCGCGAGATCGGGGAGTTCTTCGGCGCCGTCGGCCTGATCATCCTGGAGGGCTACGGCCTCACCGAGACGAGCCCGGTCATCGCCGTCAACCGGCCGGACCGCATGAAGCCGGGCAGCGTGGGGCCACCCCTCCAGAACGTCGAGGTCACGATCGCGGAGGACGGCGAGATCCTCACCCGCGGCCCCCACGTCATGCAGGGCTACTACCACAAGCCGGAGGCCACGGCGGAGGCCCTCGACCGCGACCGCTGGTTCCACACCGGTGACGTCGGGATCATCGATGCGGAGGGCTTCCTCGTCATCACCGACCGCAAGAAGGACATCATCGTGACCTCGGGCGGCAAGAAGATCGCGCCTCAGCCCATCGAGAACGTCCTGAAGACGAACCCGCTCATCGGCGAGATCGTGATGATCGGCAACAAGCGCAACTTCCCCTCCGCCCTCATCGTCCCCAACTTCGACAACCTGCAGAAGTGGGCGCGCGAGCACGGCCTGAGCGCGGCCTCGCCCGAGGACCTGGTGCGTGACCCGCGCGTGGTCGCCCTCTACGACCAGACGATCAAGGACCTGACCAAGGACCTCGCGCAGTTCGAGCGCATCAAGAAGGTCGCCCTCCTGCCCCGGGAGTTCACCCTGGAGGCGGGCGAGCTGACGCCGACCCTGAAGGTCAAGCGCCGCGTGGTCGAGCAAAAATACAAGGACGTGATCGACCAGTTGTACGAAGGCGCCGCGGCCTGACCCGGATGGCGTCTATCTCAGCCATCCGGGAGGGATGCTCTGACGGCGGGCGCTCTCCTCGAGGTCGTCCAGCGCCTTCTGCGCGGCCACCATCGAGGCCTTGGCTTCCGCCACCAGGCGCTGGAGTTGCTCCTTGTCGCGAACGAGGGTCTTTCCCGTACGCGTATCGACGACGTCGCGGCCGGAGGGGGGCGTGATCGGCGCGGTTGACGTCGTGCCGGGAGTGGCCGCGCCGGGCTCCGAGGGATCGTTGGCGAGCCGCCCCTTGTTGGATTTGAGCTCCTCCTCGGAGATGACGGGCGCCTTGGCGCCGGTCTTCTCGTGCTGCTTGCGCCGCTCTTTCTCCTTCTCGGCCACCTGCCCGAGCGATTGCGCGGACACGAGCGCGGGCAGGACCATCGCCAGCACGGTGGCACCAAGGGTGCGGATCATGTCGTCCTCCTAGAGGCGGGCTTCTTCGGTGGCACTGACTCGTCCCGTCGGCTGCAGCCCCTCGTAGTGGCGCAGGAACCACTGGTAGGACGAGGCGATGCCCTCGCGGAGCGCGATGCGGTGTCGCCAGCCGAGCCCGTGCAGGCGGCTCACGTCCAGAAGCTTCCGAGGCGAGCCGTCGGGCTTGGTGGTGTCCTGCACGATGACGCCTTGCGGGTGGACGATCTCGCGGACCATCTCCGCGAGGGCGCGGATGGTGAGGTCCTCGCCGGTGCCCACGTTGACGTGCGTCTCCTCGTCGTAGTGCCGCATCAGGAACACGCAGGCATCGGCCAGGTCGTCCACGTGCAGGAACTCGCGCCGCGGTGTGCCCGTTCCCCAGATCGTGACTTCGGTTCGGCCCTCCAGCTTTGCGTCATGGAACTTGCGGATCATGGCGGGCAGGACGTGGGAGCTGGCGAGGTCGAAGTTGTCGTTGGGCCCGTACAGGTTCGTCGGCATGGCGGAGATGAAGTTGGAGCCGTACTGCTTGCGGTAGGCCTGGCAGAGCTTGATGCCGGCGATCTTCGCGATCGCGTACGGCTCGTTCGTCCATTCCAGCGCGCCCGTGAGGAGGTGCTCCTCGCGCATCGGCTGCGGGGCCTCGCGCGGGTAGATGCAGGAGCTGCCCAGGTAGAGCAGCTTCTCGGCGCCGAAGAGGTACGCGGCGTGCACCACGGTGGCGTGGATCATCATGTTGTCGTAGATGAACTCGGCCGGGCGCGTGGAGTTGGCCAGGATGCCGCCCACCGTCCCCGCCACCAGGAAGACGTACTCGGGGCGATTGGCGCGGAACCAGTAGGTGACGGCCGCCTGGTCGCGCAGGTCGAGCTGCTCGCGCGTGGCCACGAGCACGTGGCGAAACCCCTCCGTATCCAGACGTCGCAGGACAGCCGAGCCCACCAGCCCGCGGTGGCCGGCGACGAAGACTCGAGAGTCCGGAGTCAGGGGCATGGATGAGGAGTCCCGTGAATGGCGGCGCCGGATGTCATTATAGGGCCGACGCATTCCTTGACACCTTTCCGAATCCTGGCCTAACCTGCCGGAGGCCGATCGCGGAGGTCGGCGGCGCATGGTTCTCGACTGGCTGGCGAAAGGGAAGGCCGCCGGCCTGCCCGAGTTGCTGGCCCGCAAACAGTTCGGCAAGGCCGTCGAGCTGGCGCAGGCCCAGCACGACGCGCAGCCGCGGGACGGCCGCCTGCGCCTGCAGCTGGCGGACACGCTCATCGCCGCCGGCCGGGGCCGGGAGGCCGTCCCCCTGCTGCGCGAGATGGCGGACGATCTGGCCGCGGAAGGGTTCGCGGCCAAGGCCATCGCCCTGCTGAAGCGGATCCAGAAGATCGATCCTGGCCGCATGGACATCGCGGGCCGCCTGGCCTCGCTCATCGCGGACCGCGCGCGCCGGGACACCGCGGCCCCGCGTCCGCCCGCGCCCACGGCGGCTCCGGACCTGCCCGAGTTCGGAATGGAAGAGATCGGCGATGAGTCGATCGACCTCGAACCACCGCCGCGGCCGGCCCGGCGCGCGCCCGCCCTCTTCCCCGACTTCTCGGACGAGGAGCTGGTGGCGGTCATGGGCGGCCTGCGCCTCGTCGAATTCAAGGCCGGCGACCTCGTCGTCTGCGAGGGCGAGCCGGGCGACAGCCTCTTCCTCGTCACGACGGGCACGGTCAAGGCCTGGATCCGCAACCGCGAGGGCCGCTACGTCCTGGTGCGCAGGCTGGGCGAGGGCGACTTCTTCGG
>WNFC01008454.1_pt1 | contig 11346 bp, 10 predicted proteins | sample 5400541 | NCBI WGS metagenome assembly WNFC01 (sample SAMN13153342, study PRJNA577476) | soil metagenome | isolation source: 120 cm saprolite under Douglas fir tree site 2 hole 2 replicate 1 | place: USA:California | collected 2015-04-18
GCCGGCGCGGAACGGACCGGCGGGTGCGTGGCCGGAAACCCAGCGCACGTCCTCAACCTCGCAGTCGGTGCGGAGCAGGTCGGCGGCGGTGCCGACCCGAACGGTGTTGGTCTTGGGCTGCAGGGCGGTCACGTATCGCGGCTCCTCGGCCGGGCCGTGGGTCCGCAGCCGCAGCCCCGATCGCTGGCCCACCGTGTACAGCGCCACGCCATCGTGATCGCCGATCACCCGACCCTGCTCGTCCTCGATCGGGCCGGCCGCCACCCGTGCCGCAAACCGTTCCTTCAGCAAGGTGCGATAGCTGCCATCGGCGATGAAGCAGATCTCCTGGCTCTCCGCCTTGTCAGCGGTGGCCAGCCCCAGGGCCCTGGCCCGCTCGCGCACCTCCTGCTTCTGCATGCCCCCCACCGGAAACCGGACCAGCCCCAGTTCGCGCTGCCCCAACTGGTAGAGCACATAGGACTGGTCCTTGCGGGCGTCCGCCGCTTTGAGCAGGCGGTACCCGTCGGAGCCGCCGTGCACCCGCGCGTAATGACCGGTGGCCACCGCGTCGGCGCCCAGGGCCAGCGCCTTTTGCAGCAGCAGCCCGAACTTGATCGCCTCGTTGCACCGGATGCAGGGGTTCGGCGTGCGACCGTCGAGGTAGGCCTGGGTGAAGGGGTCGATGACCGCCGAGCGAAACTCGCGCTCGAAATTCAGGACGTAGTACGCAATGCCCAGGCGGTGGGCGACTCGCCGCGCGTCCTCAACCGCGTCCAACGAGCAGCAGCCGTGGTGCTTATCGAAGTCGCGGGCGGCCATTTCCTTGGGCCAGAGCTGCAGGGTGACCCCGAAGACTTGATGGCCTTCATCTCGCATCAGCGCCGCCGCCACCGATGAGTCGACGCCGCCACTCATGGCGACGGCGACCTTCACGAGCTTAGCCGCTCCACCCGCACGCCGCGGCTGCGGCAGAACTCGAGCGCTTGCTCAACGGCCGACGGCTCGCCCTCGATATCGAGCTCGAGCCAGCCCGACGAATCCTCGCGGACGTCGGCGTGGCGGATGTTGGTGACCACCTTATATTGCTGGCCCATCTGGTAGACGACCGGGTCGTTGGCGGTCTCGGTGCTGAAACTCAGGCGGACGGTCGTCCGCGCCATGATCTATTGGGCGCCGCCCGCCACCGCCGGGACGATCGACACGTCGTCGTTCTCGGCCAGGGGCGTCTGCAGCCCGGAGCCGAAGCGGATGTCCTCGTCGTTTCGGTAGATGTTGATGAATTGGCGCAGTTGGCCCTGGGGGTCGTAGAGGCGCTCCCGGAACCCCGGGTACTGCTTGTCCAGCGCCTCCAGAGCCTGGCCGACGGTTCCGCCGTCGACCTCGACGATCGCGGCACCCCGGGTAAGCTGGCGCAGTGCGCCCGGAACGCGGACTTTGACCGCCATGGTCCGACAATTATAGGTGAGGTTCGTTAATTCCCCTCCCCTTTGGGGAGGGGCAGGGGAGGGGCAGAGGTGAGCTATCTGCTCGGCCTTACGTGCAGCGGCTGTGACCGCGCGCACTCCGCCGGCATCCCGCACAACCGGTGCGACTCCTGTGGCCAGCCGCTCCTCGCTCGCTACGACCTCGATCGCCTGAGGCGCGAGTGGCCGAAGCCGGCCTTCAGCACGCAGGCGTGGAGCCTGTGGCGGTATCGGGTGCTGCTCCCACTGGCGGACCCCGATGTGCCCGTTTCGCTGGGCGAGCCCGTCACCCCGCTCGTGCGCAGCGACCGGCTGGGCGATGACCTGGACCTACGCCACGTCTCTATCAAGGACGAGGGGCGGCTGCCGAGCGGTTCCTTCAAGGCCAGGGGCGCCGCCGTCGGGGTGACGATGGCCCGCGCCCTGGGCCAACAGCGACTCGCCCTTCCAACGGCGGGGAACGCCGGCGGCGCCTGGGCCGCGTACGGCGCCCGTGCCGGCTGCACGGTGCTGGTGGCGATGCCCCAGGACGCGCCCCTGGCCAACCAGAAAGAAGTGCTGGCGATGGGGGCCGAGCTGCTGCTGGTGCCGGGCACCATCGCCGATGCTGGTCGGGCCATCGCCGAGCGGGTGGGCGACGGCTATTTCGATGCCGGTACCTTTCGGGAGCCCTACCGAGTGGAAGGCAAGAAGACGATCGCGTTTGAGCTGGCGGAGCAGCTGGGGTGGCGCTGGCCCAGCGTGATCGTGTATCCGACCGGCGGAGCGGTGGGGTTGATCGGCATCTGGAAGGCCGTCCAGGAGTTGGCCGCGGTGGGGTGGGTCACCTCTCCCCTCCCCCGCCTGGTTGCCGTCCAGGCCGCCGGCTGTGCGCCGCTGGTCACCGCATTCCGAGCGGGCGCCGATCACGCCGAGCCGGTTCCGGACCCGCACACCGTCGCTCCCGGCATCCGGGTGCCCAGCCCGCTGGCCGATCGGCTGGCCCTCCGGGCCCTGCGGGAGAGCGGTGGGACGGCGATCGCGGTCTCGGACGCGGACCTCCTCCAGGAGATGCGCCGGGCCACACGATTGACCGGGATCCTGTGGAGTTGCGAAGGCGCCGCCACCATCGCCGCCGTTCGCGCCCTGCGGGCCAGCGGGTGGCTCGCGGCTGAAGACGAGGTCGTCCTCTTGAATACCGGCTCGGGCCTGAAGACCCTGGACCTGTTCTAGCCCGCGGCGGCGTCGTCCCGCGCAATCAGCACCGGGTCGGGGCGCAGCGCCAGCCGCACCCGGGTGCCGGCGGTGAGGGCGCTGGCTTCTGACGTTGGCAGCTGGGCGAGGACCGTCACATCCCCCAGGTCGACTGTGACCCGGCTGGTGGCACCCAGGAACGCGGTGGCGATCACGATGCCGACCAGAGGCCCGGAGGCCAGCTGACCATCCGTCGTCAGCGTCACCGCTTCGGGCCGCACCAGGGCGACCGCCGGTCCGTCGGGCGCCTCGGGCTGAACCAGCGGCAACCGAGTTCCCCGCACGTCCACGGCGCCCCCGCGAACCATCCCGGCCAGCCGGTTGGTCAGACCGACGAACGAGGCGACAAACGGCGTCGCCGGTCGCGAGTAGACCTCCACCGGCGGCCCCAGCTGCTCGATCCTGCCCGCGTTCATCACGCCGACCCGGTCCGCGATCGCGAGCGCCTCCTCCTGATCGTGGGTCACGAAGAGGGTGGTGATTCCGACCTCGAGCTGCACGCGGCGGATCTCGTCTCGCAGTCGAGACCGCACCTTGGCATCGAGAGCTGACAGCGGCTCGTCCAGCAGCAGCACCTTGGGCTGGATCGCCAGCGCGCGGGCCAGCGCCACCCGCTGCTGCTGGCCGCCCGAGAGCTGGTGCGCGAACTTGTTGGCGTGCGCCGAAAGGCCGACCAGCTCCAGCGTCTCCGCCGCCCGCTTGCGGCGCTCGGCCGCCCCGACCTTGTGCAGCTGCAGACCGAAGGCCACGTTCTGCATCGCGGTCATGTGCGGGAACAGCGAGTAGGCCTGGAACACCATGCCGATCTCGCGCTTGTTGGCCGGAAGATTGGTGACGTCCTCGCCACCGAAGACGACCAGTCCACTGTTCGCCTCTTCCAGGCCCGCCACCAGGCGGAGGGCGGTGGTCTTGCCACACCCCGATGCCCCCAGCAGCGCCACCAGCTCGCCCGGGGCGAGGGTGAGACTGAGCCCGTTGAGGGCCGAGACGCCCGCGTAATGGCGGCGCAGGTCCTCGAGGCGGACCTCCACCGCTGCGCCTCGACCTCCGATCACGGCCTTCACCTCAGGCCTCCTCGGCGCGCGCCATCCGTGCCCGTGGGCGGCCGACGAACGACAGGATCAGCAGCAGGACGAACGCGAACAAGAGGGCCGCCACCGCGACCGCGATCGACGTGCTGGCGCTGACGAAGTTCTCATACAGGATCGCGACCTGCAGGTTTTCGTAGAGCAGCAAGTTGGCGAAGGTGAACTCGCCCAGGACCAGGGCGACCGAGAGCAGGCAGGCGTTCAAGATCGCGCCCGACATGTTCGGGACCACCACCCGCAGCATCACCGTGCCCCATCCCGCCCCCAGGCTGCGAGCCGCCTCGCTCAGCGTCTTCAGGTCGATCGAAGCCAGACCGGCATCCAGCGTGCGGTAGGTATAGGGCAGGACCAGGACCAGGTAGGCGAACGCGAGCATCAGGATCGAGTCACTCACGTTGATCTTGATCCACCGGTACAGCGGCACCATGCCGACGACCAGGGCGATCGCCGGGACCGTGAGCGGCAGCAGGCAGATGAACTCGATGATTCTCGTCAAACCCGGAAGTCGCAGCCGCACCCAGACCATGGTCGGAAGCAGCAAGACCAGCATCCCGACCGAGGTGATGGCGGCCAGCTCCAGCGAGACGGTGATCGCCTGCACGAGGTCGGGAACCTTGATGATGTCCGCCCAGGTTTGCAGCGTCCGGGGTGCGGTCAGGCTGTTGCCGCGGGTCGAGAACTCCACCATGGCGCCGATCGGAACCAGGAAGAACGCCCCCATGACCAGGAAGACGGTGACGCGAAAGACCCCCAGCCTGAAACGGCGCGCGCGATTCATTCGAGCGCACCCCGGCGGCGGTCAGTCATCGCAGCCATCGGCCACTTCGTTGCTGCAGCACGGCGTACAGGACCGTGACGATCGTGACGATGAGAATCATGGACACGGCCAGCGCTTTCGCGAGCCCGGGCTGGGCGCGGCCGGTCTCGCTGGTGAGCAGGTTGCTGATTGCCAGGGGCACGATCAGGCTCCCCTGGTTGATGAGGGCTTGCGCGGTGGCGTACGCGGAGAACGCGTTCGCAAACAGGAGCAGCGTGCAGCCCAGGAATGATGGCGCCAGCAACGGGCCCGCCACGTACCGCCAATAGTGCCAGCTGGTGCCGCCCAGGCTCTCGGTCGCCTCCCGCCACTGCGGCCGGATGCCGTCCAGCGCCGGCAGAAAGACGAGAACCATCAGGGGGATCTGGAAATACACGTAGAGGAGGGTGAGGCCGCTCAGTTCGTAGAGCCAGACCTTCCCGTTGGGGAAGATGTTGATGCCGTGCTGTTGAAGCAAGATGGTCACGAAGCCGGTCGTGCTGAGTGTGGCGAGGAACGCGAAGGCCAGCGTGACGCCGCCGAACTGCGCGAGCACGCCCGAGGCCGACGTTACCGCGCGCCGGAGGAGGCCGCGCGGATTGCCGGTGGCCACCGCGTACGCCAGCAGGGCGCCGGCGAGCCCCCCCGCCAGGGCGCTCACCAGGGACACGACCGCGCCGTTCACGAAAGACTTGACGAGGAATGGCTGGTTGATGGACGTGAAGTTGGAGATGGTCAGGCTGCCGTCTTTGGCGGCAAACGACCCAACACCAATGATCACGGTGGGCAAGAGCAGGAACACGCCCACATACGCGAAGAACGGCACCGCCCCAAGCCACGAAAGAGGCAGCCGCCGCCCGCCCCTCCAGGGGCGAGCGGCGGCGTGAACGGCCGGGCTACCGGCAGGCGTCAACCGATCGCCGCCGACCAGTGCGTAGAGACGTACGTACCCGCGGCGACCTGCTGTGCCTGAGACGGGTAGAGTGGCGTGCCCGTCACGGCGGGCAGAGCCGCCAGGGCAGCCTGATCGATCGTCCCAGCCGTTTTCATTGCCGTCTGGCGGACAGGCCGACACGCGCCCTTGAGATAGATGTTCTGTCCTGCATCCGAATAGATGAACTCTTGCCAGAGCCGCGCGGCGGCGGGGTGGGGCGCCGTCTTGCTGATGGCCTGGGCATAGGAGCCAAAGAGCGTCGCGTTCGGTGGCACGAAGACCTTCCACGTCGAAACGTCCTTGACATGGGTCAGGGAGTTGTAATCCCATTGGAGCAGGACTGGGGTCTGCCCAGCCTTGACGGTGGCGGCCGTCCCGATCACGGGCACGAAGTTCCCCGCCACCTTCAGCTGATGGAAGAAGTCCACCCCCTTGCTCACATCGTCCAGCGATCCGCCGTTGGCGACGGACGCCATGATGACGCCGTTCAAGGCCTGGTTGGATTGGGTCGGGTCGCCGGCGAGCGCGACTTTGCTCCTGAACCCAGCGCCAAGGAGGTCCGACACCGCGCTGATGGTGCCGCCGGGGACCTTGCTCGAGTCGTAGCCGATGGCCATGAACCCGCCGTAGTCCGAGTACCACAGGCCGGTTGCTTCCTTCAGACTGTCTGGGAGGTCGCCCCAGGTCGCCACCTTGTAAGGGGCGAAGACGGCCGTGTTGGAGACGGCGACTTTGAGGCCCACGTCCACCACATCAGGGGCGGTCGAGGTGCCCGCGTTCTGGTTGATGGCATCGACCTCCTGCTGGCTGCTGCCGTTGGGGTTTTCGGAGTTGACGGCGATGCCGTACTTGGACGTGAAGGTACTGATGGCCTCGCCGTAGTTGCACCAGTCCGGCGGTAGCGCGATCACGTTGAGCTTGCCTTCGGCCTTGGCTGCCGCGACCAGCGCGGACATCCCGCCCAGGTCGGCTGCGGACTTGGCGTCGCCCGCCTTGACGGTCGACGCGGGCGTGTTCGTCCCGCCACAGGCCGTCAGCAGCAGGATGGCACCCACCAGGATGCCTAGTCGGTTGGCGCGGTTGTTCATAGATCCCCTCCTCTAAGGTCGACCGATTTGTCCCATCGTTTTAACCATCCCGGGACGGGATGTCAAGGAACGGCCGCGACGCCGCGGCGATCGGATGCCGCAGACTCACGGCGATGGCTGATCGAGGCGCCAGAGTGATCCTGTTAGGCCTGGATGGCTTTCCCGCCCGCGTCATCTCGCCTGAGATCACGCCGCGACTGTGGCGGCTCGGGGAATCCGGCGGGCGGGCCGCCTACGGTGTGACCGCCCTGCCCTCCTCGACCTATCCCGGCTTTGCCTCCCTGCTGACCGGTCGCCTGCCCCGGGCGCATGGGGTCCGGACCACCGCCGCCCTCGTCTACAGCGAGCTGCCCGCGTGGGCCGGTTCCTGGCGCCAGGTCCAGGTTCCCACCCTGTTCGACGCCTGCCGGGCTGCCGGCCTGGCCAGCGCCGCCATCCAGGGCGACCACCTGATGCACGGGTTGCTTAAGACCGAGGCGGCCAACCGCATCTGGCCACCGAATGGGACGGTCCCACCCGGCACGCCGCTGGATGATCATGGGTACCCGACCAACGCCGCCGTCCGGCCCCACCTGATAGCGGCCATAGCGGACGGGGCTGCGGACTTCGTCTTTGGCCATCTGAACGAGGCCGATACCATCGGCCACGACCTCGGTCCCGACTCCGAAGCCGCCCGCGCCTGCTACCGGGCCACGGACGCGGTCATTGGCGAGCTCCTGGATGCGGCGGTCGACTGGGAACGCACGCTCGTGATCGTCGTCTCGGACCACGACATGGAGCCGCGCACCAGCAACCAGCCGATCAAGCTTGTCGACGCGGCCGAAGACGTGGTCGACGCGGTGATCGCTGATGGCGGATCGGCGCTCGCCCATCTTCGACCTGGAGTCAATCACGAGACGGCCGTCGGCGCCATTGGCGCCGTCGAGGGTGTGGGGATGTGCGTCGACGGCGATGCCGATTTCGTCATCGCCGGAGCTCGGCCAGGGTTCATTTTCGACGCCCCCTACCTCCCGCCGGGCGGCTACCACGGCGGCCCGGCCACCGCCCGCACGGTGGCGCTGGTGGGCGGCGGCCATCCCGCGGCCGGGCAGATCGGGCGCGCGATCGAAGCCCGGCCTCCCCACCTGGCGGACTGGGCCCCCACCATCGCGCCGTTGGTGGGCCTGCGCCTGCCCGGCGTCGACGGGCGTGACCTGCTGGGATAAGCCCGAATCCACCGGCAAAAGAAAAAGCAGCGGTTGGCGGGCCGCTGCTTTCGTCGCGAGCTCGAGTAGTTTACGCCACGACGCGTTCGCCTGGCGCGGCGGGCTTGTTCCGCTGCACCGCGAAGTAGTAGATGGCGCCCACGATCACGATGATCGCCAGGGTAGCCTCGAAAATCGGGATATTGCCCAACGTCCCGGGGACTGGGTTTGGCAAGGAACTGAGGGCCGGGTTGCTCAAGGGACGCGGCCAGAGGAAGTTGACGATCATGGACCCGCCCCAGACCAGCGCCAGCACGTTGATGATGGTGCCCCAGCCGCCCAGCTTGAAGGGGGCTTCGGCCTTGGGCCACCCCTTGAGACGGGCGCGCAGGACTGCGAGGTTGCCGAGCAAGTACGAGGAATAGATCATCCCGGTGGCGGCGATGGCGACGATCCCAGCCCCCGAGTAGTAGAAGAGCGGGAGAGCCGCTAGGCCGCCTACAACCAGGCACGTGCCGACCGGTGTGTGCAGGGTGGGGCTGACCTTGTTGTAGATCCGGCCGAATGGCAGCTTCCCGTCACGGGCCATGCCGAAGGCGAGCCGGATGGTCGAGGTCTGGATGGCCAGGCAGCACACGTAGATCGCCGCAAAGACGACGAACAGGTACAGGTTGGCGGCCCAGCTCGGCAGGTTGCTGGTGATAATGCTGACCGGCGGAGCGACCGTGCCGCTGGCGGTATCCGCGACGTACTTGTGAATGTCGCCGGGGATGGCGATGATCGTCGAGTACATGAACACCCCGCCGATGATGAACGCTCCGATGACCGCGGCCAGCACGGCCCGGGGGGCGGCCCACCGGGGGTTGTTGGTCTCTTCGGCCAGGGTGCTCGCCGTATCGAAGCCGTAGATGACGAACAGGGACATGAACATGGCGGCCAGGAAGGTGCCCGCCTGGTTGCCAAAGCCCGAGCCAAGCTCCTGCGTATTGAACACTACGCCCGCCGATTGGTGGTGGTAGAAGATCAGGAGGACCAGGGCGAAGACGAGCATCCCCAGGATCTCGAACACCACCCCGGTGTTGTTGACGATGGCCACCAGCCGGACGCCGAAGATGTTCAGTACCGTGGTGCTGATCAGGATGATGGCCGCCACGATGACCTGGGCCTGCAGCGCCCCCGACGCGGTCCCCGTGGGAATGTTCAAGCCGAACACGTTGTTGAGCAGCGGAATCAGGACGAGCGGCACGGTCACGTCCACGGCCGTAACCGTCAGGATGCCGGCGAACAGGTAAATCCAGCCCGTGAACCACGAGTAGCCTCGGCCGGAGAGGTACTTCGTCCACTGGTAGACGGAGCCGGCCACCGGGAAGTGCGCACTCACCTCGGCGAAGTTCAGGGCCACGATGAACTGGCCAAGCGCCACCAGCGGCCAGCTCCAGAAGAAAAATGCGCCCCCAATGCTGAGGCCCAGGAAATACAGCGTGAAGATACCCGTGCTGGGTGAGATGTACGAGAACGCTACGGCGAAGCTCGAATAGGGTCCCAGGATCCGCTTCAGTTCCTGCTTGTACCCGAAGCGGGCCAGGTCGCGCGAATCGGCGGTCTCCCGCTCGGCTGTTCTCATCCCGCCAGTCGGAGGCGTCGTGAGCGTAGAATCCGGCATCCGTCCCTCCCTCTCACCCCGGCCCCGTGGATTTCCCCCCGGCCGGTTTGCTGCTCAACTTAGCAGCCGCCTAAAGGTCCGTCAATTCCCTTGTCCTACGCGGTGTCGTAGAGGAGACGAGCCCACTCCTCGCCGGAGAAGTCAAGATGCAGGCCCTGGAACGGGCCCAGGCCGCGAACCGTGACTGGGATCCGCTGGTCACGGATGTGACCGCCGCCGCAGCAGCGACTATCCTCGTACGCAATGACCAAGGGGTCGGCGCTGGGACGCTCGCCAAGCCAGCGGAGGGCCTCGTCGTCAAAGACCACCTCGAACGCGCCCATCAGGGCCATCCTAGACCAGCTTCCCGGCTGGCCGGGCCGGGTCGACTCGGTCGAGCCGCTGGAGGGCGGGATCACCAACCGGAACTACCGGGTGGTGGTGGCCGGGGAAGCGTTTGTCGTTCGGGTCGGTGGCGCACGAACCGAACTCCTGGGGATCGACCGCGGCATCGAGGCCGAGGCCACCCGGCTGTCGGCGGCGGCCGGGGTGGGGCCCGAGGTGGTGGCCTTCCTCGCCGGACCCGGCGTCCTCGTGACCCGGTTCATCAGCGGCGCCCCGCTGGCACTCGAAGCGGCGCGTCAGCCGGCCGGCCTGCAGCGAATCGCCGAGGCCCTCCGTCGCGTCCATGCAGCCGGGTACGTGGAGAAGACCTTCTCGCCGTTTCGGGTGGTCCGCGATTACTGGGTCACCGCCAGCCGGCATGGCGTGGCCATCCCGGAGGCGTTCGAATCGGCGCTCCGTACCGCCGACGAGGTGGAGGCGGCGCTCCCGCCCTTCACGCCCCGGTTCTGTCACAACGATCTGCTGAACGCCAACTTCATCGATGACGGCGCTTCCATCCGGATCGTCGACTGGGAATACGCCGGGATGGGCGATCCGTTCTTCGACCTCGGCAATTTCGCCGTGAACCACGAGCTGGACGCCAGCGGTGAGCGCGCGCTGCTGGCGGCCTATTTTGGCGAGTGCCGCGACCCGGACCTGGCCCGCCTGCGGCTGATGCGCGTCATGTCTGATTTCCGCGAGGCCATGTGGGGTGTGGTCCAGCAGGGGATCTCGACCCTCGACTTCGATTTCGGTGCCTACGCCCACAAGCACTTCGACCGTTTCCAGGCGGCCGCGGCGCAGCCGGCGTTCCGCGATTGGCTGCGCCTGGTCCGCGGGTGAGCCTCCCCGACCGGGCCCGGATCGTCATCATCGGCGGCGGCGTGGGCGGCTGCAGCATCGCCTACCATCTGGCCGAGCGCGGAGAGCGCGACGTTCTCCTGCTGGAACGAGCCGAGCTGACCAGCGGGTCGACCTTCCACTCCGCGGGGCTGGTCGGGCAGCTGCGCTCCAACCTGCCGCTGACGCGGATGATGATGCTGAGCGTCGACCTGTACCGGCGATTGGGAACGGAGACCGGCGTCGACCCCGGATGGCGAGAGGTCGGCAGCCTGAGGCTGGCTTCCTCGGGACCCCGCCTGGAAGAACTGGAGCGGCAGGCCGGCTGGGGCAAGAGTTTTGGCCTGCCCATCGAGATCATCGGCCCGGACGAGGCCGCGCGACGATTTCCGCTGATGACGACCTCCGGGGTGCTGGGCGCCGCCTTCATTCCGACCGATGGGTACCTCGACCCCAGCGGCCTGGCCCTCGCCCTGGCCGAGGGTGCCCGCCAGCGGGGGGTGTCCATCCAGACCGGGACCCGAGTGACCGGAATCCGGGTGGAGCGCGGCGCCGTGCGCGGGGTCCAGACTGCCGAGGGCTTCGTCGAGGCAGCGGTGGTGGTCAACGCCGGCGGCATGTACGCGGCCGAGATTGGCCAGATGGCGGGGGTGACCGTTCCCCTGGTCCCCATGGCGCACCAGTACCTGATCACGCGCGTCAGCCAGCCAGT
>WNFC01008456.1_pt1 | contig 11346 bp, 9 predicted proteins | sample 5400541 | NCBI WGS metagenome assembly WNFC01 (sample SAMN13153342, study PRJNA577476) | soil metagenome | isolation source: 120 cm saprolite under Douglas fir tree site 2 hole 2 replicate 1 | place: USA:California | collected 2015-04-18
CGCCAACGGCCTGCATATCCGAGGCGGCGAAAATAGCTGTCGGGCGCTTGTGCTGGGAGAGCAGCTGCAGCGCGGCCTGCTTTCCCCCCATCCTGCTCCACTCGGATGTGAGCACTAGCTCTGGCTCGAAGAGCAGGCCGACCTCCCCGAAAGCCCGGTGCAGGCCGATCAGGCGATCGTTGGCCGGGTTAAATTTGAAATTCCCTACAATCTGCCCGTTGATGAAGCCAATACGTCTATGCCCTTTTTCGATGAGACCTCTCACTGCCTGGTAAGCACCTTCGACATTATTCACCACCAGTGAGGTAAACACCGGGCTATAGGCATCGATTAACACGACAGGTAGTCCCGAATCCTTTAATCTACAAGATACCGAATGGTCGGGCGTGAGTGACACAATGAGCAAACCATCGACTTTGCGGAGCATGGGAAGCTCAGAAAAATAGTGGTCACGCTGGGCATCCGTCTCAACATTATAGAGAACCAGTTCACGTCCCAAGCGGGCACTCACAGCTTCGACACCGCGCAACACCTCCGTGAAGAAAGGTTGAGTGAAGAAAGGAACGATGACCCCTAGAGAATTCGTGCGTTTTGAAACCATGCTGCGCGCGATAGGGTCAGGCTTATAATGTAATTTATCGATAGCAGCCAGCACTCGCTCGCGGGTCGCGGGCTTGACGCGGGGACTGTTGTTGATAACCCGTGAAACGGTTCCAATGCCAACGCCCGCTTCTAGCGCAACATTGTGAATGGTGGCTACCATAGTGTATTTCTTTCTTGAGAGTAGACATTTCGATAAAAACGCTTCCATCCTCAACACTGTTCTCCTGATTCAGGATAGCATAGATAAAGGCTACTGTAAAGGGAGGGAAGTGAGCGAGGACACCTCGCGCTCCGGCAAGGGACTGCGTCCCCTGCACCCCTAGTTATGAGTGGATCTCAGGATAAACCTCTTTACAAGGTAGAAATCTTATGGTATAGTTAGTAGCAAGCTTTGGAAACGTTTCCATATTTCATATTTCCGGTTTGTAGCAGCTTTCGTCACCTCGTTTACCGTTCGACAATTGCAAAGGAGAACTACTATGTCCAACATTTGAGGAGTCGAGCTCACGTGTGGACTCGCTAAAGACGCCGTCGAATTTTTATTTGTTTACGTCATGTGCAAGTTTTTTCTCCGAGTGCCGCCTACGGCGGCTAGAGGAGGAAAAGGGATTGGGGACACCCCAAACCCCGTCAGGGGCTGCCGCCCCTGAACCCTGCTCAGAAAAACTTGCACATCGGGTTTGTCTCTCAACCGAAAGGAGAGGTTTCATGACGACCATCAACCGCCGGGAGTTTTTGAAGCAAGCGATGGCTCTCGGATTGAGTGCATCAAGCGCAGCAGCCCTCCTTGAAGCCTGCGGCGGGACACAGTCTGCAGGTGGTAAGGTGACCGTCAATCTGTATCACACGATCCCAACGGCGACAGAAACGTTCTGGAAGCAGACATTGCTCCCATCTTTCGAAAAGCAGTACCCCAATATGAATCTGGTCACCTATCAGCTCGGCGTAGAAAATCCGGAGGTGATACGCACCAAGATCAAAGCCGGGGGCGACACCGCGCCAGATATGGCCTGGCTTGATAGCGGGGAGACCGGAGCATACGTCCAGGCGAACCTGCTGCCCGATGTAGATGGCTGGCTCAACTCGCACCCCACTATCAAGCAGGATATCTTCCCTTCGCTCATCAAGCTCTCATCCTACCAGGGAAAGGTACGGAGTTTCCCCTGGATGACAAACAACACAGCGATGCAGATAAACCTCGACGCATTCGAGAAGGCTGGAGTCCCCATTCCGTCGCAGGACCCGACGAAGACCTGGACCTGGGATCAGTTCGCCGAAGCGTGCAAGTTGATTTCCCAGAAAACGAACATGAAGGGTTTCTTGATGAACAATGGGGGCTCTTTATGGGATACCTGGCTCTTCCATGCCTGGCTGGGGACCAACGGCGGCACCTTCCTGTCTCCCAGTGGCGACCCGCTCTTCAATAGCGCCGCCGGTGTGCAGACGATGACCTTCCTGCAAAGCCTGGTCAAGGATGGCTACACCGCGTACTCGGCCCCGGGTATGGGCTACGACCCGAGCGGGTGGTACAGCGCCAAAGCCGCGATCATGGCCAACGGCCCCTGGAACTTCCCCGATCTCGCCAAGTTCAACAAGTTCAAGTTTACTGTAGTTCCCTACCCGGTCAACACACAGCCGGCCACGAACACGGGCGGCGATCAGTTGTTCGTCTTCAACAACAGCCCGCAGAAGGTGGCCTACGAGTACGACTACGCGCAGTATATGCTCACGGACAACTTCCAGGTGGCGTTCAATATCGAGTCGGGCAACCTCCCGGTAACGACGAGCGCAACGATGAGTGCGGCGTACCAGGCCCACCTCAAACAGTATCCGTTCCTGTACGGTTGGGTCAATGGCGTTCCCTACGGTGTCGCGCTCTCGAGCCTGCCGCAAGCGGGCGGTACTCAAACCGCTTTCGGACAGAAGGCGTGGGATCCGATCATCCTGCAGGGGGCCAACGTGCAACAGAGCCTGGCGAATGCAGCGACGGCGGTCACGGCGCTCAAGCCGTAGTGGGATGAAGCGGTAGTCGTTGGACTGTTGGGCACGCAAGGCGCATGCGGCGAGGCGCTGCCGCTGTCCACAGTCCTTTCTATGTGTGTACAGATGAAGGCTTTACCAGGAGGTCCCATGCAGCAGGTACAGGCTCAAGAGCAGGTCAAAAGCAGGATCGTGAGCCAACCGCGGCAGAGCCGGAAGATGATTCTCGTGCAGGGGCAGGCGTTCTCTTTCACAGTGCCCGCTCTCGTGCTGCTTGCCGTCTTCCTCATCTATCCTATCGGCTACGTTGTCTACCTCGGCTTTCAGCGCTGGGATTTACTCGGTAGCCCCGTGTATATTGGCCTGCAAAACTACAACACCATTCTCTTTCAAGATTCGAGCTTCTTACAGTCTATCGGCGTTACCTTTCTCTTCGTCGTGCTGGCCGTCCCAACACAAGTTGGGCTAGGGTTGTTCCTGGCTGTCCTTCTCGACAGCGAATTCAGAGGACGCACGTTCTTCCGCACGGTGTTCTTTATCCCGATGGTTATCTCCTTTGTCGCGGCCGGGATCATCTTCCAGTGGATGTTCTCGACCGGGGCCAACCTTGGCACTTTCCCCCAGCTGCTCGCCAATATTGGCGTCACCTTCCCCGATTGGCAGCACACGAACGGGTTCATGGCCATGGTCATGGTTGTGATCATGAACACGTGGAAGTCGGCGGGGTTCTCGATGATTCTCTACCTCGCTGGCCTGCAGTCGATCAATCCGGATTACTACGAGGCGGCGCAGATCGACGGTATCCGCAACGCCTGGCAACGCTTTCGCTACATCTCGTGGCCGCTGCTGGTGCCGACGACGGCACTGCTGATCATCACCACCACGATTGGCTGCTTCCAGGCCTTCGAACCTTTCTATGTCATGACGAACGGGGGACCGACCGGGGCTACCACTTCGATAATTTTCTATATTTACAACAACTTTGCGAGCCGAACCGGTGTCGCGACGGCAGCGGCGACGCTTTTCCTCCTGGGTGTTCTGATGATCACGGCAGTGCAACTGCTGGTCTCGCGCCGGCGCGAAGTGTACTACTAAAGAATCTGGAAAGAGATTGGTTATGAACAAGCAGCGACGCCTCAGCCTCGTGCTCAAATACATTGTCCTGGGTCTGCTTACCGTGGTGTTTCTGTTCCCGTTTGTGTGGATGATCGCCACCTCGCTCAAAACGAATACGGAGGCGCTCACGAATCCGACAGCGTTGTTGCCAGCCGTCCCGCAGTGGGGCAATTACCCTGCGGTCATCGGCGCACTGAACTTCTGGCGCGAAGCCCTCAACTCGCTGATTATGACACTGGGCGTCACCTTTGGTCAGATTATCCTGGCCGCTCTCGCCGGATATGCGTTCGCACGGTTGAAATTCTTCGGGCGTGATGTCCTCTTCCTGCTGATCCTGGCAACGCTCATCATCCCCTTCCAGATACTTTTCGTGCCTCTCTATCTGATGCTCGCCGGTTGGGGAGGGTGGCTGAACACGTTCAGCGCCTTGATTATCCCCAGCCTGGCGAGTCCGTTCGCCATCTTCGTGTTCCGCCAGTTCTTCATCACGGTGCCGAAGGAACTGGATGAGGCAGCAAAGATCGATGGCGCTGGCTACTATCGCGTCTTCTGGTCGGTGATGCTGCCGCTGGCAGGCCCAGCCGTAGCGACCGTCTTTATCCTGACTTTCCTGGGTGAATGGAGCAGCTTGCTCAAGCCGCTTGTCTTCAACTCGTCGCCGGATATGTACACGCTGCAACAGGGATTGGTAGTCACCCTTAGTAGAGGAGCAAACCAAGTCCCGAACGTGGCTACGTTGATGGCTGGCGTCGTCCTAGCCAGCATCGTGCCTGTTGTGATGTTCCTGATTGGACAGAATTGGTTCGTGCGAAGCGTCGCTTCTACTGGCCTGAAGGGATAGAGAGGACTGTCGAGCGTGGTTTTCATCCCCGAACAGCACTACCTGTGGGATTTCTGGCTTGTCTCGCCGCACGAGTGGGGGGACCCGCGCGCGCCATACCACCTGTACTACCTGCAAGCGCCGCGCACGCTGCGCGATCCAAACCTGCGCCATGGCGTGGCGACGGTTGGACATGCCGTTTCGCACGATTTGCGGCAGTGGGTACACTGTGGAACTGCTTTGGAAGCAGGCCGACCTGGCAGCTGGGACGACCGCACCATCTGGACGGGGAGCGTGACTGTACGTGACGGCCTTGCCTACATGTTCTACACGGGGTTGTGCCAGGCTGAGAGAGGGCTTGTCCAGCGCATCGGGCTTGCCGTCTCAAATGACCTGGTACACTGGGAACGAGACCCGGGCAATCCGCTGCTCGAGGTCGACACTCGCTGGTACGAGCCGCAGAGCACCGAGCAAAAGGAGGCGCAGGCGTGGCGCGATCCCTACGTCGTGTACTCCTCAGATGAGGAGGTATACTATATGTTCCTGTCCGCGCGCGTCAATACAGGCCCCCACGATGGACGCGGCGTGATTGGCCTGGCGCGCTCGACGAACCTGCTGTCATGGGAGGCGCTGCAACCGGTTAGCATACCGGATGACTACAATGAGATGGAGGTCCCACAGGTCGTAGCGCTGAATGGCCGGTACTACCTGCTTTTCTGCGCAACCAGGCACACTACCGCGCGGTTGTCTCTCGCGGGCGCCAGTAGCTGGTCGGGCACGCACTACCTGGTTGCTGACAAGCTGACTGGACCCTACCGCCCGCTCACCGACGAGCCGCTTGTCGCCGACGCCAGCGGCACTTACTACGCTGGCAAACTGGTGCGCGATAGCGCGGGCGCTCTCTCCTTCATAGCGTGGCGGCAGTGGGACGAAGAGGGCAACTTCTGCGGTGGCTTATCGGATATTGCTGCTGTTCATGTCCTGCCCGATGGCCGTTTGCACGTTGATTCACAGCAGTTGTGGAGAGATACGGCCTGGCCTATCAAGCAGGAGGGGCTATGACGCCAGATCAAATGCTCTGGTGGCAACGTGGGGTCATCTACCAGATTTACCCGCGCAGTTTCCAGGATAGCAACAGCGACGGCACCGGTGACCTGAGAGGGATCATCGCGCAGCTTGACTATCTGAGCTGGCTCGGTGTGGAGGCAGTGTGGCTCTCGCCCTTCTACCCCTCACCGATGGTTGACTTCGGCTATGATGTGAGTAACTATACCGGCGTTGATGCGATCTTCGGCGATCTGGCAACGTTTGACGAACTGATACAGCAGGCGCACCGGTATGGTATCAAGGTCATCATTGACTTTGTGATCAACCATAGCTCCGACGAGCATCCGTGGTTCCTGGAATCTCGCTCCTCGAGGGATGCATCCAGACGGCACTGGTATATCTGGGCCGATGCTAAGCCAGGTGGTACACCGCCTAATAACTGGGTCAGCCACTTTGGGGGGTCAGCCTGGGAGTGGGATGCAGCCACAGGACAGTATTACCTGCACTCGTTTGACAAGAGGCAACCCGATCTCAATTGGCGCAATCCAGAGGTGCAAGCTGCGATGTTCGATGTCCTGCGCTTCTGGCTGGAGCATGAAGTGGATGGCTTCCGCATCGACGCCGCCCACATGATTATGAAGGATCCTCAGCTGCGCGACAACCCAGTGAATCTGAGCAGGGCAAGAGCCATGCCCAAACCGATGGGCGACTACGATGCGCAGCTTCATATATATGATACGGGGCATCCCGACGCCCATGGCATCTATCGTGTAGTGCGCCGTTTACTTGATAGCTACAGCGTTGAGCACCCGCGTGTAGCGATTGGTGAAATGCATATTCCCGACCGGAAGGTATGGGCGAGCTATTATGGTGCAAACCTGGACGAGATGCACATGCCCTTCAATTTTGGTTTAGTAAGCGCGGCATGGAACGCCCAGGCCATGCGCCAGTCGGTGGATGCGCTCGAGGCGCATCTCCCGCCCGGAGCCTGGCCCAACAATGTGCTTGGCAATCACGATGAGCCCCGCATCGCCAGTCGCGTTGGTCCCGCTCAGGCTCGTGTTGCTATGCTGCTGCTGCTCACACTACGCGGCGCCTCAACGCTGTACTACGGTGATGAGATTGGGATGCACGACGGGGATATCCCACCAGAACGAGTCTACGATCCGATAGAGAAGAACATGCCCGGACTGGGACTCGGACGGGACCCGGAACGCACGCCGATGCAGTGGGACAGCAGCCCGAACGCTGGTTTCTGTCCACCTGGCGTCGAACCCTGGCTACCTATTTCTGCTGATTACAAGCAGATCAACGCAGCCGTTGAGCGTGAGGACCCTCACTCCCTGCTGACCCTCACGCGCCGCCTGATCGAACTGCGCCGCTCCAAGCTCGCACTCACGACGGGCAGCTATTGTGCCATCGAGGGAGTACCTGATGGCTGTTTCGTCTACCTGCGCCAGTCGAGCAATCAGCGCTACCTCATTGCATTGAACTTTTCAGGCAATGAACGGACGTTGAAGTTGCCAGAGATGGGCAATGGCGACATCGTCCTCTCTACCTATCTGGACTGTGAAGGGCCAGTTGATCTGGCGCTTCTCCGATTGCGCGGTGACGAAGGATTTGTTATTGAGTTAGCGAATCTTTGTTGTTTGTCATTTGTGGTTTGACAGATAAATTCGCCAGTAATGTGAGGATATGCGTCAGTACAACAGAATGGCGAGGATATGGCGTCAAATTTGAGTGAGAGACAGGTAGAGCTTTGCCTACGATCCGGATCGTAGACAAAGCTCTACACCAATATGATGCCTGATCTCACGAGAAGAAAGGCGTCTAACGCTCTACTGGCCACAATTGCGGCCAGTAAGGGCCGACGAAGGGCTGGCCATCATAGGCATTGGGCCCCAGAAACACCAGGTTGGGGTGAGACGGACGCCCGCTGCGATAGACGGTATCGCCTGGCATCATATGCGCCACCACAGAGAGACGCGGCTGATCGGTGGTGTTGGGACCGGAGCCATGGAAGGTCAGACAGTGATGGAAGCTGGCCTGACCGGCCTTCAGGATACAGGGCTCATCAAGCCATTCACTCCCCCCAGATGCGGCAAAGCGCGCCGCCTGCTGCTCCAGGTCCTGCGTATCAAACCCTGTGCTCTCAGGGATCAAGCCCCACTTGTGCGAGCCGACAATGGTCCGCATACCGCCATTGCTGAGATCGGTATCTTGTAGAGCGACCCAGGCCGTACACATATTGGTCGTGCTCGCGGACTGCCAGTAGCCGTAATCCTGGTGCCAGCCGATGTTGCCCCGCGTCGTCACTTCATGGGTGCCTGTGCCGGGTTTGTAGATGGCCTGGTCGTGCCAGAGGCGCACTGTAGCCGTGCGCATCAGCCTGGCTCCAATGGCACCAAGGACCGGGCTCGTGACGGCGGCGCGAATGCTATCATTGAGCCAGAAGGCATTACACTGCTGGCGCACCTGGGGCGATCCCGGCGTGATCTTTACCGCGCCGTACTGCGAAGGAATCTCATGGTCGTAGTCGCCTGCCCAGAGCCGCTCATGGGCCGCGCGCAGGCTGGCAATCTGCTCGTCATTAAAGAGCCTCGGGCTGATCCAGTAGCCTCGCTCCCAGTACTCCTCGATCACTGCATCCGTGACAACCGTATTGATATCGATCGGCAATGATGTCGGTGAGGTCATTATATTTCATTCCTTTCTCGCCATGAAGATCAACAACAGTGATACTCTAGAAAGAGTGTAGCAGGCAGAGCGGGCCGTGAGGAGTGACAAAATTGGGAGAACATGAATAGATTTTTGGCAAAAGCGCGTCAGAGAGATTCCGCGCTCTTTGGTTCGGCCTGGAGAGGCTGCTTATAAGTGGACGCCTCGCGCCGCAGGAGTCGATTCAGTTCCTGTACGCTTTGAAAGCCTACTTGGTAGGCGATCGCGCGCATGGTCATGTTTGTTTGCTGTGACAGCCGACGAGCTTCGGCCAGGCGCAAGGCATTGCGGTAGGCGATAGGCGAGGTCCTCAGGGCCTTACTGAAGAGTTCGCAGCAATAGGAAGGGCTGAGACCTGCCGCGCTTGCCAGATCATCAAGCGAAAGCGCCTCTGTGTAACGCTCGTGCAGGAGAGCCAGCACGGGCTGCACGATTTTCAGTGCGCGCCGACGTGCCAGTTCTTCAGGCGTCGGGCGACCGGCCCGCAACGCCTCGCGTGCCAGCAGGCCAACCGCATGCAGCACCTGGCCACAGACTGCGACATCCCACAATGGCTGATAGTGCATCACCTCTGTTCGTATGTTCTCCAGGATCGCGCGCACGAGAGTGGTCGTGGAGTGATCGAGCGGCAGAAGCGGGCCATCCTGCCCGAAGTGTGGCAAGAAAGGGGCGCGCGCCTCCTGACGCATTTGCCCTATCCAGCCACTCTCCAGAATGCACGGGTGAAAATGCACGACAAAGAGCACCGCCTCATCATCTGTATAACCCATATGCGGCTCACAGTCATTGATGATATAGACTTGCCCGGGCACGAAGGGATATTCTCGCTCCCCCAACACGATCGAGCCGGTTCCACTCATCACAAAGCCAAACTCGTACGCGTCGTGCCAATGCAGCGGCTGCGGATCGCGCGCCGAGAGGGGTGCATCGCCTGAAACAAACACTGTATCGCCCGCAAACAAATGACTGTGACTGAGGCCCTGGATATACATCGGAGCGAAGTTGCGCCACACTGGTTGCATGGGTCGTGTTTCTCCTTAGGTACACAGACAGAAAAAAGCATGGTACGATGTTCTTTTAGGAGCTATCATACTCCAAACATCAACCAGATTGCTGCGAAGGGCGACAGATAGGTAAATGTTTAGACTCGATGAGGCAATATTTTCGCACGAAAAGCCGGGCGTTAAACCTCAATATGTGTCATCCATTGAAAGGGTATACTAACACATGACACGTTCGGCAATGCGAAAGGAGCAACAAGATGCAACTTGCATGGAAGGTTGAGGAAGGCAGCAAAGTCAGGTTGAAGGATTACAATCCCGACTTTGTTGATAAGTCTACGGATCGCGCATTGGCATCAGCAGAGATAGAATAGCTCAGCGAAGAACTTGGCGAGCTGGGGGAACGAGAGGGACAGACGACTTGCCTCGAGATCGCAGCGCCTCTTCTTCCTCATAGGAAACCAGGCGGGCCGGACATTCAAAGGTGAGATAGTTCCAGGCCCACTGAAAGAGCGTCACATAGCGATTGCGAAACCCGATCAGGAAGAGGAGATGCACGACCGCCCAGATGAGCCAGGCCAGCCAGCCAGCGAGCCGAATGGGCCCGAGATCGGCAATGGCATAGGAGCGACCGATCGCGGCCAGTGTCCCCTTGTTCCAGTAGTGGAAGGGCCGCCTGTGCTTCTTGCCAGCCACGCGAGCAGCAATGACCGCAGCGACATACTGACCCTGCTGGATGGCAACCGACGCGACGCCCGGGAGTGGTTTGCCGTTCTGGTTCAAGGCGGCGGTATCTCCAATCACAAAGATGTTCGGACGGCCCGGGACCGTGAGATCACTGGCGACCTTGACGTGCCCTCTCCGATCCACCTCAGCGCCAAGCCACGCTCCGGTAGGCGAGGCTTTCACCCCAGCCGTCCAGATGACCGTCCTGGACGGGATGCGTTCTCCTGCGACGACGACCCCCTCCTCGTCGATGGCGGTGACATGGTTTCCCGTTCTGATTTCGACGCCCATCCGGCCCAGTTTGTGATGGGCTGCCCGGGCTAACGACGCGGGAAAGGTCGAGAGGATGCGTGGTTCGACCTCGATGAGGACAATGCGTGCGAGCGCTGGATCAATATGGCGGAACTCAAACTTGAAGCTCTTGCGGGTCAGAACTGCTAACGCACCTGCCAACTCAACACCCGTCGCTCCACCTCCCACCAGTACAAACGTGAGCAGGGCTGCCCGGCGCTCTGGGTTGGTCTCTCGCTCAGCTGCTTCAAAGGCGAGCAGGAGTTGACTGCGAATCGTCGTGGCCTCCACGACGGATTTCATTCCAGGCGCGTACTGTTTCCAGGACTCATGCCCAACATAGTTGTTGTCTGCTCCTGTCGCCAGAATCACATAGTCATATGGGATCGACCGATCGTGGATGAGGACCTGCTGGGTCTCGACATCGATCCCTGTCACCTCAGCCATCACGACCTCCGTCTGGGTCTGCCCGCGGAGAATATGGCGAATCGGGGAGCAGATGTCGGCAGGAGACAAAATGGCGGTCGCTACCTGGTAGAGCAAGGGCTGAAACAGGTGGTGATTATTGCGGTCGATCACTGTCACCTGAACAGGCACCCTGCCCAAAGCGCGTGCCGCTTGTAAGCCGCCAAATCCTGCCCCTACAATCACGACATGCGGGAGGTGAGCCACCTGGTTCTGTTTCGGCTCAGCCTCATGCCGCGTGCTCTGCATATTATGAATCAGGTGCATTGCTTCGTTCCTCCTTATCCGTTTTATCCACATCTTGAGGGCATTTCCTCACTCAAAGGCCCGCCCGGCAGGATTACGGGCTACTACTCAGGCGACGCACCTCGTCCTCTCTGGTACTACTATAAGAAGGAAGCGTCATGAAAGCGTCATGGGGAGTGGTTGAGCAGGATAGCGTGCCAGTCCTGCAGCAGGCCCAAGCTCGCCCGTTTTCGTAGCAAGCCCTTTGGCTTTCTGCTGCAACGTGAAGCAAATGATGTCAACAGCGCTCTCCAGGTCCAGCAGGGACGTATTCAAGACGAGGTCGTACAGATG
>WNFC01009441.1_pt1 | contig 11346 bp, 11 predicted proteins | sample 5400541 | NCBI WGS metagenome assembly WNFC01 (sample SAMN13153342, study PRJNA577476) | soil metagenome | isolation source: 120 cm saprolite under Douglas fir tree site 2 hole 2 replicate 1 | place: USA:California | collected 2015-04-18
CAACCGATATGGTGAGTGCCATCCCGTTGACCAGAGCCTATCCGTCGTAGCGTCATCCGATTCCGCGGAGCGGACTGATGAGCTTTCGCCTCCTCACGAACATAGGCCGGTTGTGGACCGGCTCTGAGGTGTGGAGCAACTCCGCGATTCTGATTCACGATGACCGCATCGCATGGGCCGGTTCTGCCGCCCAGCTTCCGTCCAGTTTGCCCGGCGTGATCGAGGACATCGTCGATGTCGACTATGTCGAGAACCTGGGCGGCGCCCTGGTCACGCCAGGCCTGATCGAAGCGCACGCGCACCCGGTCTACGCCGGGAACCGGTGGGCCGAGCTGGCGATGCTGTCCGGGGGTGCCTCAGCGACCGAGATCCTTTCGGCGGGCGGGGGGCTGCCGTCGACGGTCACCGTGACCAGGGGCACCGACCCGTGGACGCTGTGCAACCAGGTGCGCAGCCGCATGCGCGAATGGCTGCTCAGCGGCACGACGACGATCGAGGCGAAGACGGGTTACCACCTCACCAGGGACGGTGAACTCGCCGACGTCCGGCTGCTGCGCTCACTGGAAGACGAGCCAGGAATGCCCCGGGTCCATGTCACCTTCCTGGCCGCCCATGCCCTCCCGCCCGAGTACTTCGGGCGCAGGCACGACCGGGCGGCCGGCCTGCTCACGCGGCTGCACGCGGGCTCGGATCCGCGGCTCGGCGTGGCGCGGTTCGCGGCGGACGTCGGCTGCGCGTCAGCGGACCTGCTGAACGGCGCCGCCGACGCGGACGTGGACGCGCTGGCCAAGGCGGGTGTGGCCGCCGTCGTTTGCCCGGCCGCTAACCAGGAGAACAAGCAACCGCCGCCGGTCCGCGCACTGCTCGAGCGCGGGGTCACGGTGGCGCTGGGTTCCGGGCACTCGCCAGGAGACAACGGGATCGCGTCGATGGCGCTTGTGCTCACCCTGGCCGTGGCCAATTTCGGCATGAGCGTCACCGAGGCGCTGCGGGCGGCGACCGTCGGCGGCGCCAGGTCGCTCCGCGCCAGCGACAGGGGATCGATCGCGAAGGGCAGGCTGGCCGACATCGTGGCCTGGGACGCCGACCACGAGGGAGCGTTCGCCTGGTCCTACGGCCTCAAGCCGCTGCGGGTGTGGCGTGGCGGCGAGCCGATGATGGCCTGACGCGCTCATGGCAGCCCTGACTCTCATCGTCGGAGACGAGTCGTTGCTCGTTGAGCGCGCGGTCGCGGGCGTGCGAGCCGAATTCGGCGACGGGCTAGACGTCCATGATGTCAATGCTGCCGATCTGGCTCCGGGTGAGCTGTCCGGGCTGACCGCGCCGTCGCTGTTCGGCGGGGAGTGCGTGGTGATCGTCCGGGCGGCGCAGGACGCGACTGCGGCGGTCGCGGCAGAGATCGCCCAGCTCGCGCAAGCGGTGCCCGAAGGGGTGGCGCTGGTCGTGACGTCCTCGGGCGCGGGCCGGGGCGGCGGCCGGGGAACGGGTACCGGGGGCAGGCCCAGCGGCAAAGGGGCATCGCTGATGGCGGCGCTGAGCGCATCCGGGGCGCGGCGCATCGACTGCCCGCCGGTGCGCCGGTTCGGCGAGCGGATGGACTTCTTGCGCGCCGAGTTCGCCAGGGCCGGGCGCAAGGCCGATGACCGTGCGCTGCGGGCGCTGCTCGACGCGGTCGGCACCGACCTGCGTGACCTCGCCATGGCCTCTGATCAGCTGGCCAGCGACACGGAGGGGGTGATCACCGCCGACGTCGTCGCCCGGTACTGGCGGGGGCGCGCGGAAGCGACCGGATTCAGCGTCGCCGACCGGGCCCTCGAGGGGAACCTGGCCGACGCGCTGGCGCAGCTGCGGTGGGCCCTGGCCATCGGCACAGCACCGGTTCTGATCACGAGCGCACTTGCTCGCGGGCTGCGGGCACTCGGGCAGGTCGGCGCGGCCGGACGGAAGAGCAGCGAGGCGCTGGCCGCAGAGCTTGGCATGCCGCCGTGGCAGGTTGACCGCGCAAGGCAGCAACTGCACGGCTGGAGCGCTGCCGGGCTGGCACGCGCGCACTCTGCCGTCGCGCTGGCCGACGCGCAGGTCAAAGGGGAAGGCGTCAGTGCCGGCTACGCGCTGGAACGAGCGCTGCGGGTGATCGCTGAGTCACGCGCCTGAATCTGGACCGGCGACTCAAGCTTTCCGCCCACGTATATGCTGATGATCTAGAACTTTCCGCCCTTCTTTGGACTAAAAGGTCTAGATCATCTACGGTGGACCGCCCGGACGCCAGCCGACGGCTGCACAAACCGGATTTATAGGGCGACTTGCTGGCCAGATCTGGCTCCGCGTGACCTTGCTACGGGCGGGCGCGTGGCAGGTCTGGACCGGCGTGACCTCGCTCGGGGTGGGGCCTGGCAGGGCGGCACTGACAGGCTGGTCGCTGCGGCGACCGGAGCCTACGTTGTCGGGCAGATCAGGACATAGCGGGCCGATACGGCGCGGCTGCTGGTGCGGAGGATCTCGCAGTTCGGCTGATTACCTCAGCCTTTCTTCACCGCGGCGTAGCGCTTGGCGATCGCGGACTTGCGGTTGGCGGCCTGGTTCTTGTGGATGATGCCCTTGCTCGCGGCCCGGTCAAGCTTGACGTAAGCGGCGCGCAGCGCCTCGGTCGTCTGCTCGCTGTCGCCGGAGTCCGCAGCCTCGCGGAACCCGCGCACGGCGGTCCTGAGCGATGACTTGACCGCCTTGTTGCGCTTCCTGGCCTTCTCGTTCTGCCGGTTGCGCTTGATCTGCGACTTGATGTTCGCCACGCGAATGCCTCGCTAGGGTCCTGGTCGGGTGGTGACCGGTACGTGCTGGTAACCGACCAAGCAGGATACCACCTGGTGGCTCTGGCCTGGGCATCGCGCGGGTCATGGGAGCATGGACGGCGTGCCCGAGCCATCACGCACCGAGCAGGCGATGATCAGGAATTTCTGCATCATCGCCCACATCGACCACGGCAAGTCGACGCTGGCCGACCGGATGCTGCAGCTCACCGGGGTGGTCGGGGATCGCGAGATGCGCGCGCAGTACCTGGACCGGATGGACATCGAGCGCGAGCGCGGGATCACGATCAAGAGCCAGGCAGTCCGCCTGCCGTGGCACGGCCCTGATGGCCTGGACTACGTGCTCAACCTCATCGACACCCCAGGGCACGTGGACTTCTCCTACGAGGTGTCGCGGTCGCTGGCGGCATGCGAGGGCGCGATCCTGCTTGTCGATGCAGTGCAGGGGATCGAGGCGCAGACCCTGGCGAACCTCTACCTTGCCCTGGACGCCGACCTGCACCTGATCCCGGTGCTTAACAAGATCGACCTCCCGGCCGCGCAGCCGGACAAGTACGCGGCCGAGCTTGCGAAGGTCATCGGCTGCCAGCCCGCTGAGGTGCTCCGGGTCTCGGCGAAGACCGGCGACGGCGTCACCGACCTGCTGAACACGGTGATCGCGACGGTTCCGCCGCCCTCCGGTGACCCGGCCGCCCCGGCCAGGGCGCTGATCTTCGACTCGGTCTACGACACGTACCGCGGCGTGGTCACCTACGTGCGGATGATGGACGGCCAGCTGTCCCGCCGGGAGCGGACTCTGATGATGTCCACCAGGGCGGTGCACGAGATGCTTGAGGTAGGCGTGATATCGCCGGAGCCGGTCCCGTCCGCCGGGCTTGCGGCTGGCGAGGTCGGCTACCTGATCACCGGCGTCAAGGACGTGCGCCAGGCACGGGTAGGGGACACGGTGACCAGCGCCGCGCGCCCGGCGACGACGGCATTGGCCGGTTACGCGCATCCGAAGCCGATGGTGTTCTCCGGGCTCTACCCCGTGGACGGAGACGAGTATCCCGAGCTGCGCGACGCCCTGGACAAGCTGCGGCTGAACGACGCGTCGCTGGCGTACGAGCCGGAGACCTCGTTGGCGCTCGGCTTCGGATTCCGCTGCGGCTTCCTCGGCCTGCTGCACATGGAGATCGTGCGGGAGCGGCTTGAGCGCGAGTTCGACCTGTCACTGATCTCTACCGCGCCGAACGTCGTCTACCGGGTGGTCACGGAGTCCGGCGACGAGGTGGTCGTGACAAATCCGAGTGAGTTTCCGGCCGCCAAGGTCGCGGAGGTCTTCGAACCAGTTGTCCGGGCCACGGTGCTCGCACCGACCGAGTACATCGGCGCGATCATGGAACTGTGCCAGTCCAGGCGCGGCGCTCTGATCGGGATGGAGTATCTGTCCGCAGAGCGGGTCGAGATCCGCTACGCGATGCCGCTCGCCGAGATCATCTTCGACTTCTTCGACCAGCTCAAATCGCGCACTCGCGGTTATGCGTCGCTGGACTACGAGCCGGCCGGCGAGCAGGAAGCCGACCTGGTCAAGGTCGACATCCTGTTGCAGGGCCAGCCGGTCGACGCGTTCAGCCAGATCGTGCACGCGGACAAGGCGCGCGATTACGGGCTCGCGATGACCGCGCGGCTGAAGGAACTGATCCCGCGCCAGCAGTTCGAGGTGCCGATCCAGGCCGCGATCGGCGCCCGGATCATCGCCAGGGAGAACATCCGCGCACTGCGCAAGGACGTGCTTGCCAAGTGCTACGGCGGCGACATCACCCGCAAGCGCAAGCTGCTTGAGAAGCAGAAGGAAGGCAAGAGGCGGATGAAGACGATCGGCCGGGTCGAGGTCCCGCAGGAGGCCTTTGTCGCAGCGCTCACAGCCGAGCAGTCCCCCGACCGCAGGAGCTGAGCGGCACTAGCCCGGACCAACGGGGCCCCCAGTACCGGCGCCCGCCACGACGATGACGATGATGATCGCGAGCAGCGCCGCGAGCCCGATGCCGATGTAGCCGAGCACCAGCCCGGCCATTGCCATTCCGGCGCCCTGCTCGCCGGTCTGCCTGATCTGCCGCCTGGACATGTGGCCGAGCACCACGGCCGGGATCGAGCCGAGCAGCCAGAAGCCGATGAACCCGGCGATCCCGCAGACGAGCGAGCCGACCGCGGTGCCGTTCGTGCGCTGCTGCGGGATGATCGTCCCACGGTAGGGCTGGTAAGGGACGGGCCTGGCCAGGTCGGCGGTGAGCGCGGACAGCTGATCGTAGGTTTGCGCGTCCATCAGAGCGGTGGACCGCTGGTCGAATTCGTCCCAGCTCAGCCGCCCATCCGCGTGCGCGTCGGCCAGAATCGTGCGGACCTTCTCCCGGTCCGCGTCGGTGGCCCGCAAGGACCCGTACCCGCCTGTCGTCATGGGGCGCCTCCCGCTCGCTCCCAGGGTATCTCCGCGGTCGGCTAGCTTTCTGGCATGGCGAGCGGCAGCCGGCTGGACGGCGAACCTGTACCTCCCGACGGGAGCCTGCCCGCCAGCGCAGCGGACCGGCTCGGAACGACAATGTTTGGTATATATGTACATATCCCATTCTGCGCCAGTCGCTGCGGCTATTGCGACTTCAATACCTACACCGCAGCCGAGCTCGGGCCCGGCGCGTCGCGTGACGGCTACGCGGCTCAGGCGATCGCCGAGGTCGTGTTCGCGCGGAAGGTACTGAGCGCGTGCGGCCCCGTGCCCCCGGTGAGCACGGTGTTCTTCGGCGGCGGAACGCCGACGCTGCTCCCGCCCGCCGATCTCGCCGCCATCGTGCGCGCCATCGACGGGGAATTCGGCCTCGCCGCCGGCGCCGAGGTGACGACCGAAGCCAATCCGGAGAGCGTCGACCCGGGCAGCCTGCGGCAGCTGGTGGCGTCCGGGTTCAACCGGATCTCGCTCGGCATGCAGAGCTCAGCGAGTCACGTGCTCGAGGTTCTCGACCGGCGGCACACGCCAGGACGGCCGGAGCGGTGCGTCGCGTGGGCTCGCGAGGCCGGGTTCGACCACGTCAACCTGGACCTGATCTACGGCACGCCGGGGGAAAGCGCCGCAGACTGGGAACGCTCGGTCCGTGACGCGATCGCGGCCGGCCCTGACCATGTCTCCGCTTACGCGCTGATCGTGGAAGAAGGAACCAGGCTCGCCGCCAGGATCCGGCGCGGAGAGCTTTCGCCACCCGACGACGACGAGATGGCGGATCGCTATCTCGCTGCCGACGAGATACTGACCGGCGCGGGATACGAATGGTACGAGATCTCTAACTTTGCCTCTGCAGCGACTGCGCGCTGCCAGCACAACGTCGTGTACTGGACGGGAGGGAACTGGTGGGGCGTCGGTCCTGGCGCGCACAGCCATGTCGGCGGGACCCGATGGTGGAACGTGCGGCATCCGAGGGCCTATGCCGGGCGCATCGCCGCCGGGGTAAGCCCTGGGCTTGCGCGGGAGGTGCTGACGAGCGAGCAGCGGCGCACCGAGCGGATCATGCTCAGCACCAGGCTGGTGTCCGGATGCCCGGTCGATGAGCTGAGCACGGCCGGCCGGCGGGCGGCGGAGGCGGCGGTCACTGGCGGGCTGGCCGAGGCCGCGGCCTTCGAGGCCGGGCGGGTGGTGCTGACGACGCGCGGCAGGCTCCTGGCCGACGCCGTCATCCGGGACCTGACGGACTGACCAGGTCAGTCAGCGCCCCCTCAGCAGCGGCGCGCAGAGCCAGTCGGGTATGCGGTAGAAGGTTCCGTTACGTGCCGCCAGCGCGGCGCGGACCAGGTAGCTTGCCATCGCGATCCACAGCAGGAGCGCGGCTGCGGCACCGGTCCACAGGCCCGCTGACGCGGAGCCGATTGCAAGCGCAGCGCTGATGACGGCAGCGCAGACCAGGTAGAGCAGGAAGGTGATCGCCACGTTCGCGGCCTGGGCCGCGTGCCGCCGCAGGGACGGAGAGTGCCTGGCCCGCAGCAGATAGATGGCGAGCGGAGGGAGGAATCCGAGCACGGCCGCGCTCAGGTAGCCGGCCGCCGCCCAGGCCCGGTCCGTCTTCTCCCATGGTTTAGTCGCCGCGCCCCAGGCCGGCTGGCGAGGCTGCGAGCCGCTGCCGTCAGCAAGCGGCCATGGGTCCCACGGTCGCTGTGCCGACACCCAGTCCTGGTTCGCGGGCGGGTCCGCGCGCTCGGTCATCTGTTTCACGGTAACCGCCAGATGAACATGCCCGTTCCTTGACGGTGACTTGACGGGGCTGTCCCAGTATCGTTCGGCCATAGACTTGGCACTCAGGACGACTGAGTGCCAGGGAGGTGAACAGTGCTTGACGACCGGAAGCTAGCGGTGCTGCGCGCCATCGTCGAGGACTTCGTGTCCACGGGCGAGCCGGTCGGGTCGAAGGCACTCGTCGACAGGCACCACCTCGACGTCTCCCCGGCGACGATCCGCAACGACATGTCGGTGCTCGAGGAGCAGGGCTACATCGCGCAGCGGCACACGAGCGCGGGCCGGATCCCGACCGACAAGGGCTACCGGCTGTTCGTGGACCGGCTCTCGGCCATCAAGCCGTTCTCCGGCGCCGAGCGCCGGGCCATTGAGACCTTTCTGGCCGGCGGGTATGACCTCGACGATGTCGTGATGCGAACGGTCCGGCTGCTTGCCCAGCTCACCAGGCATGTGGCCATCGTGCAGTACCCGTCGCTGAGCAAATCCGCCGTCCGGCACGTGGAACTGGTCCGGCTGGGCGACCGCCGGCTGCTGCTCGTGCTGATCACGGACACCGGGCGGGTCGAACAGCGGCTGATCGAGCTGCCCGTGGGCTGCGACGAGGATGCGCTGACGACGTTGCGCGCGGTGCTCAACAGCCGCCTCGCCGGCCGCAAGCTCACCGAAGTCCCCGGGATCGTCGCGGAGCTACCCGAGCGCGTGGATCCTCGGGAGCGGGCCAACGCGGCGGCGGTATTCTCCGTCATCCTGGAGACCCTGGTGGAACGGCATGATGAGAAGATCGTCGTGGGCGGGGCGTCCAACCTGACGCCGGCCGACTTCTCCCAGGGGCTGCGTGAGGTGCTTGAGGCGCTGGAAGAGCAGGTCGTGCTGATGCGGCTGCTCGGCGAATCGGACGACGAATCCGCGGTCACCGTCAGGATCGGGGCAGAGAACAAGGTCAGGGGCCTGCGCAGTACCTCGGTGGTGGCCGCCGCGTACGGCGGCGACCGGCCGCTCGCCAAGCTTGGCGTGGTGGGCCCGACCAGAATGGATTATCCGGCGGCGATAGGAGCGGTACGCGCGGTGGCACGGTACACGGGCAAGATCCTGGCGGAGTCGTAGGGGTGAGCGTGACGACCGACTACTACGCCGTTCTTGGCGTGCGCCGGGATGCCAATGCCGAGGAGATCAAGAAGGCGTACCGGCGGCTGGCCCGCGAGCTGCACCCCGACGTTAACCCGGACCCGGCGACCCAGGAGCGGTTCAAGGAGATCACCCAGGCGTACGAAGTGCTCTCCGACCCGGAGAAACGCCAGATGTACGACCTCGGCGCCGACCCCTTCGCCCCGGCCGGTGGCGCTGGCGGATTCGGGGCAGGATTCCCGTTCAGCGACATCATGGACGCCTTCTTCGGCGGCGCCGGGGCCAGTCGCGCCCCGCGCAGCCGGGCCAGGCGGGGACGCAACGCTACGATCCGCGTCGACCTGGACCTGGCGGAGTGCGTGTTCGGCGTGACCAAGGAACTGACCGTGGACACCGCCGTCGTCTGTCCCACGTGCTCGGGCGAGGGCACTGCCCCGGGTAGCCACGCGACGACGTGCGAGGTGTGCGGCGGCCTAGGCGAGGTCAGGCAGCTCACCAGGTCGCTGCTTGGCCAGGTCATGACCTCGCGGGCGTGCCCGGGCTGCGGCGGGTTCGGTACCGTCATCCGCCGGCCCTGCCCCGAATGCGACGGCGACGGGCGGGTGCGGACCAGGCGGACCGTCAAGGTCCGGATCCCGGCCGGCGTGGAGGACGGCACCCACATCCAGCTGGCCGGCGAAGGCGAGGTAGGGCCGGGCGGCGGGCCGGCGGGCGACCTGTTCCTCGAGATCGTGCAGCGGCCGCACGCGATCTTCGAGCGGCACGGGGACGACCTGCACTGCACGGTGACGATCCCGATGACCGCCGCGGCGCTTGGCGCGACCTTGCAGATCCAGACCCTGGACGGCCCGGCGAACGTGGACATAAGGCCAGGTAGTCAGTCCGGCCAGACCCTCCCGCTGTTCGGCCAGGGCTCCGCGCACCTGCACGGCCCAGGCCGCGGCGACCTGATCATCCACGTGACCGTCGAGACGCCGGTCAAGCTGGATGCCGAGCAGGAAGACGTGCTCCGCACGCTGGCGAGGATGCGCGGCGAAGAGTCTCCGCCAGGCCGGTTCTCCCCCGGTGAACAGGGGTTCTTCTCCCGGCTCAGGGATGCGTTCAACGGTCGGTGAGCGGCAGCGCGGCGGCTTGCCCGACGCGCTCGCTCCGGCAAGCACTGAGCGGCTGACGACGCCGCCTGTATTCTTCAGCCCTGACGCGGCGCTCGCGGGTGACCGGATCACGCTGACCGGACCCGAAGGCAGGCACGCCGCCACCGTGCGCCGGCTCACGGCTGGCGAGCGGGTGGACGTGACCGACGGAGACGGGCACCTAGCCGAGTGCGTGGTCGTCGGGACAGATCCGGGCCGGCTGGAGTTGTCTGTGCTCAGGAAGCTGACAGCGGCCAGGCCGAATCCCCGGGTGACGGTCGTGCAGGCGATTCTCAAGGGCGATCGCGCCGAGCTGGCCGTGGAACTGATGACCGAAGTCGGCGTTGACGTTATCGTGCCCTGGGCCGCGCAGCGATGCGTGGCCCGCTGGCTGCGTGACCGGGAGCAGAAGGCGCTCGACCGGTGGCGGTCCGCGGCGCGGGAGGCAGCGAAGCAGGCGCGCCGGCCGTGGTTCCCGCAGGTGACCGGGCAAGCTCGGACCGCTGACGTGAGTGACCGGGTGCGTGCAGCGAGCCTGGCGGTCCTGCTCGACCCGGCTGCGCGGCCGGATCTGGCCTCGGTTCGGCTGCCGCCGGCCGGAGACGTCGTGCTCGTCGTCGGGCCAGAAGGCGGTGTCAGCCCGGCCGAGACCGATGCGCTGACGCAAGCGGGCGCGGTGTCGGCCCGGCTGGGCCCGACCGTGCTGCGCGGCTCAACGGCCGCGGCCGTGGCAGCGGCGGTGGTGCTCAGCCGGTCTGGGCGCTGGCGATCTGACTAACCGCCGCATGACCCTTGCGAAGTAGGCGCGGTCGGCGTCGGTGTGGCCGTCGGCGTCGGTGTGGCGGTGCCAGGCGACCGCGGCGGCACCGATGCCGACGAGCCGGGGCTGGCCGATGTCGGGCCCGGACTCGGCGACGCGCTCGGTGACGACGAGGCCGTGCCGCTGGGTGAGGGTGACGGGCTCGGGCTTGGCGTGCCGCTCTGGCTCGGGCTCGGCGAGTACAGCCCGCTGGTGCTGCCATTGCTGCAGGTCGACGATGGCGACGGGGTGCCGGACCGGCTGGCCAAAGAACCGCTGCCGCCCTGGGTTACGCCGGGCGCCGGGGACGAGACAGCGGGGCTCGGCGAGCCGTTGGCCGGGCCGGGAAGGTAGCCCCGCGAGTTGCCGGTGGCTGATGTCAGCACCTGCGGCAGGGTGGTGACCGCCCAAGCGGTCCCGGTCGCGACGAAAAGGGCGGTTGCGAGCGCGGCGGCAGGCCGCAGCCAGGCCAGCAGCCCTGGCTGGTCGGCCTCCGCCCGGAAGGCGTCGGCGATCCACCGGGAGGCGGCCGCCAGAAAGGCCCATGGTCCCGGCCCGGACGGCATTACCAGATTCACGCGCCGCACCGCGGCCGCGAGACCGTAGCGGACCGGCCTGGCGGCCCGGCCGGCGCGGGCCTTCGCCCATACCCGGTCCAGGCCGTCGGCACCGGGCTGGACCGAATCGGCAGCCCCCCGCAGCGCTCGCCGCAGCGGCCCGTCCAGTGCGTTGTCGTCGTTCATGCCAGCGGCTTCAATCCCTGGGCTCCGGCACCGCTGCCTGGCTCGAGCACCGCCCGCAGCGATGCCATCGCACGCGAGGTATGGCTCTTCACGGCGCCTCTGGTGATCCCCATGGTCGCGGCGATCTGCGCTTCGGACAGATCGGCGTAGTAGCGCAAGACAACGACCTCACGCTGGCGGACCGGCAGTTCCCGCAGCGCGGCGACGACGGCGGACCGTTCGAGAAGCTCGAGGGCGCCGTGCTCGGCGCTCGGCCCGTCAGGCGCGGGCTTGGCCGGGTTCCGCTCGACGACCACGCGGTGCCGGAGCACGGAGCGTGACCGGTTGACCACAGCAGAGCGCATGTAGGCGAGTGCCTTGTCGCTTTCGCGCAGCCGGTGGATGCCGAGGTACAGCGCTACGAACGAGTCCTGCACCACTTCCTCCGCGGTCGCTAGGTCGTGCAGCAGCAGCACAGCCAGGCGCACCAAGGAGCGGTAATGCG
>WNFC01021612.1_pt1 | contig 11345 bp, 7 predicted proteins | sample 5400541 | NCBI WGS metagenome assembly WNFC01 (sample SAMN13153342, study PRJNA577476) | soil metagenome | isolation source: 120 cm saprolite under Douglas fir tree site 2 hole 2 replicate 1 | place: USA:California | collected 2015-04-18
AAGACCACTGCCCAAAGACCAGTGGGCCATCTCCCGTGTGCTGCACGGAGAACGCCTCTCAGGTACCAACACGATGGACCTCATGTGCCGCACCAGCGAAGAGCAGGACATGTACTTCAATGCCAGTGGAGCCCCGATTTTTGACGACGCGGGGCAAATCGTGGGTGGTGTGGTGGTGTTCCGCGATGTGACCGAGCGGCGCCTCCTGGAACAGCAATTCCAGAGCAGCGAACGCAAGTTGCGCTCACTAGTCGAGTCCAACATTCTTGGGATGGCAGTGGTCGATCTTGATGGGCGCATCTATGACATCAATGACTGGTGCGTGCAGCTGCTGGGCTACCGCAGAGACGAACTGCTCTCCGAGAGCTTCAATTGGAGCCAACTGGTCCCGCCAGGGAATCATGAGGCACTGGAGCTAGCTCTGACGACCATTCTCTCGACAGGGACCCTGCCTCCCATGGAAGGGGAATACCTGCGCAAGGACGGCAGTCACGTTCCCGTCCTGACGGCGGCAACGCTGCTTGATCGGGAGCGTCGTCTCATCCTGGGGGTGATCCTGGACATGTCCGAGCAGAAAGCGGCCGAGCGGCGCAAGCAGGACTTCCTGAGCATGGTCAGCCATGAACTCAGAACGCCGCTGCAGAGCATCATGGGCTTTATTGAGCTCGCGCTGCTGTATAGTGGACTCCTCCCCAGGCCACTCTCGTCCGGGCTAGAAAAACCTATTGGCAAGATCGAGATGGTACTCAAGCAGGCACTCAGGCAAGTAGACATTGAAGCCCGCCTGGTGGAGGAACTGTTGGATGTGTCCCGGCTGGAGATGCATAGATTTGAGTTGTCAGTGCAACCATATAATCTCATCGCGATTGTGCAGGAGGCGGTCGCCGGTCAACAGCGGGCAGCACCTGCGCGCCTCATCGAGCTGGCCTTGCCCCTACAGGAGGAGGTTCCTGTCATCGCCGATGCTGGGCGCATCGGGCAAGTGCTGACCAACTACCTGACCAATGCCCTCAGGTACTCTCCGCCTGAGCAGCGGGTGCTGGTGCAGCTGGATGTGGAGGAGCACATGGCGCGGGTGTCGGTGGTGGACCAGGGGCCGGGGTTGACGCCAGAGCAGCGGGAAGAGATCTGGGAACCGTTCTATCAAGCAGAACCGCCCGGGTATCGGGGAGCAGAGGGTGGACTGGGCCTGGGGTTACACATCGTGCGCAGTATCGTAGAACAGCACCGGGGCCAGGCGGGGGTCGAGAGTCGCCAGGGGCACGGCTCGACCTTCTGGTTTACCCTGCCACTGGCAGATGATCCGCTCCAGGCGTGACAGACTCCAGCGCAAAGTTGTGCTACAATATGCCTATGATCGTTACACCTTTTCCATAAGGAGGCGCGCTTGGATTTCTCCCTCACAGACGAACAGAAGATGGTTCAGCAGACTGTACGCCGTTTTGTTGAGCGCGAATTGATACCACTTGAGAAAGAGGCGCTGCAAAGCGAAGGCAAGTACCCCACGGGCGTAGAGCCAGGCCTGTACCGTTCGCTCCAGATGAAGGCAAAAGAGATGGGGTTCTGGGGCATCAACACGCCCGAGGAGTACGGTGGGGCGAACCTGGGGGCCGTAATGACGGCGCTGATTGCAATGGAGATGGGACGAACCCTCGTCCCGTTTTCTTTTGGTGGAGGCGCCGATAACATCCTCTATCTTGGCAACGAGCAGCAGAAGGAAGAATACCTGATCCCCACGATTGAGGGCAAGCGGCACTCGTGCTTCGCGCTCACCGAGCCGGGAGCTGGTTCCGATCCTTCGGCTATCCGCGCGAGCGCCGTCAAAGATGGCAAGTACTGGGTGCTCAATGGGCAGAAGGTCTTCATCACGGGCGGCAACGAGGCCGATTTCGCGATGGTCTTCGCCGTCACCGATCGCAGCAAGCCACCCCAGAATGGCGGCGTGACCAGCTTCCTGGTGGACCGCGCGATGGGCTGGACCTCGCGCCCGGTGCCCACGATGGGCGGGTGGTCACCTGCCGAGTTGTTCTTTGAGAACGTGCGTGTACCGGAGGACCATGTCCTGGGCGAGGTGGGACAGGGCTTCTCGCTGGGCATGCAGTGGATTGGGCAGGGGCGGTGGTTGATCGCTTCGCGCTGCGTCGGGACAGCGGAGCGTTTACTCCAGATGGCGGTAGAGTATGCGAAGCAGCGCGTGACCTTCGGCCATCCCATTGCAGATCGCCAGGCTATCCAATGGATGCTCGCCGATTCCAAGGTGGAGATCGAGGCAACCAGGTGGCTGGCGCTGCATGCTGCGTGGAAGGCCGATCAGGCGATCTGCGAGTGACACGTATTTACGAGGGGACCGACGAGATCCAGCATTTCATCATCGCCCGTGATTTGCTGAAGGGCTATGTCAAGATCGGCGCCTGGGAGTAGTGGGTGTAGGTTTTGTCGTTCGCTGATGTAAATCAATGACACCCAAAGTAAATTGCTTTGGGTGTCAAATTGGGTGTCAGCTTTTGCTCTTGATCTTTTGTGTAAGGCGTCTGTAGTATCTAAATTTGATGTGTATAACCTGTGGATAACTCTACTCCTTATAGCGGGATTTTGAGGTTGCTTTGTGCCTTCTTTTGTTTCAGAGAATTTATTCGACTTTTCTCTTCCTGTACCTGCTCCTGGTGGACTTCAAGGAATGCTTGTCCTGCCTTATCAACGAAGCTTTGCAACGTTTGAAGAGATGCTACTGCCTCTATATCAGTTTTGCTCGTAAGCAAAGCGGCTGTGCATTGGTTAAGCGAAATCAAACTGCCATGACCAGGATCAGCTAACCCAGCATTGCTTGCCCCAGCAAGGAGTCCCCGAGCGCCTCCAGCAAGACTCTGAAGGCTGCCAATATCAAACACCAACCCTTTGGCGGTTGCATGGACACCGTAGCTTGCCATACGATAGTATGGGTGTACATGATCGAGACCCGCAGCTTTTTCCAAATCCTCGAACTTTGGCCTCTTTGATTTGACAACAATCTGTGCTGCCCATCCGTAATGGTTTTTGAAGTCCTCTCCGAATCGCTGGCACAGGCGCGTGCGCTCAGCCTGGAGCTTTGCGAGGTTTGCGGGGTCAGGTGGTTCGTCCCCAAGTCGGAGGTACGACTGCTCGTATTGCTCTGCTGCTGCGCATGTTTCGATTATCTCATGGGCCAGGAAACGTTCTGCAAGTGACGGACCATGCTTTTGGAGAAGCGATGCTACAACAGCAAGTTCATGCAATGTGCGCTGCCGCGCCAAAGCATCACGGGCAAATCCGCTTTTCAAGAGAACGCTCACCGCAGCCGCCGTTTGACATGCGCACATATGAACTCTGATTAAAGCCTCCAGGAGCATTTTTTCCTCTTTCGTCACCAGCTTACGCTGTTTTCTGAGGAATCGCTCTCCAGCTTCTCTTGTTAATATGACGGTGGCATCAAAAAGATCCAATGCTTTGTTCCAGCGCGCATACAGTCGCTGTTCAAAGGCAGTTTGAAGTGCTCTCTCTTGCTCGATCATCTCTGGTATCTGTTTCATGAGTCGAGTCACCATACCATCAGTCATTGCCTTGATACCATCGGTTAATGTCGCTTTCACAGAAACGTCTATGAGGTTTTTTATCTCTTCCTCACCTAAATGGCGTTCTTCCGCAACCTGAGCAATCTTTTTCAGTAGCGTTTGTACTATTTGTTCCTCTAAGCCCATTGTGCTGCACTTTCATCTGACTTCTTGAATTATGTGATGTCGAGATTATATCTACTTGCTCACTAGCAGAAGTACTGAATTACCTATGCAGAGCTATTTCTTGAGAAGATTTTGTACAAATTTGTACTTCTCCACAAAACCCATGTACGGAGGGATCAGCCTCTTATTATGGCTCTTTATAGGCTGCTGTTGACCCATTGCAACTGCTGAGCACGGAAAACGTGGATGAGCCAAAATATTTTACACCCTCAGAAGGAGTAGAGCATGTCTTGTCATATAGAGGTATAACCCTTCTTCAACTACTTGCTCTCACAAATCTTAACCTATATAATGGCACTAAGAATTGTGGCCCAGATGCCATAAGATGGCCGCTCAGGAGAGATACAGCTAAGGAGCAACGAGTTTCATGGACATTCAAAGATTAGAAGAGTATTCAGCTGAGGAAATGGTCATCGCTGACAATGGGACTGGGGTAGAATTGGAAGATACAAGCGGTGATGTGCAAATTACTGAGCCGTTTGATCCATCTTTGATTCGAGTTGATACTAAGCCAATGACTATTGATCTCCTACGGTTACGTATTGCGTACAATGAATTAGACCTTGCTCCTGGCTTTCAACGCAAGGGGGGGATATGGAAAGATGAAGCTCAAAGTCGATTAATTGAATCAATGCTAATCCGCATTCCTCTGCCTGCTTTCTATATGGATGCAACTAATGATGAGAAATGGCTAGTGGTAGACGGTTTGCAGCGGTTAACTACTCTGAAAAGGTTCATGATTGATAAGACTCTCAGGCTCCATGGGCTAGAGTTCCTCAAACAATTTGAAGGAAAGACCTTCGACGAGCTACCTCGTAATTATCAACGTCGCATTGCTGAGACACAAGTGACCGTCTATCTAATAGCGAAGGGGACACCAGATAAGGTGAAATTCAATATTTTCAAACGTATCAATACTGGTGGATTGCCCCTTTCATCTCAAGAAATCCGACATGCGCTCAATCAAGGCAAGGCAACACTAATGCTGGCCCGCTTGGCAGATTCCCCAGAGTTTAAGCAAGCGGTAGATTATGGGATTAAAGATGACCGAATGGCTGATCGGGAATGCGTTCTTCGCTATTTAGCTTTCACTATCACACCTTATACTAAATATGATAGAGATTTTGATAGCTTTTTGAACAAGGCTATGACAGATATCAATAGGAATTCAGCCAGAGAGCAAGAGGATTTAGAACGCAAATTTTTTCGAGCGATGAGGATTGCAAAAAGTATCTTTGGGAAGGATGCTTTTCGCAAACGTTATAAAGAGGATGCGCCTCGACAGCCAATTAACAAGCCTTTGTTTGAGAGTTGGTCGGTTAATTTTAATCTGTTGAGTGATGAGCAAATTGGAAAGCTGGCTGTTAGAAAAGATGAGTTGAGGAGAAGGTTTATTGACCTGATGAATAGTCCTGACCGCAAGTTTAATGAGGCGATCTCTCTAGCTACTGGAGATCCTAAGAAAGTACGGCTACGGTTTGAAGCAATCGAACAACTAATCAAGGACGTGTTATCGTGATTCATATAGTAGATGCCAAAAGCGTTATGATTCGTTTGGTTCGTTTACAGAACTATAAGTGTTTCGAGAATCAGCTTCTTGAGTTCAATGCTCTCACCTTGCTTTCAGGATTAAACAATACTGGAAAATCCACTGTGATACAGTCCCTGCTTCTCTTGCGTCAGTCGTATCAACAGAACCTATTACAGACAACAGGCTTAGCTTTAAACGGCGATTTAGTACATATTGGAACAGCGAAAGATGCTTTATTCGAAGGTGCAAAAGAGGATGTAATCGGTTTTGATCTTGAGTTGGGAGACGGGACTACTAAAGGAACATGGCGTTTTAACTATGACAGAGAAGCTGACGTTTTAGCTCTCGCTTCAAGAGATCTTGTCTCGGATGATATTTATACATCAAGTCTCTTCGGAAATGGATTTCATTACCTGCAAGCAGAGCGTATTGGTCCGCGCCGTTTTTTTGAAACATCGGATTTTCTGGTTCACCAGCGAAGACAACTTGGCCCTGCTGGTGAGTATACAGCACAATTTCTTGCTACATTTGGCAGAGAGAACATTGGGAATAGTATTCTACGTCATCCTGAGGCTACATCAGATACTTTGCAAGATCAGGTAGAAGCTTGGCTGGGGGAAGTTAGTCCTGGTACACGTATTTCCCTAACACCGAATCTAGGAACTGATACTGTTAGTTTGCAATACTCTTTTGTACTAGGAAATCAGGTTAGCAACGGATATCGTACAACGAACGCTGGCTTTGGTATTACTTATGTACTGCCTATCATTGTAGCTGCACTTTCGTCCAAAGCTGGTTCATTGTTATTAATAGAAAATCCAGAGGCACATCTGCATCCTCGAGGACAGGCAAGAATAGGGGAATTGCTGGCGCTTGCAGCAAGTTGTGGGATACAGGTTGTGATAGAGACCCATAGCGACCATGTTCTCAATGGTATCCGACTTTTAGTTCATGGAGGAAAACTTCCTCCGAATGAACTGCAACTCCATTTCTTCCAACGTCGTCAACAAGATGGACAATCTCTGGTTACATCACCTCACATTGACAAAAATGGACGTATCGATCAATGGCCTGATGGTTTCTTTGATGAGTGGGATAAAAGTTTAGAAGCATTATTGATGCCGGGGGACACTTAGTTATATGGACTTGGAGATGGTATTGAATGACTTGTCGTTGCGTCCGCCTGCTGAAAATCTCAATGATGCTCGCCAAAGAATGGCCGGTTTAGTACAGACAGTCAGTGTAGCGACAAAGTATGGAGTTAAGAAAATTCTTCGTACATCTAGTAGCCTCGTCTCTGAAGAATTAGCGCCTAACTATCCGGTTGCTAGATGGCTAAATGATCCGCATGTAGATCGCGAATTACAACGTTTTTTTAGAACAATCGTGACAAAAGCTCCTTTTTTAAGTGACGTAAATGCTGTTAGCATACAAGAAAGTATTAACCTGTCAGATTATTTTTATGGCGAAGACCTAGCAGCTGGCTTAGGAGCGGCTTTCTTACTCGACGCGTTGGCTATAAGTTTATGCTCAGATCGTCGTTGGCTCGAAAGCGATTTGCAACTTAGAATCAGTCAGCTTGATGATGATGGAGAAATAATAGATGTATTTGAGACTATTCATCACGCAAGTGTTATTGATCATATACACAGGCATCTTCCATGGATTGAGTGGCGTTTGCAGGCGGAGGCCCAGTCTAATGTACATGAGGGGTTAGATATCTGGTTACATAAAGAAGAATGGTTTCCTCATCTGTATTTTTGTGAGCAAGTCGAGGAGCAGTTGCAGATGTTGTATCGAGGCCATTGGATGTTGTTGCCTATTCTGAAACGCCTCCATGAGCTTGAGGATTATTGTAAAAACTGGCTTGATGGCCCTTTCGACAATAATAAAATCACAAGTAAAGCAACTCCTGAAAGCACAATAACACTTGAAATGTATGGTTCAGAACGAACATTCCGTTGTCATGATGGTATCTCTCGAGTATTTAGCTGGCACTTGCGACTGACCCCTGGCGCATGGCGTCTATACTTCTATCCCATAGCTGAAGAGCGAAAATTAATTATTGGATATATTGGCGAACATCTATCTACCAAGCTTCATACTCACTGAGACATCTGTTCAACAGAAAAAACGTTTTTTGAAACGGGACAGCGTGGGGGGATTTAGGAATTGCTTGGCTCAGCTCAAATCAATGAGCTAGTAGCATTCACAAATAAATAAGAGGGCTATAGATTTGACTTTTAATTACAGAATTGGCTGTCAAATTGAGTGTCAAGTGTAGAATCTTACCTGTAATGTGCGAGCTGAATCGAGTTTTCAGGCCGATTTGTTTGTGACAGATTTAAGTGACACCATAATATCCAGCATTTCATCATCGCCCGTGATTTGCTGAAGGGCTACGTGAAGATCGGCGCCCGGGAGTAGTGGGTGTAGTGGGAGTAGGTTTTGTCGTTCGCCGGAGTAAATCAATGACAGCCAAAGCAAAGGTATCGGGACGTGCGAAAATCAGCCTGATACTGAAACGTAATATAGCCTGGGCTAGGGTAAGCCCAGGCATTCGTTTCTTGACTACCGCATGGGAACTGGCATCTGTTTTTGGAGAAAAGGCGCAATCTCCTTGTTAAAGAAAAATGCCCTCTCCTCCCGTCTCCCGACCCTTTAGCCCTGCGGGCCGACCAGGTCGCTCATCGGTTGCACATTGGCGGTATCGCAGGTGAACGCCAGGCATCCGAGTTTCCATCCGCCTTCGATGGTAACGAGCATTGAGTAGTGGTTATAGGCCACGTTGGAGGTCCGTGCCGAGTGGTCCGAGTGCGAGATGGTCAGCGTGACGACGTGTCCGCCGCCCGGGTTCGCGTCGCAGCAGCCATTCGTGTCAATGAACGGGAAGTCGCTCTCGTCCCATGTGATGAAGATCACGGAGTTTCCCGTCCAGGCGCGGGAGGCCATGATCTGACCGACAGTGTCCGAGAGGAACCTGTCACCAGTCTGGATTAGCTTATCCTCGTTCGAGAAGTCGCACGGATCGCTCGAACCACCGCCGCCGCGCCCGTGCATATCGTGGCACTGGTCGGGGCTGATCCAGACGTAGTCCGGCACCTTGCCACTTGCGAGGTCGGCGTTGAGCTGACTCAGGTCGACGATGTTCGCCATGCGCGCCGGGTTCGACTGCACGTCCTGGTACGAGACGAAGGGATCATGCTTGCGCTCGTAGAGCTGGTTGCCGCAGGCGTGGTCAAGCTTCGTCGTACAGAGCGACAGCGACTGCATGTAGGCTTTCCACGTCTTTCCATGCGTTTCGAGCTGATCAACGATGTTCGGCACATTAATAGTCGTATCGCTGTCATCGACGACGCCGTTAGTCGAGCCGGAGGTTGCCGCGATGTAGTTCGGCTGGCTGGGGTGAGAAACACCGAAATAGTTCGTTGCGAGCCCATCGGTTTGCGCCGCTATGTTAATCCACGGCGCGTTCGAGTTGCCGATCAGGTGTGCATAGCCGGTATTCTCCATCATTATGACGAAGACATGCTGGTAGTTCTTGAGGTCCGAGCGGTTCCCCTGGCCACTGTCAGCGCTTGCTGAAAGCGCGCGCGGGGCTACCAGCACCGCCAGCGCCAGGACCACCATTCCCACCATGCTGATACAGGTAAAGAGGCGAATGCTCCCTCTGTTGCTGCTCATCAAATTACCCTCCTAAAAAGGCTAATAAACTACTACACTAATGTGTAACCCAATAGGGTTAAATGGGGAAGGGCAAAGAGGTTAAGATCTGGTTGAGATGGGGTTAAGATTTCTATCTTTCTATGCGCTTTTTTCAGCCTGCAACAATGCTGTCAAATCCTGGTACACGTGATCAGGCACGATGTGCAGCCTGTCGATGTCGGCGCGGCTGCTGCGGCCGGTGAGAACCAGCAGGGTGTGCGTGCCAGCGGCTTTGCCACCGAGGATGTCAACGTCCAGGCTGTCGCCGATCATCAGCGTTTCGCCATCTTCAACTGGCAGCAATGCATCGCGGTTGATAGTGATAAAAAACGCTCCCGCGCGGATGGCACGGATGGCGCTGTTCAACTTTGCATAGTCGAAGGTACGGTCAAGGCCGACGAGTACAGCGTCGGCTTTTTCCGCATGCGGATCGGCCACAACCAGGTGTTGCGACCTGACCAGGTCGAGTAAGGGCTGCTCGCCGATGACATAGACGACCCCGCCGGGAAAACGGCGAGAGATATGCTGCACTGCCGCCTGCCCGGCACTGAGCAGGTGAGCGGCATCAGCGGCAATGCCCAGGCGCTGGAGTTTTGCCAGGATCTGCTCGCCGGTAGCGAACGAATTGTTGGTCAGGAACAGGTATTTTTTGCTATTAGTTTCGAGCCAGGCGATGAATTCTCGTGCGCCTGGCAATAGTTTATTGCCCCGGTAGATTACACCATCTAGGTCGATCAAGTAGGTTGTGTATGGTAGCATAATGCCTTTCTGTGCCAGAGCTGCGCAAAGGCCTTTTTTCTCTATCTCTGCCGCAGGAGATGTTCGCGAATGGCGACGATCTCGCGGCGCAGCGTAGGATTGATATCGTTTTTCACAGCCTGCTCAATCTTTTCACACGCGTGCAGGACGGTGCTGTGATCACGCCCGCCGAAGAGTTGCCCGATCTCGAAGAGAGAGACCTTGGTCTCCAGGCGCATCAGGTACATAGCGACCTGGCGCGGCATAACGATATGTTTGTCGCGCTGCTTGCCACACATATCCTCCAGCGAGATGTGGTAGTGTTCTGCTACTGTCTGGGCAATCTGTCGAATGTTGAGGTTAGACTCCCGGCTGTCGTTGCCGAGCGACGACATGGCGGCACGCGCCACGTCAATCGTGAGGTCCGTGCGGTGCAGTTGCTGATAGGCCATGAGGCGGTTCAGGCAGCCTTCCAGTTCACGTATGTTCGTCTGCACGCGGCCGGCAATGAAGGCAATCACATCATTAGGCACGCGATAGTGTAACAGGTCGGCCTTGACACGCAGGATAGCCATGCGCGTCTCCAGGTCAGGTGGCTGGATGTCGGCAATCAATCCCCACTCGAAACGGGAACGCAATCGCTCTTCCAGACTGACAATCGCCTTGGGCGGGCGATCACTACAGATCACGATCTGCTTGCTCATCTCGTGCAGGCTATTGAAGGTGTGGAAGAACTCTTCCTCCGTCGATTCTTTGCCTGCGATGAACTGGATATCGTCCACCAGCAAAATATCTACAGAGCGGTATTTGGCGCGAAATTCCTCGGTCGTTCGATAGCGGATAGCATTAATAATTTCATTGGTGAACTGCTCCGACGAGACGTAGAGGACTGCCAGCCCGGTTTGCACGCCCTGGTGGCCGATAGCATGTAAGAGATGAGTCTTACCTAGCCCCACGCCACCGTAGAGGAAGAGGGGGTTATACGACTCGCCCGGGGCCTCGGCTACCGCCAGAGAGGCGGCATGCGCCAGGCGATTGCTGTTGCCAACAATGAATGCATCGAAAGTGTAACGCGGATTGAGGCGGTTTTGCATCAGAATGTTCGCACGCTGCTCGTTATCCCATTCATCAGATGCATCGTTGAAGCCCGCTCTCGCGTACCGTGCGTCTTGCTGCATAGGAGGCTTGACCACGCTTTCATAGTATGCATAATTGCCTGCCTGGTAGTTTGTTGTTGGCTGAGGATAGTCCATTGAGTCTACACGAGAAGAAAATTCAGGGGGGGCTATATCACTATCGAAGCCCTCGGTGACACTGATGGCAACAGGATACCCGGTGACATCTGCCAGGATGTCTTCAATGGAACGCCGCCAGCGCGTAATGATGTCGCGAGCCATGCCGTTGGGCACTTGAAGAGTAAAGTAGAGCGACTGATCCTGGGCGCCTGCTAAGGAGGCATCGCTATCATCTACCTCTATATTTGGAGCACTTGTCAGTTGGGCAGATTGTAGCCACGCCTTCGATGCGGTGTCGATGGACATTGATTCGAGGCGATCGAGCGTAGCACGCCATATACCTGCTGCATTCACTATGTTTGCTCCAATTCTGGGCGACCACGC
>WNFC01017864.1_pt1 | contig 11344 bp, 7 predicted proteins | sample 5400541 | NCBI WGS metagenome assembly WNFC01 (sample SAMN13153342, study PRJNA577476) | soil metagenome | isolation source: 120 cm saprolite under Douglas fir tree site 2 hole 2 replicate 1 | place: USA:California | collected 2015-04-18
CCACTTGCCACAGCTTTACCATACCATCCAGCCCGCTCGAGGCAAGCTGTGTACCATCAGGTGACCAGGCCACGCCGTCGGCTTCAGTGAGAAGCGTGAAGACATGGCTACCAGTGACACCATCCCATACCTGCACGGTACCATCATCCCCGCTGGAGGCGATACGCGAACCATCGGGCGACCAGGCCACACCATAGACCGCATCGGTGTGCCCTTGATACAGGAGAAGGCGTTTTCCGCTGCTGGCTGCCCATACCTGAATGGTCGTATCATAGCCCCCAGAAGCAATGCGTGAACCGTCAGGCGACCAGGCCACACTTGCTATCACATCGGTATGCCCTTGATACGCAAAAAGATGTTTTCCAGTCGCAGCATCCCATACCTGCACTATTCGATCTACGCCCCCGGAGGCGATGCGTGAGCCATCAGGCGACCAGGCCACGCCCAGTATTGGAGCAAGAGATGCCTTGTATGTGAGGAGGTGTTTTCCAGTGCTGACATCCCATACCTGCACTGAACCGCCGTCTTCCCCGAAGACGATCCGCGAGCCATCAGGCGACCAGGCCACGCAAAACACAGCTTTAGGATGGTCTCGATAAGTGAATAAGCGTATACCTGTCCTGGCATCCCATACCTGCACCGTCGAGTCACGGCTGGCGGAGGCAATACGCCTGCTGTCGGGCGACCAGGCGATGCCGAGCACTTCATTGCTATGCCCTAGGTACACCAGCAGGCGCTTCCCGCTCTGAGTATTCCAGACCTGTACGCTTGAATCACGGCCTCCAGAGGCAACCATAGTACCATCAGGTGACCATGCTACATTGAGCGCAGGCCCCACGTGGCCGCGATAAATAGCGCTGGGCTGAGTTCGATACGTGTATCGAGGGTAGCTGACAGCATGGCGAGGAAGGAAGATAGGCTGCGGTATGTGTGTGGCGGAAGACGGTGGAGAAATGACCCGTAGACTGCTCAGTATCACGAGCAGTGCCAGTACTCCCAGGCATAGCGTAGCCAGGCCACCGGCGATTCGCCAGGACCGCCGGGGCACCGAACGCTGCCACACCAGCAATGTGTGCGCTGCCCGCGACGACCAGTTGCTTCTGGAATAATTCATCTCGGGTAGATCGCTAATCTCCTCCTCGATGCCCTCTTCTAGTGGTTCGTATTTGGGATGATCAATCTTATCCATACAGAAATTATAGTAACGTGCCGGAAGTGGCTGTCAATGTCCTTTATGGCCGGTCTTGATTAAACTTGCTAGAGCCCAAACGCGTAAAGCCTGCCGTCGAAGTTTGCTGCATATAGCATACCATGCGAGATCGACGCCGCACCGTAGAAGACCGATCCCCTGGTGGTATCGTGGAAAATAAATAGGGTCTCGCCCGAAGTCGCGTCGACCAGCAAGAGAGCGCTGCCTCCCGTGACTGCTACCACCCCCGGCACCACCGTGACGGCGGCGAGAATAGGTCCATCCGGCAGGCAGCGCTCCCAGATGAACGCGCCCGTAGCCGGGTTGAGCGCTCGCAGGTCACTCCTGCAGTTAGCGCCCTGCACAGTGGTGTAGCCGCCAGCTACGTAGAGCTGCGTGCCGTCCCAGGCACTGGGTGAAATGCTTCCCTTGCCACAGTTTGGACAACTCCCGCCTTTTGCTATCTCAGCAGTCCATAGCGGCCCCTTGTTCAAATCACCTCGCAAAAAGGCATAATAAATGCCATTTTTATGGGCGACACCCACCAGTGGTCTGGAGACCCCGCCAATTTTTGCCTTGAACAGCGTCGGCGTGGACCCGAAATCAGGATCGATCACCCACTCTGATCGCGGCACGCGCCAGAAGCCCACCACCTTCAAATCTGACGCGTGCAGTTCAACCACCGCAGACGTATAGATCTCCGTCGTCGAGCACAGGTCAGCGTTGCCCGTAGCAATATACATCTCGCCCGTGCCATCATCAATCGTGGGTGAGCCCCACACGGCCCCACCCCGGCAGCCCTTCGGTATCACGTCGAAGGTATGCTTGATCGCGCCAGTCAACATGCTCATCTTGAAAAGCTGCCCCTGGACTGTCGGGCAATCGCCAAATGAGGCCATGCCCACGTAAACGCTCCTCTTGTACACAATGGGCGAACTCCAGATGAAGTGATCTGGCGGCGTACCCAGGGGCGTATTCCAGATAATGGCCCCGCTGGCGGCATTCAATGCGTAGAAATGGGCATTGCCTCCACCCACAAAAATCACAGGCGTCTTCTTCCCGTCAATGCTCACCACGGCTGCTGTGCCTGTACCTGCCACCCCGATGATCGAACCGCACCCGTGTGTCCTGCCCAGGCTGGTTGCCCACACCTCGTGCCCATTCAAATCTGTCGCGTGTTCCAACCCATCCCATGAGCCCCAATAAATCATGCCGAAAGCTTCTATGGGTTGAGTGGAAATGTAATTCTTTGCGTGGTACATCCAGTGTGGTTTCAATTCTGCTGCCGTTGCCGCGGTAATTATGGTCTCGGCTTTATTGTAGCCACTGCGCCCATTGTCCGACAAGTACGTTGACCAGTCACCTGGCTTTATTGTGAAAGACGTTGGGCTTGTCAAGGTAGGTGTTTCTCGTGTAGATATCCTGAGAGTGGCCCCTACTTCGATAAGACTGGCCGGGGAACTGCATGCGGTGAAAAGAATGGACATTGCTATCAGTGTAACCCAGAGACGATGTTGGGCACACATATACCTTCTTTTTATCTTCAGCATCTACCAACCGCCCCTATAATAGTGCCCTTTAAGCAAAAACCAGTGAATAATCAGGTTTATTAGTCTGACACTCCCCTGACGAGAGCCAGGGGGTTCTTCCTTCACCCATGAGACTTGCCGCCTAGTCTCACAACTAGAAAGTAGAGGCCCGCATGTCCAGAAGCGTTCGGAGAACCGAAGTCCTCCCTGTTGCCGTGTGCCCCACGGTACAGCCGAAACAGAGGTTCCACCCGTTGAAAGAGTCCATCAGGCCGTTAGGCGTGAATGCGCTCTCCGAAGAGATTCTACGCTGGCTCTCTCACTGTTTCATGTCAACACGGTCGTGTTTTTACCCCAGGTCCTTCACCTGGGAACCCGCCGAAACGCGATTCAGTTGTCAAGGTGCTACGGGCATGATAGCACACAGTAGAACACAAGTCAACAAAACGAGAGGCCCCGGAGGCGCTCGCGGGCTTTTCATCCCCCGCGTGAATGGCAGGGGCTTTCAAGCCCGATATTCTGTAATCCCAGAATCCAACGCTTGACGTTGGCGAGGGATAGTGGCACCCGCAGTTGTGCCTGGTCGGCTTGCCGCCCCAACGATGAGGTCGTGACATCATGTGTCATACCTTTGAGATACTGTTGTATCTTAGCAAATTCCTATGTTATACTTCTCTTGAGGTACTAATTAGCCATCCTGTTGAGAGGCGTTGGGTTGCGGGTGTAAGCTTGGCGGGGTGCCTCAGACAACAACACCGACCTGATACCTGCCTTGTTTCAACACCGACCTGATACCTGCCTTGTTTCAAGGCAGGAAAGACAGACAGGATGAACAGCTTGCTCCAGCGCTTCCGCAGCAGTGTAATGCCACCTTACCATCTCAAGAAAATTATCGCTATCATTCTGGCAGCGCTTCTTGTGTTGGCTATCCCTGTTAGTATCGTTATCCACCTTGCGGGACCTTTCACTGGTGACCTCTCGTCCTACGTCAACCCCTTTATAGGCACTGGACCCGCAGCAGCAAACCTGCATCTTGGCTCCGGCTTTGATAACGGCGATGTTTTTCCCGGGGCGGCCTTCCCGCGTGGCATGGTGCAATGGAGTCCCGACACGACCAGTTCCCCGGGTGGATACCGCTACTTCCAATCAAACATCCATGGTTTCAGCCTCACCCACTTCAGCGGCCGCGGCTGCAGCGCGTATCAAGACGTTCCTTTCATGCCGGTCATTGGACCTGTCACCACCTCACCCGCTCAAAGCCTGGCGTATGCCTCGCACTTCTCGCACGCTAACGAATCTGCCTCGCCAGGCTACTATCGCGTCCACCTCGACAACAACAATATCGACGTTGCCTTAACTGTCACCCTGCGCAGCGGCTTTGGACAGTTTACTTATCCGCATTCGACCGCAGCTACTATGCTCATCAATACCGGCGGCAGTGCCACGGGTAACAGCGATAATGGCACAGGTATACAAGTCATAGGTAACAACCGCGTGGTAGGCTCGGCCAGCAGCGGCCATTTCTGCGGCAGAGCCAACATCTACACCGTTTACTTTGCCGCTATCTTTGACCATCCATTTATTTCGTTCGGCACCTGGAACGGGCCAGGAGTGACTCCAGACATTAGCACCGCTTCCGGTGGGCATTCGGGCGCCTACGTGACCTTCGACACAACACAGAACCCGCTGGTACAGGTCAAAGTAGGTATCTCGTTCGTCAGCGTGGCAAACGCCTATGCCAACGTCCGGGCTGAGAACCCCGCCTGGAATTTCGCTGCCATACATCAGAAGGCTCGTGCCGCCTGGAATGCTCACCTGGGCCTCATCCAGGTCGCGGGGGGCACGTTTGCGGAGCGGCAAACCTTCTACACCGCTCTCTATCACACCTTTTTTCACCCCAATGTCTTCAATGATGTGAATGGTCAGTACCTGGGCTTTGACCAGGAAGTGCATACAGCTCGCGGGTACACCCAGTACGAGAATTTTCCCGGCTGGGATATGTATCGCTCGCTCATTGCCTTACTGGCCTTGCTGGAACCGCGTGAAACCGGCGACATGATGCAGTCCCTCGTGGCCGATGCCCAGCAGGGTGGTGGAGGCCTGCCACGCTGGCAGGTCGCCAACGATAACTCGGCCGGCATGATCGGCGATTCGCCGGATGTGGTTATTGCCACCAGCTACGCCTTTGGCGTCAGGAACTTCGATAAACAAGGAGCGTGGCAGGCGATGAATGCCGGGGCATCCGACCCCAACACCCATTCTGGCCGCTATGTAGTACGTGAAGGACTGAGCGATTATCTCCACCTGGGTTATGTCCCGGCACAGACCGGGGCCTCGGCTGCTGCCACGCTGGAGTACGCCATCGATGACTTCGCCATTGCACAGTATGCCAGGGCTCTCGGCAAGACCGAAGCCTACCAGACCTACCTGCAGCGCTCCCAAAACTGGAAGCATCTTTTCAATCCTGCAACAGGCTACATCGAGCCGCGCAGTCACGCTGGCGCCTTCATTGCCAATTTTAAACCAACAAGCGGTAATGGCTTTGCGGAAGGAGACAGCGTGCAATATACCTGGCTTGTCCCCCAGGATTTAGATGGCCTGTTCGCCAGGATGGGCGGCAACGGCCAGGCGATCGAGCGCCTCAACATACACTTCGATCAGTTGAATGCCGGGCCAGCCAGTCCTTATGCCTTCATGGGTAACGAGCCGGAGTTCGAAGTGCCCTGGGAATACGATGCTGCCGGTGCTCCCTATCGAACGCAGGAAGTCGTGCGCCGCATCGAGACCCAGCTTTTCGGCGCCGGGCCCAATGGCCTGCCTGGTAACGATGATGGCGGGGCCATGTCCTCCTGGTACGTATTCGCAGCCATGGGGCTCTATCCAGAAATTCCCGGCGTGGCAGGCTTCGTGCTGGGCAGCCCTCTCTTCCCGTCGCTCACCCTTCATTTAGGTAATGGCCACCAGTTACACATCATCGGGCAAGGAATAGATGGTTCGCCATCCAGCATGCCCTATATCCAGCACCTGAGCCTGAATGGCCAGAATTACGCCAGCGCGTGGCTTCCCTTTACCGCTCTGGAACGCGGAGCAACCTTGCAGTTCGTGCTTTACAACAGTCCCAACTTGACCTGGGGCCAGCACGTCGATTTCACTTGAAATCGTGGCCTTGAGCTTCCAGGATACAATTTTCGCAACAGGACTCCTCACCACCTTCGGTGGTTCGCAAGAGGGTTTTTATTTACTGCGGGCTGTGCAGCCGCAGGCTGCACAGCCCGCAGTAAATAAGGCGCGAGCCGCCATAGGCGGCGCTGTACAGTCCGCAGTAAATAAGGCGCGAGCCGCTGTAGGCGGCGAGGAATCAGGCGCCTGAGGAGTTACAATAATACCATAATCCTGGACTTCCTACTATCCCAGTAGCAAGGTGGATTCAAACAGGAGCCTGGAGGAACAATATGCCAGAGAAAATTGCTGAAAGTACTACCAGCCCTTTGCGTGCAGCCATCATCGGCTACGGGCTTGCGGGCTCTGTTTTTCATGCGCCCCTGATTGCCTGCACACCGGGAATGACAGTTGCCGCCATAGTGACCAATCACCCCGAACGTCGAGAGCAAGCCCGGCGCGACTTCCCACGTGCAGCTATTCTTTCGACGGTTCAGGATCTCTGGCGCAATGCTTCAGACTACGATCTTGTGGTTGTAGCTGCTCCTAACCGGGCGCATCTCCCCCTTGGCCTGGCTGCAATGAATGCCGGTTTACCCGTCGTCATCGACAAACCGTTTGCTCCATCCGTCAGCGACGCCGAACAGCTCATCGCGACCAGCAGGCGCACCGCTAAGCTCCTCACAGTCTTCCAGAACCGGCGCTGGGACGGTGATTTTCTCATGGTACGTCAATTGATCGCTACTGACCTGCTTGGCCCCATCACGCGCTTTGAGTCTCGCTTCGATCGCTATCGTGCAGAGCCACGGCCGGGTGCCTGGCGCGAGCTTCCTGCTCCAGAGGAAGCTGGGGGATTGCTTTTTGATCTAGGCAGTCATCTGATTGACCAGGCACTGCTGCTGTTTGGACAGCCTGTGAGCGTCTATGCCGAGGTCGACAGGCGGCGTCCCGCTGCGCAGGTGGACGATGACACCTTTGTTGCGCTCACCTTCCCTAGCCACGTGCGCGCCCACCTCTGGATGAGCCTCGTCGTTCGCAATCCCGGGCCTCGCCTGCGTGTCAACGGCTTGTATGGAACGTATGAAAAATGGGGCATAGATCCCCAGGAAGACGCGCTCAAGGCGGGCATGCGCCCTGGCGACCCAGTTTGGGGCCAGGAGCCCAGAGAACGTTGGGGGCGCCTTTCCACAGATTTCAACGGCGTGCATATCGATGGCTCGCTTGAGACCCTCCCCGGCGCTTACGAGCGCTACTATGCCCTCCTGCGCGACGCCCTTTTAACAGGCGGCCCACCACCTGTAGACCCCGCCGGCGCCGTGGCCTCCTTGCGCGTTATCGAAGCCGCTCAACAAAGCGCCAGCACTGGCACGGTTGTATCCTTCCCTTAGCGCTCACCACCTGTCCCAGTGCACGATTGAATCCAATGACACTCGTGGTATCAACAGTTGCCACATTTGATAGACAAAGGTAGACAAAAGCTGTTTGTGTCGCCCCCATTTCGTTCAGCCTGTCAGCGATTCTTCAACCTTCCAACAGGTTAGGGAATGGGGTCGTGACCGAGAGACAAGGCCGTTTGAATCGTTGCCTCGTTGGTCCAACACGAGCCGCACCACTTTGCGTGTTCGCTCATTTGCGAACCGGCCTGGACTGGATCACCGGGATTGCCCTCCCCAGCCATTCTCCCGCCTGACGTGTAGCCAGACAGGGCGTGTTCAGCCACTCTGTTTTTTGCGTGACTGCCAGTGCATCTCTCGATAAAAGCTGCGATGCACATTCACTGATGCGTTAAAATCGGCATGGCACTCGTAGGAACAGTTCTTGCACCGAAATAGTTTGCCGCCTCGTCCGATGATGCACTCCGAGCCTTTGCGAGAAAACCTTTCTCCAAGGGTTCCACATCTCGAACAATACTGGCTCGTTCCATGTGCATTCACCTCGCACGAGACGATGGACCTGGCATACGCTTTTTCTTTCGCGAACTGATTAATCTTTCCTTTGAGTTGGTTGGCTTGTTTGCGATTCAGCCTTCTCGACTTGCTTCCCCCTTTTGGTTTGATCACCCGCAGTCGTTCAAAGAGCAGCACACAGTCTGGATACTGCTCACACACCTCGACAATGGCTCGGGCTGTTTTATGAGCCACATCCGTGTTCTGATGGCGGATGTGCCGCCAGAGCTGCTGATTGCTGTGTTCCCCCTTGACCGGCTTGCCGGACTGCCACTGCTTCCTGGCAATGCGCTTGAGATGGCGATAGCGGTGAGCATCGAGCCCCTCATCTGAGACAAAGCGGGTCGTGATAATCGTGCCATGCTGCCTGACCGTGATCACGGCGAGCTGTTTCACGTTCAAATCGACGGCGACCGTGACCAAGTCAGGATCGCACTTGCTCTCCACAATTTTCTTCGCCGTGATGGTTTTGCTTTGCAAGAAGTGAATGGCGGCAGTCTGCTTGCCCAGGATCATTTTCGGGCTTTCCTGCTTCCATCCCTCCTCTCCTCGACGCTGCTCGAAGTGCCGGTTGTAGCGGGTGGGATAGTGGACCCAGACCCACTGCGAGCCGGTATAGACCTTGAGCCGAACAAAGCTCTTGCGCAGGTCGAGGGTATCCAGTTCCAGGGCATATGTCCCGGCATAGAGTGTCGGATGGTTGGCTGCCGTCGGGACTCCCGGCTTCCCTTTCTTCTTGCCCGCATGCTGCCAGGTGTGGAGAGTGGTGAGATAGCCTCGTGCTTTCCCGATGCAATCCTTGATGACCGAGCGGCGATACCGATTGGGGAAATCGGGAAACGCCTTACTGAAGTTCCAAGAGGCGAGAGGATCTGGATGGGCGTCTGTTTCGACCGTAGCAAACTCGGCCCAGGTGAGCAACTTGTCAGCAGAAATCAACCGTTCACTCACTTCTCCGGTTTGCTTGGAAATCACCTCGACTCGCTCCATCAGCATCTGTGGATAGGCGAGAAAAAAATCCAGGTAGAAGCGGCGGGCCGCATCCAGGACTGTTACGGTCTCTTCGAGGTAGCGGCGTTTGGCTCGATTAGCTCCTCCTGATCCACGCTCAGAGAGATTCAGCAGGAGTTTGGTGGTTCTGGCTGTCTGTCCCATCTGGTTCCTCAGCCTCTTCGGCTTTCAAACAGTCTAAGACGCACTTGCGGACGCGTTTGGCTCGACTCCCATACAATCTTCCTGAAAAGACCGTCACAATGGTGAGCAGATCCTGGACTAATTCTTCCGTGGGAGTTTGTGCTTCAGGTGGCTCAACCACTTCCAGGTGCACCTGCTTCCAGCCAAACGCCTCTTCGAGATAGCCAAAACCAAAGCGCACCAACCGATCAGGATCTTCGATCAGGACCAGGTCAATGGCTTGCTGCTCGATGAGGCCAAAGAGGTTCTGTATGCCTTTGCGCTTCTCGTTCAGAGAAGAGGCTTGTTCACTGATAACTGCGATGACCTGATAGCCTCGCGCCTGTGCCACGCGCTGCAAGCGTTCCACCTGACGGGTCAAATTCCCCTCGTGTTCCTGTTTGGCGCTCGATACCCGTGCGTAAATGGCGCAGCGCAGCGTTAGCCCCGAAGTCTTGCGTATCCGCTCCACAGCATCGACGGGAATCCGGCGCTGATTGGTCGCGGTTCGGATGACCGGCAGAAGACCGGACTTATCCCAGCGTTGGATCGTCTTGACCGAGACGCCCAATGCACGGGCCGCTTCCCCTGCCGATAGAAACTCTTTTTTCTTCATTCTCCTATTTTACTATAGCTTGTCTATCTTTGTCAATGAATTTTTAAGGTCCAGCAGGCTTGAACTCGGTTCCCAGCGTATAATCCACTGGGATCAGCCCGGCCTGCGACACCTTTTCAAAAGGAATGCCCAGTTCTGCCGGTTCCCGCCTGTGGGCGCCTGCGCCGCAATATCCAGGCATTCTCGAATCAACTCCGCTTCTACTGGCCGCGCAAAATCCAGCCGCTTGTGCACCGACCGCGTTGTCGTGAGCAAATCATCTGGTGACAGATCAAGTAAAGCCATCCTTCATTCTCCTTACTCCAAGAAATTGGTCAATCATTTTTTGAAATGTAGGGGCGAGGCTTGCCCCCGCCCTGCCGCGACACCCCCGCCCCCGCCGGGCGACCGCAAGGGTCGCCCCTACATTTCTTGCGGTCGCTCTGCCTGGCTGGTCATTCCTTATTGAACCTCGCCGACGCAAAGGGAACCATAACCCGCGGGGATCGCCCTGTAGCAACAAATTCGGCGACGCTTTGCCCTGTAATAGCGCTCAAGAGCACCCCCACACTATTATGCCCCGTGGCGAGCGTCACATTCTCCCAGTTTGGCGCTGCTCCCAGGATAGGTTGCCCGTCGGGCGTCTTTGGGCGCAGCCCTGCCCACAGCGCTTCCACGGCACTCTTTCTGAGCATAGGCGCGAGCTTCATGGCAGTTTCAAGCAGCCATATAACTCCATCCGCCGTAACATGTGCATCGAAGCCCACCTCCTCTTTTGTTGCGCCTACAACAATCGTCCCATCCTCTTTCGGCGCTAAGTAGATCGCCTCGCCAAAAACGATATGCCGCAATGGCGGCGAGGGTAGCCCTGGTTGCCGTAAAGAGAGAATCTGGCCGCGCAAAGGGCTTACCGGCAGTTCGAATCCCAGCCAGCCACCACAGCGTGCCGCCCACGCCCCGGCTGCTATCACCAGGTGGTCGCAGGCAATCGTTTCGCCCTCGTTTGTATGTACGCCTGTCACCTTCATCCCATGACGCTGTATGCCGTTGATCTCCCTGTGGCCGTAGAAAACAGCGCCAAGCCTGGTAGCCGCCTGCGCGAACGCCTTCACAAGCAGCGGAGCTCTGACCTGGGACTCCTCGGGCGCGTAGATAGCGCCGCAGGTATCGGGTGCCAGCAGCGGTTCGCGCTGGCGCGCTTCGTCTCCGCTGAGCCAGTACATCCGCAAGCCCAGGGGCTGCCATTCCTCCATGCGCTTGCGCAGGCTGGCGACACGCTTCGCATTGTGCACCGTCCGTAGAGCGCCTGTTCGCTCATATTCAACTCGTATACCGCTCGCATCCTCAAGTTCTGTCACCAGTTCCGGGAAGAGCGCGAAGCTGCCCAGCAACAGGTCTGCCAGTGATCCTGGACCCGAGAGCGGCCCCAGAGGTGCAAGCAGCCCCGCTGCCGCGCTCGAAGCCTGCGCGCCAATCTCACCTCGCTCCAGTACCGTGACGCCTATACCCCTTTTGCGCAGGAAATAGGCAATGGCACAGCCAATCACCCCGCCTCCAACAATAACCACATCGGTCGCCTGGCTCATGGCATCACCATTTCCAGAAACTCGTGCTTCCCGCCATTCGTCTCGTGCATGAACACGCGCAGGGGACGGAAGCCTGTTTGCTCGTACACGCGTATAGCTCTCCGGTTAAATGTAGCTACACTCAAACGAAAAGCGCTAACAGCGTATTTGCTCTTAGCAAATTCAAG
>WNFC01029720.1_pt1 | contig 11344 bp, 10 predicted proteins | sample 5400541 | NCBI WGS metagenome assembly WNFC01 (sample SAMN13153342, study PRJNA577476) | soil metagenome | isolation source: 120 cm saprolite under Douglas fir tree site 2 hole 2 replicate 1 | place: USA:California | collected 2015-04-18
CCCTGCTGCGGCGGCGCTCGGGCAGCAGCTCTTCTTCGACGCGCGGTTCTCCGGTCCGCTGGTGGTCGGCGACAACGGAGCCAACGGCGCCACCGGCCCGGCGGGCGCGAGCGGCACCGTGGCCTGCGCTTCCTGCCACAACCCGGCGCAGGGCGGCGCCGACGTCCGCTCCCGGCCCGGAAATACCAGCCTGGGCGCGTCGTGGACCGGCCGCAACGCGCCGACCGTGTACAACGCGGCCTATTCTCCCTGGCAGTTCTGGGATGGCCGGCGAGACTCGCTCTGGTCGCAAGCGCTCGGCCCGGTGGAAAGCCCCGCCGAGCACAACTTTTCGCGGCTGCAGGTCGCGCACCTGATCGCACAGCTGTACAGCGGGCCGTACGGCGGGGTGTTCGGCGCCATGCCGGACCTCTCCGACAGCGGGCGCTTCCCGCCCAGCGGCAGGCCGGGCAACGCGAGCTGGGACCAGATGGCGCCCGCCGACCAGGCGGTGATCGACCGCATCTTCAGCAACTTCGGCAAGGCGATCGCGGCCTACGAGCGCAAGCTGATCGATCGCGACTCGCCCTTCGACCGGTACATGGCCGGGGAGACCACCGCGCTCGCGCCCGCCGCGGTCCGCGGAGCCCGGCTCTTCGTCGGGCGCGCCTCCTGCAACGAGTGTCATTTCGGCCCGACTTTCAGCGACGGGCGGTTCCACAACACCGGCGTTCCGCAGACCGGCGCGACCGTGCCGGCGCTCGACGACGGGCGCCTCAGCGCAGTGTCGAAGGTCATGGCGGTGGAGTTCAACGCCGCGGGACTCTACAGCGACGCGCCCGACGGCGCCCGCCTGCAAGCGGCCGCGGCCGCGTTGGCGGCCGACCCCGAAGCGGCGCGCGGCGCGTTCAAAACGCCGGGGCTGCGCGGGGTGGCCCGCACGGCTCCGTACATGCACACCGGCGCGTTCGCGAGCCTCCGCGAGGTGGTCGTCTTCTACCGCGACGGCGGCGGGGCGTCCGGCTTCTCTGGAACGAAGGACGTCGCCATGCAGCCGCTCCTTCTCTCCGACCGCGACGTCGACGACCTGGTGGCATTCCTCGAGTCGCTCGGCGGCGCACCATTGCCGGCGGCGCTGGTCACCGCTCCGGTGCTGCCATGAGAAACGCGGCCCTCGCGCTCCTCGCTTCGGCCCTGCTCGCGCCGTCCCTGCGCGCGGAGGACGCCCCGGTGCGCGCCGGCGAGGGGGGACGGGGACTCGCTCATCTCTCGCTGATGGACGGCGTCCGCCTGCGACTCACCGGCTACGTCGACGCGGGCTTTTTCGCCACCCAGGGAGACGGCACCGCCTACGTGCGCGACGCGGGCAAGCTCCTGCACCCCGAGTACCAGGGCGTGGTTCCCTGGGTCTTCCTCGGCGATCCGTGGGGCAATCCCGTCAACGCGCAGGGCGATTCCGCCGACCTGGGGCTCGACCGCACCAACGTGCCGCGCTTCGACCCCATCCAGTCCGCCGGCCACCCCTCGTTCCTCGTCAACATGGTCGACCTGGGTCTCGCGGCCAGCATCGGCGAGTCGTTCTTCTTCGAGACGAGCATCGGCTTCGAGCCCCGGCAGGGACGGCTCGGCTCCTCCGGAGACCAGTTCGACGTGGACCTCGCCTACCTGGAATGGGTGCCGTTCAAGGCGGTCGACCTGCACGTGTTCGCCGGCAAGTTCGAGTCGACCTTCGGGATCGAGTACCGCACGCGCAAGGCGCCGGACCGCTTCGGCGTCACCCCTTCGCTCATCTCCCGCTACACGGTGGGGACGGTGACCGGCCTCAAGGTCCGAGGCGGGTTCTTCGACCAGCGCGTCACGGTGAATCTCGCCGTGACCAACGGCGGCACTTTCACCGAGAAGTTCGCCCACTTCTTCAACGAGGTGGACATGAACGGCGGCAAGACGCTCTCCGGCCGGGTGTCGGTGGTCCTGCCGCTGCCCTTCACCGCCGAGATCGGCGCGTCCGGCGAGATCGGCGCGCAGGACGAGCAGCCCTCCGACACCACCGTGCAGTGGCTCGCTGGGGCGGACTTGCGCCTGAGCGCGGGCAACGCGACCCTCAAGGCCGAGATCCTGCGCGGGCACGCCGACGGAGGAGGCATCGACCAGGCGGCACGCCTGCGGGTGACGGGGTGGTACGGGGAGCTGCAGTACCAGCTCCTTCCCTGGCTCGGGCTACTCGGGCGCGTCGACCGCCGCAAGGCGAACCTGCTCGCCTTCCCCAACCTGTACCTGACCGACCTGCTGCGCGTCACCGGCGGCGTGCGGTTCGACATCAGCTGGAACGTGATCGCCAAGCTCGAATACCTGCACCTCGTCGAGGTCACCGGCCCGGAGCTCGCCGACGACGTGTTCACCAGCTCCGTCATCTTCAAGTTCTAGGTCAGCAACAGGAGACGGCATGCGCAATCGATGGTTCATGCTCGCGATCGCGGTTGCGGCGGCCCTTCCCGCGGCCGCCGCCCCGGGAAGCATCTCCGGCACGGTCACGCCGGTAGGCGGAAGCGGCCAACTCACGGTGGTGTACGTGGAGAAGGGCCCGGAAGCCGCCCCGCGCGCCGCGCCGGTCCGAAAGGACCTGGAGCAGAAGGACACCGAGTTCCAGCCGCGCGCAACATGGGTGCGCGCCGGCGATACGGTGCAGTTCACCAATCTCGACAACTTCTACCACAACGTCTTCTCGCCCACGCCCGGCAACGAGTTCGATCTGGGCCTGTACAGGGGCGGGGTCGCCAAGTCGCTGGAGCTGACCCGGGCGGGCGAGATCGACGTGTACTGCAACATCCACCCGAACATGAAGGCCAAGCTGCTGGTGGTGCCGGACGACCGGTCCGCGCAGGTCGCGGCGGACGGCCGCTACTCGCTTTCGGGGTTGCCCCCAGGAGACTACGTCATCGTGGCCTGGTCGGCCGTGCACGAGCCCGTGCGCCGCGAGGTCCGCGTGCGCGCCGGCGAGACGACTCGGTCGGACTTCTCGCTCAAGGCGCGGGGCGCGGCGGGACCCCACCTCAACAAGAATGGCGAGCAGTACGGCCGGTACCGGTGACTGCAGCCGTGCGGCTCTTGCCCAAGCTCAGCGGCGCAATGCTGCTGGTCGCGGTTTCGGTGACCGTTTCCCTCTCCAGCATCGCCACCCGCAAGCAGGTCGATTCCCTGACCGCGCAGTACCGCTCGAAGGGCGAGGCGATCGCCCTCGCGCTGGCTTTTTCGCTCTCGTCCAACACGCGGCAGACGCTGGTGAAGAGCGTCGGAACGGTGCGCGACCTGATCAACGACAGCAAGAGCATCTCCGGCGTGCGGTACATCTACATCCAGGACTGGGAAGCGAGCATCCTGGCCCACACCTTCGAGCAGTTTCCGGCCGAGTTCACCGAGAACAACTGGATCGCCGCCGGCGCGCTGGATCCCGGCCAGCGGGTCAAAGTCGCGGACTCGGTCCAGTTCCAGACACCGCACGGCACGGTGTGGGCGATGGACGTCGCGGTCCCCATCGCCGGCGGATCGCTCGGGGTCGTCCACGTGGGGATGAATCGCGCCGCCATTTCGCGCGACGTCAGCGCCCTGCGACGGGAGCTGCTCGGCGCCGGCCTCGGGATCGGCGCCGGCGGCGTGCTGCTCGGGCTGGTGCTCGCCGCGTACGTGTTCATCCGGCCGATCCGGCACCTCACCAAGGTGACCAGCGAGATCGCGGCGAACGGCGATCTGACCATCCCCATCGAGGTGCGGTCGAGAGATGAGATCGGCGATCTGGCGCGCGCGTTCGCCCGGATGGTGGAGGGACTGCGGGCGATCAACGGCGACCTCCGCGAATCGGTCGGCATCCTGGCGACCTCGGCGAGAGAGCTGGGCAGCTCGGCCAAGGAGCAGGAGCAGATCGTCTCGCGCCACGCGGCGGCGCTCCAGCAGGCGCACGCGACCGCGCAGGAGATCCGGCAGACCTCGGTGGCCGCCGCGCAGAAGGCGGACGGCGTGTTGCAGGTGGCCCGCAACGCGGAGGCGATCACCCGCTCGGGCGAGGTGGCCGTGGAGCAGACCATGGCGGCGATGAACGACATGCGCGCCCAGGTGGCGCAGGTGGTGCAGACCATCGGGCTGCTCTCGGACCGCGCCGGCCAGATCGGGCGGATCACCGACACGGTCAAGGACCTGGCCGATCAGTCCAACATGCTGGCGCTGAACGCCGCCATCGAGGCGGTGCGCTCGGGTGAGCACGGCAAGGGCTTCGCCGTGGTGGCGCGCCAGATCCGCAGCCTGGCGGATGAATCGATCGAAGCCACGCGCCGGGTGCGCGAGGCGCTCGAGGACGTTTCGCGGGCGATCGGCACTGCCGTGAAGATCAGCAAGGCGGGCGAAGAGCGGGTGGAGAAGGGCCTGTCGGAGGTCAAGGCGTCGGGCGACAACCTGCGGGCGCTTTCGGACATCGTGAAGGACAGCTCGGCTGCCGCCTACCAGATCGCCGAGGTGGTCAGGCAGCAGGACGCGGGCATCCGGCAGATCTTCACCGCGGTTTCCGAGCTCTCGGAGACGACGGGCGAGACGGTGAAGCGGCTCGACGCCACCGGCGCCGCCGCCGGCGCGGTCGAGGAAGTCTCGCACAGGGTCTCGAAGCTGGTCGATCGATACCGCGTCTGACTGCGCCGTTCAGCTGGCGCGGTGGATCACGATCACGGTGATGTTGTCGTCGCCGCCACGCTCGTTGGCGAGGTCGACCAGCGCGCGGCAGGCGCGATCGGGGTCGTCGTGACGCAGGAGCTGCGCGCCGATCTCGTCGTTGTCGACCAGGTTGGAGAGGCCGTCGGAGCAGAGCAGGTACCGGTCTCCCGGCTTCGTCTCGAACCCGATCAGATCGACCAGCACGTCCTCCTCGAAGCCCACCGAGCGCGTGATGATGTTCTTCAGCCGGCTGTGCCGCGCCTCGTCGGGCGTGAGCAGGCCGGCGCGGACCTGCTCGTTCACGAGCGAGTGGTCCTCGGTGAGCTGCACCACGCCTTGGAGGTGCGGTACACGGCGGCGCAAGCGCCCTCGATCGCCTCCCGCAGCGCGCTCGCGAGGGGCGCGTCGGCCACCAGGGCGGCGGACGCGAACGGATCGTCAGGCCGCATCCGCGCGCCGAGCAGCTCGCGCTCGATGGTCTGCACGGCGAGGCGGCTGGCCGTCTCGCCTCCGGCGTGCCCCCCCATGCCGTCGCAGACGACATGGAGCCCTAGGTCCTCGTTGATGAGCCAGCTGTCCTCGTTGTGCTCGCGCTTCATCCCGGTGTCGGTCCGGGCCGCGCTGCGGAACGCGTTCAGGGCAGGCTCTCCTTCCAGTGCCGTCGCCGAGTCTACACCTCACCCCGCTTTCCGCGCGGGCGCCGCCGCGCGCCGCGTCCGCGCCTTCTCCAGCAGCTCGCGCGCGTGCTGGAGCGCCACCTGCGTCGCCTGGCCGGAGAGGAGTCGCGCCAGCTCCTGCACCCGCGCTTCCCCCTCCACCGGCGCGACCCGGCTGTGCGTGCGCCCGCGCCGCACCTCTTTTTCGGCGACCTGGTGGCGCTCGGCGAACACGGCGATCTGCGGCAGGTGCGTGATGCAGATCACCTGCCGGCCCCGCGCGACGGCGGCGAGAGCGCGCCCGACCGCGTCGGCCGTGGCGCCGCCGATGCCGGCATCGACCTCATCGAACAGGTACGTGTCGACGTCGTCGGCGTCGGCGAGGACGCGCTTCACCGCCAGGAGCACGCGCGACAGCTCACCGCCCGAGGCGATGCGGGCCAGCGGGCGCAGCTCCTCGCCAGGGTTGGGCGAGAGGAGCAGCTCGGCGGACTCGAGCCCATAAGGGCCCAGCACCTCCCCTTCCGCGGGGATCCCTCCTTCGCCGACCGGACCGAATCGGACCGAGATCTCCGTCCGCGCCATGCCCAGGGCGGACAGCTCCCCGGCCACGGCGCGCGAGAACCCGGCCGCCCCCGCGCGCCGCTTCTCGGACAACGCGCGGCCCAACCGCAGGGCCTGCCCCGCGAGCTCGCGGACGCGGGCCTCGGCGGCGGCCAGCGCCTCGTCGTGATGCTCGAGCGATTCCAGCTCGGTCTTCATCGTCTCGCGCCGCTGCAGCGCCGCAGCCAGGCTGCCGCCGTGCTTGCGCGAGAGCCGCCGCAGCAGCTCCAGCCGCTCGTCGATGGCCTCCAGGCGCTGCGGGTCGCCGCCGGCGCGCCCTGCGTACCGCGCCAGCGTGCGCCCGGCTTCGTCCAGCTCGGCCGCGGCCCCGCGCACCGCCGCCGCCACCGGCGCAAGCGACGGATCGATCCCCGCCAGCTCGTCGAGGCGCTTGCAGGCGCGCGAGGCCGCAACCACCGCCGCTTCATCGCCCGAGCGGAGCAGCGCCTCCGCCTCCTCGGCCCCGGCGCGCAGCTTCTCGGCCGCGGCCAGCACCCTCCGCTCCTGCGCGAGCGCCTCGTCCTCGCCGGCCTGCGCGTCGGCCTTCTCCAGCTCCTCGAGCTGGTAGCGGAGGAAGCTCGCCCGCTCGGCCCGGGCGCTCTCGTCCGAATCGAGGCGCGCCCGCTCCCGCTCCGCCTCGGAGAGCGCCGCGAAGGCGGCCTCGTACTCGCCGCGCGAGAGGCCGGCGTATCCGTCCAGCATCGCCAGGTGCGTCTGCGCGTCGAGCAGGCCTACATGCTCGTGCTGGCCGGAGATGTCGAGGAGCCCCCGCGTGGCCTGCGCGAGCTGGGCGGCGGTGGCCAGCGCTCCATTGACCCAGGCGCGGCTGCGCCCCTCGCGCTGAACGGTGCGGCGCACCACCAGCTCCGAGCCCGCCGCAGGGAGTCCCAGCCCGGACAGCCGCGCGTCGGTGGCGGCCGGATCGCGGGGGCGGAACAGCGCCTGGACCTCCGCCTCGTCCGCGCCCGTCCTGACCGCGTCTGCCTGCGCGCGCCCGCCCAGGACGAGGTGCAGCGCGTCGACCAGGATGCTCTTCCCCGCCCCGGTCTCGCCCGTCAGCACGTTGAACCCGGGCGCGAAGTGCGCCTCCAACTCGTCGATGATGGCGAAGGCCCGGACGCGGAGCAGCTCCAGCATGGCCGCACCTTAGCAGAGCACCCCGACAGTGGCCGCCGACAGCCGCCGCCGATAGGGCGGCGCTGTGCCTGAATCGCGGCTGGACGAGCCGTGGTACGCTTTGCTCGATGGCTGACGCCAGCCTTGCCGAGTTGCGTGAGCTGACCGAGCACGCCCTGGCGGACGGCCTGCGCGACGCCCAGCGCGGGCGCTGGCGGGAGCTGGTCGCGCAGCTCCTCGGGCGCACCCAGTCGCACGAGGGCCGGCGCAAGCACCTCCGGGCGGCGGCCGGCCTCGACGTCCACGTGCTCGAGCCGGACGACCTCCGCGGCCTCGTCACCAGCACCATCGGCGCGGGCGGCCTGTCCATGGCCATGCCGGCGCCGCTTCCGGTGGGCACGCCGCTCGCCCTCTCCATCCAGGTCGCGCAGCGGAAGGTGCCGCTCTTCGTCAAGGCGCAGGTGGCCTGGGTGCGCGAGGGTGAGATCGGCGCGGTCTTCACCGACGCGGTACAGAGCGACCGCGAGCTGCTCGAGGCCATCGCCGTGCGCGCCCTGCTCACGCCGGGCGGGATGCTGCCCCCGTGAAGGTGGTGCACGACGCGGTAGCTCTCGCCGCGCGTTAGAGGGGCGGTGCGCTCCCGCGGCTACCGGGCTCCCCAGCGCAGCTTCTGGCGGAGGATCGCGAACGGGTCCAGGTCGGGGTTCTTCAAGAGGACCGTGCGGTGCGGGGCGGTGCGGATCTGCACTTCGTCGCCCGCCTGCAGGTGGCGGCCGTGCGCGCCGTCCAGCGTGACGAACATCTCGCCGCGCGAGACGAGCTTGACCCGGATGGGCAGGTCCGCCGGCAGGACCACCGGCCGCTGCGTGAGCGCGTGCGGGCAGATGGGCGTGAGCAGGATCGCGTCGAGCGTCGGGTACACGATGGGCCCGCCCGCGCTCAGCGAGTACGCGGTGGAGCCGGTGGGCGTGGCGATGATCAGCCCGTCCGCCTCGTAGGTGGCGGCCTCGCTGTCGTCCACCGACACCTCCAGGCGCGCCAGGCGGCTGAGCGCGTCCCGCGAGACGACCACGTCGTTGAGCACCGCTCCGGAAAGCAGCACCTTCCCGTCGCGCCGCAGCTCGGCCGAGAGCATCAGGCGGCGCGAGGCCTGCAGCTTTCCCGAGAGCGCCGCGTCGAGCGCCTCCCAGAGGCGGTCGCGGGGGAACTCGGTGAGGAAGCCGAGCGTGCCCATGTTGACGCCGAGGATCGGGACCTCGCGCCCCGCGCACAGGCCGGCGGCGTGGATGAGAGTGCCGTCCCCGCCGAGCACGACGATCAGATCCGCGGTCGCCCCGAGCTCCCGCCCCGGCGCCGCCGGGACGCCGGAGACTCCTGCCTCGGCCTCCACGACGGCCTGGACGCCCCGCTCGGCGAGCCGGGCGACCATCTCGCGCGCCAGGTGGGCCGCGGGCTCGCTGTGCAGGCGGGGAACGATGCCGGCGGTGCGCACGGCCGGAACTGTATCAGGCCTGCCCGGCCGCACGATCTCCACCTCCCGCTATGAGCTTATATTGCCCGGCGGATGCAACGGAGCGCGCGATTTGCCGGCGCAAGCTGACCGCCCCAGGTGGCTCGATCGTGTCCGCTGGCTGCTGGTCCCGGCCGCCGGACTCGGAGCGCTCGGCGTGTTCGCCAAGATCGCGAGGGAAGTCCAGGAGCGCGAGACGACCGCGGTCGACCGCGCGGCGAGCCTGGCGTTCCACCGGCTGGGTTCGCCGCTCGTGGACGCCGTCATGCGCGGCCTCACCTTCCTCGGCTCGTTCCCGGCCGTGGCCGCGGTGGTAGTCGCGGCGGCGATCTGGCTGGTGCGCTCGCGCGACCGGAGGAGCGCCGTCACGCTGGTCCTGGTCGCCGCGGTGACGGAGCTCCTCAACCACGCCCTCAAGGAGGCCTTCCAGCGCCCGCGGCCGTCGCTGTTCCACGAGATCGCCACCCTGCAGAGCTACAGCTTTCCCAGCGGGCACGCGATGGCCTCCGCCGCCGTCTACGGCTCGGTGGCGGCCGTCCTCGCCAGGGCGTACCCCGCGCGGCGGCGCGCGATCCTGCTCGGGGCTTGCATCCTCGTGTTGCTGATCGGTCTTTCACGGGTCTATCTGGGCGTCCACTGGATCACCGACGTCCTGGCAGGTTGGGCGGCGGGAGCGTTCATCGCGCTGGCCGCCTCCATTTCACCGTCAGCCGGCTCGGCGACTCCGCGGTGATCTCCGGGGCATCGCGCCACGTTACAATGTCGGCGATGCCTCCCACGTACATGCCTCGCGGCCGCTCAGGGCGCGGCCAGCCGGGCGACCTGTTCCGCTCCGCGGCGTCCCGCGACCCGCGGGTGGTGCCCCTCGCCGAGAGGATGCGGCCGCGCACGCTGGAGGAGGTGGTCGGGCAGCGCCACATCCTGGGGCCCAACACGCTGCTCCGGGAGGCGATCGAGACCGACCAGGTCCCTTCCCTCATCCTCTGGGGCCCGCCCGGCACGGGGAAGACGACGCTGGCGCGCGTGATCGCCTCCGCCACGCGCGCGGAGCTGGTCGCGATCAGCGCCGTCGAGAGCGGCATCAAGGACATCCGCGAGACCGTGCGCGGCGCGGAGCTGCTCCTGGGCGAGCAGCACCGCCGGACCCTGCTGTTCATCGACGAGATCCACCGCTTCAACAAGGCCCAGCAGGACGCGCTCCTCCCGCACGTCGAGAAGGGCACCGTCACGCTGATCGGCGCGACCACCGAGAACCCGAGCTTCGAGGTGATCTCCGCGCTGCTCTCGCGCTGCCGCGTGTTCGCGCTGCGGCCGCTCGAGGAGCACGAGCTGCGCGAGCTGCTCCAGCGCGCCGTCCGCGACGAGGAGCGCGGCCTCGGACGCACCGGATTGCGCCCGTCCGACGCCTTCCTCGATCACGTGGTCCGCCACTCGAGCGGCGACGCGCGCCGCGCGCTCAACGCGCTGGAGGTGGCGGCCGCGCGCGCGCAAGCCGAGAAGCGCACCGAGCTGACCGAGAAGGACGCCGAGGAAGCGCTGCAGCAGAAGACCCTGCTCTACGACAAGTCCGGCGACGCGCACTACGACACGATCAGCGCCTTCATCAAGTCGCTGCGCGGCTCGGATCCGGACGCGGCCGTCTACTACCTGGTGCGCATGCTGGAGAGCGGCGAGGAGCCCCGCTTCCTGCTTCGCCGGATGGTGATCTTCGCCAGCGAGGACGTGGGCAACGCCGACCCGCGCGCGCTGCAGGTCGCGGTCGACGCGCTGCGCGCCTTCGAGCTGGTCGGCCTTCCCGAAGGCGTGCTGCCGATGACGCAGGCCGCGACGTTCCTCGCCACCTGCCCGAAGAGCAACTCCGTGATCGCGGCGTACGCCAAGGCCCGTTCAGCCGTGCTGGAGCGGGGTCCGCTGCCGGTGCCGCTCAAGCTGCGCAACGCGCCCACGCCCCTGATGAAGTCGATGGGGTACGCGGGCGGCTACCGCTACCCGCACAACTTCGAGGGGCACTACGTCCCCGAGCAGTACCTCCCCGACGAGCTGCAGGGGAGCCGCTTCTACGAGCCGAGCGACTCCGGCGAGGAGGCGCGCATCAAGGAGCGCCTGGAAGCGCTCCGCAAGAAGCGGGACGGCGAGTAGTGAGCATGGCGCACGATCCGCGCGGTGAAAAGAACACCGCCGCCGAATACGGCGGCGAGTGATGCTCGACCTGTCCCGGCTGAACCCCCAGCAGCGCGCGGCCGTGCTCCGGACCGAGGGTCCGGTGCTGGTCCTGGCCGGCGCGGGTTCCGGCAAGACGCGCGTCATCGCCCACCGCGTGGTCCACCTGCTCGACCAGGGCGTTCGGGCGCGCGCCATCCTGGCGGTCACGTTCACCAACAAGGCGGCGGCCGAGATGCGCGAGCGCATCGCGCGGCTGGCCGGCGATCGCCAGCGCTGCCGGGGACTGACGGTGTCCACCTTCCACGCCTTCGGGGTGCGGGTCCTGCGCGAGCAGGGCGCGCGGCTGGGGCTGCCCGAGCGATTCGCCATCTTCGACGCCGGCGACCAGGGCGCGCTGGTCAAGCGCCTGCTCCGCGAGGTGAAGGTGGACGACCGGCGCTTCGACCTGGGAAGAGTCCTCTCGATCCTGTCCCGGCTGCGCACCTCCGGCGAGCCGGGCCACTCGGACGACGAGTACGAGCTGATCGCCGCCGAGCTTCTGCCCCGCTACGAGCTGGGGCTGCGCACCATGGGGGCGGTCGACTTCGACGACCTGCTGCTCCTGCCGCTGCGCCTGTTCGAC
>WNFC01008462.1_pt1 | contig 11343 bp, 9 predicted proteins | sample 5400541 | NCBI WGS metagenome assembly WNFC01 (sample SAMN13153342, study PRJNA577476) | soil metagenome | isolation source: 120 cm saprolite under Douglas fir tree site 2 hole 2 replicate 1 | place: USA:California | collected 2015-04-18
CCCCCACCGGATTTGGTGGCGTTACGGTGGCGTTCGCCAGAGCCAGATACGCAGATCCGGCACTCGGTCGCAGTGCTGTCAGGAATTCGAACTGCTGGTCGGATCCCGGCGTAAAAACGTCTGCGAGGGATGGTGACAGCTCGCTGGCACTCGTCGGAGGCGTCGATGGCGGCTTCGCAAGCGCCCCGAGCAATGTGTCGAACCGCTGCAGGATGGATGGTTCCGGCAAAGGCTTGGGGCCGTGCAGTCCTCCTGGATCGGCGTTTGGAGGCGCGACTGACGGGGCCGGTTGTGGCAGGCCCCGCACCAGGTCCTCGATGTCGTCGATCACCTTACCGATCCACTCCTCGAGTCGCGTATAGGTCTTTCTTGCTCTTGCCAGACGGTGTTGTTCTCGGAGCCGCACCAACGTCTGCTTGAACCAGACCGCCATTTGCGCCGGCGTTGACGCGGCTGTTCGGCGCGCCTCGGCGTCCATGAGGATGTCGACCACGGCACGCGCTATCTCGCTCTGTGGCGAAGGAACCGACGCCGGGTAAATCAGGCGCGCAATCAGCGCGCCCGCGGCGCGTGACACGGCCGCAGCCGCGGCGCTGCTCGCTGACAGTTGCAGCTCGACCTTCGTGCGGTTGAAGGCGGGTTCTGGCGTCGCAGTCATAACCCTTCGAAATTCCTGTTCGCCTTTTCCCTGCCCCCAGACCAGCAGCAATGCGTCGTTGGGTTTCAGGTTTGTCGCCGTCCCTTTCAGATAGATCGGCTTGTTTTTCTCCCCGTCCTTGCTTGTAACCATCGTCGCGGTCGTCTCGATCACCTGCGGCTTCGTCTGTCGGGGCTGCAACGCGTTCCACTCGGCACGCGCCGCCAGCGATGATCCCGTTTCGAACGACTCCGGCACCTCGCCCGGCCCCGGTAGCGTCTGCGCGCGGGTGCCCGGCGGAACCTCGGCGTCGTACCCATCCTGCAGCATGAACGCGAGATATCCACTGGCCGCCACTCCCGGACGCAGCGCGTAGCCGACCAGGGCCGCCAGCTCCATGATCGAACGGCGCTCCGTCGCCGTCGGCAAATATCCCTCGTTCGCGATCCGTTCCTGGTAGAAGGTCAGCACATCGGCGACGACGGCCCAGGCATCGAGAAGCGCGATCGATGGGTCGTCGATCAAGCGCGTCGTCAGCCCCTCCAACGGCTGCAGGGGATCGAGGTCGTACTGGGAGAGGTGCGCCACCATGCTCTCGAAGAAGCTCGCGTGGGTACCCACGCGGTAGGTGAGCGCGCCGAGATTGGGCGGGTTCATGATGGTCGCCGGCGTTAATTGACGAATTCCTTCGCAGCACCCGCAGGGCAGGGTCATCGCCCACCTCGAAGCTGCAGGGAGATTCGGCCGCGCTCCGGAAAGCCGGGGTCGTTGTCCATCTGCACGATTTCTATCGGTCCGACGGAGAGCAGGCCTTTCCCCAGCTCACCATTGGGCCCCTCGTAGAGGCGCTCGAGTCGCGCAACCGTGACGCTCTCGACGCCCGGGACCGCCTGGGCCGCGGCGATCAGACGGCTGACATAAACCGGTTGGCCGAAGGTCAGATTGTCCGGATGAAAGAACGCCGGCTGGCCGTTAGGCAGCGTCCGGTTGCTGAAAAGGTCTCGCAGCGCCACCTTCACATGGCCGCGCAGGGCATGTGGATAGAGGCAGATCGACAGCGCGATGTCGAGCGGAACATACGCGGCCCTGAAAACGGCGAGGTCGTGGCCGATCCGCCGGAAATGCTCCAGCTCGTCCTCCACCTCGTCGATCAGCGCCGGAGTAGACACCTCGACGCCGATCGGGTCCAGGTCAACGTCGGCTTCGTACCAGCTGCCGGTCCAGCTGAGCGTCGCGGCGGCCCGCTGGAGCTTTCGGTTTCGTTGCGCCAGCTCGGCGTAGTCGTCGGCCGTGATCGCTCGTTCGCGCCGGCCGTGACTCGCCGCCGGCGCCGTCCGCTTCACGTCGGCCATCGCCTCAGGATCGGCGCCTCCGCTCGCGGCGAGCGGGTTGCGGACGCAGATCTTGATGCCCGACACCGTCTCGTTTCGAAAGACGATGTGCGTGATCGAGTCCGCCCCGACATTGCCGCGCGTCCCATTGCCGATCCGGTATCGAGTCTCGAAGGTGGTCAACGAAGCTGGTGCCCGACCAAGCTCGCCGTCACCGAAGCGGAGATGGGCATAGCCGTCGTTGTCGATCTCCACGACGAAGGCGCGATCGTCCGGGCCACTCGATAACAGGTCGAAGCTCGGGTGCCAGCTTGTCACGGTGCGATCCGGGGCGGTTCCGATCATGACGACCTCGGGCAGGGCCAGGCTCGGATCCGAGCCGAGCAGGTCTGCCACCGGACCGGGAGACGGCAGCGGCTGGCCGAACGTCAGCGGGATCCGTTGCAGCACGGGCCGGAAGCTGGCGGGAATCTCGATTCCTTCCGAGACCTCGCCCTCCGCCTCGCAGATTTCCTGGACCTCGCCCTGAGGGACCGAACCGGCCGGCTCGTCCTCCCGGCGCCCGTGGTCGACGAGCACGACATTCGCGCGCGCGACGCTGATGTCGTCGAGGTAGAGGCATTCGGGCGGCTGGCCGATCGCCGAGATGCACAGGGGAAAGCGGAGCCGATCCTCCGGCGCCCATTCGATTTCCACGATCGGCTGCCCGTACAGCCCGTCGATACCGGGGGTGACGCGTGTGAGGCGAACCGCCTGGCGATGCGCCGGGTCGGCGTCGCCCGCGGTACCCGCGTTCGGCCCTTTGACCTCTTCGAAGATGAGGACGTCCCCGACGTTCAACCGCAACACGCGTTGAGCCTGGCCCGGCGGTGGGACGGGGAGCCCGTCTTTCAGAGTCGCGCGGATCGCGCCTTCGGGCAGGCAGCATTGCCGGTTGCCCCAGGTATAGAACGGGATCGCGTTGTGGGCGACGACCAGGTCGAGGCGACCGGAGGCGGGCGCGAGCGGCTCGAAGACTTCGTAGCTCCCCCCGGGCGCGCGGTTCACCTCAAGCTCGGCCAGCGGCTGGCAATCGCCCCGGGCGTCTGGATAGTCGGTGCAAAAGAAGATCTCGCCGACGTCGTTCACCGTGAAGTCTTCGTCAGGCATGAGACAGACCCAGGCCCGGGCATTGCACCCTTCATGCATGCGGTAGTCGATAAGGCGCACATGGCGTCGTACCGAGATGCGCTGCCTGGCGGTCCGCAGGTACGCCTCGGTCGCGACGGCATCCTGGAAATAACTGAGGTGGTCGCCGACGTAGGCGAGGATCTCCACCAGGGTGATGCCCAGGTCGGGCACGTGCCGCTCCTGCCAGTCGGGCATGATCAAGGCCAGGCGGTCCAGGATCAGCTGGCGAAAGCTTGCGTAGTCCTTGGAGAGGTAGCTGATTTCGGGTTCGGGCAGCACCGTCGGCGGACACGAATCGTCCACCTCGCAGTCGATGTCGCTGGGGCACGACGCCTTGAAGGAAAAATCCACGGCCGCGTAGCGCGGGTCCACGCCGGACATCGGCTGGTCGGTCGACTCTCCCGCGGCATCGAGGGCGAAGAGCCGGAGCGTGTACGTCGAGTAATCACCCGGCCGATCGACGCGCACATCGGCCCAGCCGTCCTGGTCGCCTTCCTCCGGATCGCCCACGGTCAGGTCGACGACCTCGATGTCGCGGATGTGCGATCCTCCGTCGATCCGCACGTTCGCCCGCACAAGGCCGGCGGGCGCTAGACCGATGAAGTACACCGTGATGGTTCGTTGATCCTGGCTCACCTCGACGTAATCGATCCCACCGGCGCCTTCGTCTCTGACCCGCTTTCGCCGCTCGTCATCCAGGCATTGCACCACCGGAGGGTTCATGGTCCACCTCGATACAGAAACGTGTCGGTCCGGCTCTCGGCGGTTCGCCGAACGACGTACTGGATGACCACCGTCAGCGCCCCATCCTCGCTGGTGACATCGAGCGACTTGACCTCGATCAAGTCCCCCAGCCAGCGCAGAACGGCCGCCTGGATGGTGAACTTCAGCGCGGTCGCCAGCTCGGGACCGGCTGGCGCAAACACCATCTGCAACAGGCCGGTCCCGAAGTCGGGTCGGTTGACGCGCTCCCCAGGACTGGTCAGTAACAGTTCCTCGATCATGTCGCGGATGTGGTCATCGGGATCCGTCGTTGCCGTACGGCCCCGACCGTCGAACTGGAAGGGATAGTCGATGTCCATCACGTCCCCTGGACCCTTGTTTGTGTCGTCGCGATCTGCAGTCCGGTGCCGCTCGTCACGCAAGTAGCCTGGCTGTCGGCGAGAAGGACGGGCGTGCCGTCCGATGTCACCTTTGTGGCGCCGCTGGTCCACATCGCCGTGGCGCAAAACGGCTTGGGGGGCGGCGGGGTGAGGCTGCAGCCCGCCACCGTGTACGTGGCTGTCTGGGTGACGATGGCCTGGCTGTCGACCTTGACCCGAAGCGAGGTCACCACCGGTGTCGCCGTACCGCCATGCGTGCAGTTGACGGTCGCGCCCATGTGGAGCAGGTAGCCCGGCATCAGGTGACCTGCAGGCCGGTGTCGTTGATCGACACCGTATTGCCGTCCAGCTTGATCGTGCTGCCTTTGCCGTTCGTGATTTCGATGGTGTTGCCGGCGATTGAGAGGTGGCAGCTGGCGTCAGTCTCGATGGCGATATTCCCCTGGCCCTGCTGGCTGTCGTCAATCGTGATCGTGACCGTGTCGAACGCCAGGACCTTCTTCGTCGGGGTTCCCGCGGGCCGCGTTTGGTTCGACTCCCAGAAGCAGCCGGTCCAGACGGGCCACCGGGACGACCCGTGTTCGAATTCAAACCAGACCCAGGCGCCCACCGGCGGAATGAGCATCAGGCCGACCTTGTCGCCGGCGTATGGAACGCTCGGCATCGCCCACGGGCTCGGGTTTGTCCCGTAGACCTCGAGCACAGTCGCCCTGATCCGGCCAAGGTTATCGGTGTCGTTGTTATCGGTGACCTGGCCTCGGTACTTTCCGAAGAACTGGCGCTCCTCGCTCACGACGACCCCACCTGCAGGCTGAGCGCTCCCTGGCCCTCGCGGGTCAGGCTGAAACTCTGCCGATACTCTCCGCGCCGGATGCTATGCGTCACCTGCTTGACGTAGTAGGTGCCGTCGTACGACTGCCCGGCGCCGCGGACGGCCACCAGCTGGCGCGCACGCAGGGCTCGTCCATACTGCAGCGCATCGAGCTCGCCGCTCCCATCAACGGAATCCGACGACTGGGTCAGGAGCTCAAGCATCTTCAGTGCGGCATCCACGGCACTGAGCCCCGCCGTATCCCGCGCCATTGTCTTGCGGAGCGCCCTGGTTGGCTTTCCGACCAAGGTGGGCCGGAAACCCGTCGGGATGGGGATGGTGATCGGGAGGCCGAGTACGGGATCCAGCACCTGGACGATGGGCTCTTCCGGCTTCAGAGCATCGAAGGTGAAGTCCAGTCGCTCCACATTCGTCGCCGCGCCCATGTTCATCGTGAGCGGGCTTTGCACGCCACCGATGCGGTGGTCCGGACCCCAGTAAGCCCGGTTGACCATGGGGATGTCGGTCGGTTCCACGAAAAACACGAAGCCGTTCTGCTTGGCAAGGGTCTGGGTGTAGCTGAGATCGGTCCCCTGCTGGCTGGGCACCTCCTCCGTCTCCACCGGCACCTTCGTTGTCGGTGTGACATCGGGTACGAGTCCATACGAGCCCAGGATTTGAGTGACGATCGCCGAATCCGACTGGTTGGGGTAGGTCACGCTCTTCTCTTCCAGGTCCATCTGAAGGCTGATGTCTTCACCGGTCACGGTGAGCCGTGATTGCCCAGGCTGGTTGCTCGGCTGCACCTGGTGGTGCGTGATCAGTCCATCGATCAAGATCTGCGGCAGGAAATTGATAAAGACCATCACGATCACCCGCGATGGCGGGTCCAGCAGGCCGCCGCCAAGCAGTCCGTAGTCGAGGAGCGAATCCTTGCCCATGCTGAACGTCATCTGAAACCCATCGCGTTGGTGGTCTTGGCTGGTGACCTCCAGGCTGGTCAGCGCGTCGATCACGCTGTACGGGGCTGGGACTGGAACGGTGGGCCCAATGGCCAGCTGCAATCGAATGCCCTGGTCCGCCATATCAACCCGGTTGCGGCAATGGGATCTGCAGGCGCCGCCCGATGCGCGCCGTCAGCTCCTCCGGCCGCAGACAAGGATTGCCGTCGCAGAGCCGCCAGAACTGTTCCGGGTCTGCCAGGTAGCGCGCCGTGATGTTATCCAGCCGCTCGCCCTGGGTGACCAGATGTTCGGCGATGATCGTCATGCCGGCGGGATCGGGCAGGAATCGACGCGGGATGTAGCTGACGACACGCCCGTCCGGCAACTGGATCTGCGCCGGTTGCAGTCGCGCATACCGGCTAGTCGCCGAAAACATTCGCCCCCCTCATTGCAGCTTCAGGCCGGAGGCCACGGCTTGCGCGGAAGGAACGAGGTTCATGACGCCGACGCCTTCCTTGATGATGTGGTGTGTCATGAAGATCGAGTAGCCGGGGTCGCCGATCTTCAGGTCGGCGGTACTCAGAACGTTGAGCGTCAGGTCGACTTTGGCCTGGATCGGGTTCAGGAGCGTGTCATACGCCTGCTCGGTGATGCTGAAGTCGGTGAGGTGGACCGGCAGGACGCGTTGCGCCCCCCAGATGAAGAGCACCGTGGGCGCTTCAGGCGGGATGATCTCGGTGTTCCCGAACTGGGCCATGACGTCGTTGGCGATCACACGGCTGCTCGCGGGATAGAGGAGCAGTTCGAGCGCGGAGAGCGCGGGGTAGACACCGAGGTCGTAGGCGACCTTTTCCGCGATCTGGTCCTGGGCGTCGACCTCGATGCTCAGCGTGATCGTCTCCTTGGGCGGCCCCGACAGACGCAGGACCTCCGGCTTGGCTCCCTCCCCACCGCCCCCACCCGATTCCCGCGAGGTCACGTGCCGGGTCATCGTGTCCGGGTTGTACTGGAAGACGATAACGCTGGAGAGCGGCTTCAGCGGATCAAGCCCCACCAGCGCTCCCTTCAGCAGTCGCGGTCCCGGAAGCGTGCTCACCCGACCCTCCTCGGATCAACGGTGCGGGCGAGGGCCCGCTCAAACCGCTGCTTCACGTTGTCGGCAGTGACCTCCCTGGAGGTTCCGAATTCGCGGCGTATCTCCTGATTGATCGCCGATGCGTCCACACCGAGTCGCGCGTCCGTCGATACTCGGCGTATCCGCACTCGGATGATCACGCCGCCGCTCCGTCCGCCGCATCCACGTGGAAGTCGGCTTCGTTGATCGGCTTCTCGAGTTTTCGAAACTCGGTCCGCGCCGCGTCGAGCACGATCGGCATGGTGACAGCCGAGCCCGATGCGGCCGCCAGGAAGGCGGCATTCAGCGCGATGTTGTGGATGCTGCCGCCGGTCAAATTCAGCCGGGCGAGGCGATCGAGATCGAGGCCGGCGCGGGGGGTGTCCGGAGGATAAACGGTCGCCCACATCAGCCGGCGCTCGGTCGCTCCGGGGAACGGGAAATCGACGATGAATCGAAGCCGGCGCATGAAGGCGGGGTCCAGCGCGCTCTTGAGGTTGGTGGCGAGGACGGCCAGCCCGCGATAGGCCTCCATGCGCTGAAGCAGGTAATTGATCTCGACGTTGCCGAAACGGTCGAGGCTGTCCTTGACTTCGCTGCGCTTCCCGAAGAGGGCATCGGCCTCGTCGAAAAAGAGCACCGCTCCACCGGTCTCGGCGGCGTCGAAGACTTTGCGGAGATTCTTTTCCGTCTCGCCGATGTATTTGTCCATCACGGCCGACAGGTCGATTCGGTAGAGCGCCAGGCGAAGGTCGTTGGCGATGACCTCGGCTGCCATCGTCTTCCCGGTGCCGCTCTGCCCGGCAAAAAGGGCCGTGATGCCAAGCCCGCGTGTCATCTTGCGGCGAAAGCCCCAACCGTCGTAAACCATGCTACGGTGGCGCACCTGGGACGCCAGTTGGGTCAGGAGTTTCAACTCAGCCGCCGGCAGGACGATGTCGGCCCAGGTGGCTTTCGGCTCGAGCCGTTCGGCCAGCGACTCCATGCGCGGTCGCGTTCGGGCCAGGCAGGCGTCCCACAGCTCCTCCCGGTCGGCCGGCGTGCTCCTGGCGATGTCGTCGATGACCGTGAGACTCAGGTCGAACTGGCCGGCCAGGAGTGCCGGTGCGTCGCTCGCGTCCTCGCCCAGCGCTTCCGCCCAGGCGGTCTGTTGCTCCGCAGGCGTTGGTCGGCGGACGTCGACGACAGCGCCCGGGCGCCCCGTGACAGGCAACGTTTCGCGCACAGCCAGCAGGGTCCTCCCACCTGTTCGGGTGAGGAATCGATCGACGCGTTGCGTCTCCTGTGGGGTCGGCCGCTCCATCTCGTCGCCATCCAGGTACAGGCTCAGCGGACGCAACAGCGTTTCCCGATACCAGAGCCGCGAGAGCGTCTCGAGCTCCCCGACCTGGTCCGGCAAGAGCCCGGTCGGCAATCGATACAGATCGACATCCAATCGCGCCGCGACGTGCCGCGCGACCAGCGTCTTGCTGTCCGTGTCCGCTCCAACCAGCTGGACGACCGAAGCCCCATCCGGCATGCCCGGCTGCCCGAGCAACTGCAGAACGCGGGCAACCATGGCGTGCGTGGAGGCGGGCAAAGAGGGATCGAGGTCGGCGCCGTCGACGGCGGCGAGCAATGGCGAGAGACGATCGTCGAGGACGTTGAGGCCTTTAAGGTAGTTGACGATCCGCTCGTCCGCGCGGAGGGCACTGCCGGTCAGTGGCTGACCGGGTGCCTGGCTGATTTCGACCAGTCGCCAGTAGCGCAGCGGGCGTTCTGGCGACAGGGCGTCCCACGCTCCATCGGCGAAGACGGTGAGCGCGAGCGCGAAGGTCGGGTAGGGTCGCGCTGCGTCACCCTGGGCCCGCGCGCACAACGGGGCGATCCGCGTGTCCAGCTCCATGGCGGCGCAAAGCAGCAGGATTTCTTCCTCGAATCGCGAGAGTCCGAGGCGGCTGGCGAGAATGGCCAACGCCGGGGGCGGTTCCATTCCAGTAGCGAGCTGCGCCATATCGGCGATGGCCCGGTCGAGCTCGTCGTCGACGGATCCGGGCTCGGCCGCCTCGACGTAGCGGCCGAGCAGCGTGCGCAACCAGCGCAGCGCCGCCGACAGAAACTGGCCGTTTCGCTCTTCCCAGGACGGTTCGAAGCTCATGTGATGGTCACCCGCTGCGTCGCATCGAAGACCGGGGGCACCTGCGTGCGGTCGACCAGCCAGCTCTCCGCTCCGTCGACGCGGAGCCGGAGGTAGTGCGTACCGGCCGGCGCTTTCGGGATGGGAAAGGTGAGCAGATTCGTTTGTGCCGCGATCGGTTGCGCCACGATCTCCCGGTCATCGATCAGCAGCGACGCTCGCTGTCCAGGCCGAACCTCCGGGGTGCAAGTGATCTGCAGCGTGACGCTCCCCGTGACGTCGCGGGGCGCGGGGTTTGGCGCAACGTTCTGGATGCGAGGCGCCAGCAGGACCGGGACTTCATTCGTCAGCCGGTCCGGCTGTCCGGCATGTTGGATGACGGCGCTCACGATATAGAGGCCGGCCGGCCAGTTCACCGGGTCATTCGGGATCTGGACGCTCAGCGTCTTTGCCGTGCCCCCGGCCTGCGGGGGCACGCCGATCGATCCGGCCAGCGCGTTGACGAAGGTGATGGTGGCGGCCCCATCGAGGTGATGCCCCCTGATGACCACCAGATCACCCAACCGCGCGCTGAGTTGCTGGTTGGGCGTCACCACCGAAAGGATGGTCGGGAACGGTGGCGTCAGGTCCGGCTGCACCAGCACCCCCACGTCGCCGACACCGCGAGTCAGTACCGGCAATGGTCGTGCGATCGGCCGCCGGCTCTCGATCAGAACGACCGCGATCTCGTAGGCGGCCGATATCCGGTACTGCGTCTGGAAGATGGTCCAGAGCTTTGACATCTCGTCCACCGTGAGAGGCTGCGGGGTGATTCGAACCCGCTCAACCTGCTGCCACAGGTCGTTGCTCAGCAAGGCGCCCTTGATCTCATCCGGTCCGAGCAGCGGGTGATCGTGGAGCAAGCGCATCGCGCGCCCGAGCACCCGGTGCCCGAAGACGTCATCGTTGTCGCGGCCGTAGGCCGTCATCAGGTAGTAGAGGTTGAGCCCAAGAGCGGGAAAGCCACGTTCACCCCGATTGACTTGCTCAGGGATATCCATGTTTCGCCAGGCGGCGCTCAGCATGGTCTGGTAGAGGAAGAGGTTCAGCTGATTCGAGGTCACGGCACCGCGCGCCCGATCGGGCGCCTGCGTCGTCACCGTGGTGTCGGCCAGGTCAGGATCGCTCGTCACGTCATTGAGCAGCAAGTTGCGAACGGTCGCGGTGACTGCGGCGATGGCGAGTGGATTGCTCATCGGCTCACCGACCCGGACCGGCGCCGGAGGTAGTCCTCGAGACTCATCGGCGGATGTACGAGCCGCTCGCGTCGAGGCGTGGCCGGTGCCGGCTGCGGTAGAGCCGCGCGAATTGAGATCTCGTCGATCGTGATCTCCACGATCGGCTGCGTATCGGGCTTTATCTGCCTCCCTGTCGGCCCTAGGGTTTCGGTCGGAGCGAACTGAGGGAGCCTCGCATCGATCCTTCGCTCCGCAGGGCGGGGCAGGGGCAAGGACTGGACGAAGGGTCGGAGCGACGGCTCTATCCGTCCTTGTCCGATCTGGGAATGAGCCGACGAAGGGGCGACTCGTGGTAGGAAGGGTTCGATCGTCCAGTGTGCGATTCCGGTAGGCACCGTGGATGGGGCGAGCGCTGCGACCCGAGACTCCGACCTTGCCTGCGCGGTATCTGAGAAAACGACTGATGGCAGCGGTAACCGACCTGGCTCCTTGTTCTCAGTGGGGGTCGGCGACGTCGCGCGGCGGTCCGCCGCCCGCTCCACTCGCGGAGCGGGACTGGGATGAACCGGTTGCCCAGGTCCTGGTGATCGCTCAACCGCGAGCGAGCGGACGGCTTCGGGGGGCTGCTGGGTGAATGTCTCGATCTCTCGCTCCGCGATCGACGGCTCGGTTCGGCTGTTTGGGGCGGTCCCAACCTGCCCTCCCTCAGAGGTGGAGGGAATTGAGGAGGCTTCTCCGGAAGGCGACGGAATGCCTGGGCTGCCAGGTGAGGGTGGCGGTGGCGCCCCGGCCAGCTTTATGGAAACCGTCTCGGCATCGGTGGCTTGCTGAACAACATCCCGGTCACGAGTGCTCGGTTGCGGAGGGCTGGGCGGAGCGCCAGGCGCCGGCACCGCACCG
>WNFC01008463.1_pt1 | contig 11343 bp, 11 predicted proteins | sample 5400541 | NCBI WGS metagenome assembly WNFC01 (sample SAMN13153342, study PRJNA577476) | soil metagenome | isolation source: 120 cm saprolite under Douglas fir tree site 2 hole 2 replicate 1 | place: USA:California | collected 2015-04-18
CTCCACCTCCTCTTCCAATTCACTTGTTTGCTGCCAAGGTTGAGCAGACGGCCACAGTCACAGCCGTCTTCGCCATGGATTAGCGGCATTTTGATTTTGCCGCCGTCCTAGCTCAGCGTGGCGCGGTCGGCATTGACGGCGGCGCCGATGATTCCCATTTCGTCGGTGGTGGGGATGACTTCAAAACGGCTGCCTTGCAACGGGCTCATTTTCACCATGTCGTGCAAGAGCCTGTCCAGCAATCCGATGTCGATGAATTTTACATCCGGGCCGGTAACAAAAAACATTCCCGGGCCTTCCATGTGAATACTGGTGGCCGTGGCCGCGGTCAAAGCACGGTGACACAACATTACAAATTCCGCGCAACGAGCGTCACCCGCGCGGGCATTTTCGAAAACTTCTTCCGGCTCAAGGTCCAGAAATCTCAGGCGCATGGACCGGCGACCGAGAATTCCCTCCAGATGTCCACGCCCTCCGCAACCGCAGAAGTTTTCTTTTGGGTCTAGGGTGACGACGGAGTGCCCGCCTTCCCAGATTCCTTCGCTGGAAGGATAGCGGCCGAACCCCACTCCGTTGCCGAGCGTCCACACGCGTGTGAGTTTGTTCAATTTGCCTTGCGTCGCAGCGATTCCCGCGGCCATCACGTCCGCGTCATTAAAGAGGCGAACGTGCGCGCTGGCAAGTTTGCCGCTCATCGCGGAAGACAGGGCGGCTTGCAGGGCAAAGCCTTTCACCTGATGGAAGTTGGGCGAATCCTCGACCACGCCGTTGCGAATGATCCCTGGGAAACCGATGCCAATTGCGGAGATTTTTTCTCCGCCGGCGACTTTCTCAACCTGTAGCCGGATGCAATCAACGATCCCCTCCGCGGGCATGGACTGCAGCGGGTCCGGCGATTGCGGTTTTTCCGGAAAGATGTCGAGCGAGCCGAGCACCTTGTGGGATTCCACGAGGCCGACGGCGATGTGTTCCATTACGAGTACGCCAACTGTCCTGCGCATGATGCTCCTGCCAATCTTAGGTAGTCGAAGATTCGGGCAATCGACTCCTCACTCGGACGTGATTACGTCCTGACCAGTTTGTTGAGCCCGTTGAACGCGGCGGCCTTATAGCATTCCGCAAGAGTCGGATAGTTGAAGACGGTGTCCACGAAATACTCCACCGTTCCTTTCAAGGCGAACACGGCCTGTCCGATGTGCAACAACTCCGACGCCCCTTCTCCAATGATGTGCACGCCGAGGAGCAGCTTGGAGCCGGGATCGAAGATCAGTTTCAGTCGTCCGGTAGTATCGCCGCGAATTTGGCCGCGAGCAATCTCGCGGAAATAGGCCATACCTACTTCGTAAGGAACACCTTCGTCCGTCAGTTGCTCCTCCGTCTTTCCGATGAACGAAATTTCAGGGATGGTGTAAATCCCGTAGGGATAATTCGCGCGGTTGGAATTTGTGGGCATGCCAAACGCTTTGGCAGCGGCGATGCGTCCTTGCTCCATGGAAACCGACCCGAGGCTGGGAAAGCCGATCACGTCTCCGACCGCAAAGATATGGGATTGCTTGGTCCGGTAATTTTCATCGACGACGATACGGCCTCGCGCATCGGCCTCCAGGCCGGCGGCGGCAAGATTCAGTTCATCCACGTTTCCTTGTCTGCCTACGGCATACAGCAGCGCCTCGCCGGAAACTTTTTTCTTGCTCTTCAGATTGGCCACGACCAGGCGATCCGGAGTCTCCTCGACGCTCTCCACTTCCTCGTTCAGCCGCAGCGTGACGCGGCGGTCTCTTAGATGGTAGCAAAGAGCCTCGACCATCTCGGCGTCGGCAAACTCGAGCAACCGGGGACGCTTTTCGATCAATGTCATGCGCACGCCGAGCGTCGCGAACATGCAAGTATATTCGACGCCAATCACTCCGCCGCCCACGACAATCATGGACTTGGGAATTTCCGGCATTCGCAGGATCTGATCGCTATTGATAATGGTCTTATCGTTGAAAGGAACGAGAGGAGAAACCGCGGGTTTCGTGCCGGTAGCGATGACGATGTATCCGGCTTCCAATTCGGATTGTCCGCGCGAACTCGTCACCTGCATGTGGTGAGGATCGAGAAAGCTGGCGGTGCCCGTAAGCACGTCGATTCCGTTGCGAGAAAGTTGCGCGCGAATCACATCGATTTCCGTCTTGATGACATTGAGAGCGCGGAAAGAGAGATCAGCCATAGTGATCGGCTCCTTCACGCGATAATTGACGCCGTAGATGCTTTGGTACTGATACCCGGAAAGATGCAGAACGGCTTCGCGGATGGTCTTGCTCGGGATCGTGCCGGTATTGATGGCGGTCCCGCCAATCACCTCCAGTTTTTCGACGAGCGCCGCCCGCTTGCCAAATTTCGCCGCTTGAATCGCGGCCCGCTGCCCTCCGGGCCCGGAACCAACCACGATGAGATCGTACTTTTCCATGGTTTGCCGCGGGAGTATACCACCGTTGCAATCGCATAGTCCTTGTTGACGCGGGTCCAGCGCTCTGCCATCATTTTGAGAATTTGTTTGGGCGCTGCTTGGATTTCTGAGTTTGAGGAATTTTCTGAGGGGGGAACGATCGGCCTGCGGGTTTCCATACTGGCGTCTGGCAGCTCGGGCAACATCACATTGCTCGAGACCGAGCGCACCCGCCTCGTCGTGGACGCCGGACTTGGAAAGCGCGAAACCCTCGCCCGCCTCGCCGCCGTCGAAAGAAGCGTCGAGCACATCGACGGCATCCTCATCACCCACGAGCACACTGACCACTGTAACGGCCTTCCGCAGATGCTCGGCCTGTGGAAAGCGCCGCTCTACGTTACCGAACCGACGCTGGACGCGATGCAGCGAATACTACCCAAAACATTTTGCAAGCGGCTCGAGCGCGTCGAAGCCGTCCAGCCGGGCCAGCATTTCACCATTGGGGACATCGAGGTTCACGCGTTTGCGATTCCTCACGATGCCGCGGATCCCATTGGTTTCACGTTCCGTTCGAATGGCGCAAAGATGGCCATCGTGACAGATCTTGGCTACATGCCGGAGCTCGTTAAAGTCCACCTCCGCGGTGCTGACTGCCTCGTGCTCGAATCCAACCACGATCTCGACATGCTGAAAGTGGGGCCGTATCCCTGGGCGGTCAAACAACGCGTCCTCAGCCGCACTGGGCATCTTTCGAATCATGCCGTAAGCGAGTATCTTGCCGACCCCGACGGTTTCGACGCGATGGCGCGCTATCTGGTGCTCGCCCACGTATCGCAGGAAAACAACAATCCCGATCTCGTTCGCCTCTCCGCCGAGGAAGCCCTCAACCGCCGCCCCGCCGAGTGCGCGTTTAATGGGGAACTCCTGGTGGCCTCCCAGCAGGTGCCGCTCAAACCCCTTGAGCTTTAGCAATTATCTGGATTTGCATAATGTGAATTTTCAATCGCTTTTCGGGCGATTCTCTTCTAGACTTGTATTGTCTTGGTAGAGGTGCGGAAGCCAGGAGTAGCCGGGCGCGCAATTCCGATCAGCTTCGGACGCCCGCGCGAAAGGGGCATTCCCGTTGTTGCAGCTGTTATCCGCCGAAATCGCCGCAGTAGCTGAAACCGCGGTGGTTGGGGAACAGGTCCAAGGCCTGTTCACTGTCATCCGTTAATTCGGATGAAGCGCTATCGAGAGGCGGCAGCCTCGATTTGTATCCTCGCGGTTCCTTCCTTTCGTTTCGCTCATCCAGAGATGCCCGAATCGAATGAATCTTTTCGAACTGACGCGCGCGCTCGTCGACATCGAATCGACGACCAACCATGAAAAAAATGTGGGCGACTACCTCTTTGCCCAAGTGTCCGCCCTGGCCGCTGGCCACGACGGCCGCATCGAGCGCATCGCCGCGGAAGCCAACCGCGACAACATTTTCGCGTTTTGGGGTGAGCCCGTCGTCACATTATCCACGCATATGGATACCGTCCCGCCGTTTTTCGCGTCTCACGAAGACGACCAATTCATTTGGGGCCGCGGCTCCTGCGACGCGAAGGGCATTATCGCCACGATGATTGCCGCCGCGGAGAAATTGCTTGCGACGGGCGCGCGGAACTTTGGCTTGTTGTTCGTCGTCGGGGAAGAGCGCAACAGCGCCGGGGCAAGAGCGGCTGCTGCAACTCCTCGTGGCTCGCGATTCCTCATTAATGGCGAGCCCACTGAAAATCACCTCGCGCTCGGTTCGAAAGGCGCGCTGCGCTACGAAATCACCGCACATGGAAAACTCGCGCACTCTGCCTATCCCGAGCTCGGCCATTCCGCCATCCACACTTTGCTCGATGTTCTCCACGATATTCGCCAGATTCCGCTGCCGGAAGACTCGCTGCTCGGCCGCAGCACTTTGAATATCGGCACCATTGATGGCGGCCGGGCGCCTAACGTCGTCGCCGATCACGCCGAAGCGGAAATCATGTTTCGCACAGTCGAACATCCCGCAAAGCTCCGTGAAGCTGTCTCGGCAGCGGTCGCCGGCCGTGCCGAAGCCCGTGAGGTGCTGCACACGCCGGCGGTCCAACTGAGTAAATTCGACGGTCTACCCACTACCATCGTGGCCTTCACGACTGACATTCCCACATTCGACGGAGCGTGGGGGCAGCCCTTCCTCATCGGTCCCGGCAGCATTCACGTCGCGCACACTGCCGAAGAGCGCATCTCCAAAAAGGAATTGTCCGAAGCAGTGGATATTTACGCGCGCATGGCGACCCAGCTTCTCGCGACCGGCCGGAGCAGCGCATGAACGCAGGCCTCGCCATTGTCGGTTACGGGAAAATGGGACGCCTGATCGAACAGCTCGCGCCCGAATACGATTTCGACGTGCGGGCAAAATTCGATGGGCGCGACAACCTTCCTGGCGTGAGCCTTTCTCGTCAGACCCTTCGGGGAGTCGACGTAGCCGTTGAATTCACTTCACCGGACGCCGCTCCGGAGAATATTCGCCGCCTTGCTGCCATGGGCGTCAACTCCGTTGTTGGCACGACAGGCTGGTACGACGATCTTGCCTCGGTCCGCGAAGCCATCACGAAGAGCGGGACAGGCCTTGTTTGGGCGCCGAATTTTTCTGTTGGCGTAAACCTTTTCTTGCAAGCTGTCGGGCACACCGCGGCGCTCTTTGCCAAGCACCCGGACTACCAAGCCTGGGGCTGGGAAATTCACCATTCCGCGAAGAAAGACGCGACTTCGGGCACGTTGAAAAAACTCGTGGAGGAGATGCAGGCGCAAGGCTTCAACCGCACTGTGAATCTGGGCTCCAATCGCGCGGGAGCGCATCCCGGCACGCATGAAATCGGTTTTGATTCGCCTGCCGATACCATCACGCTGCGTCACACCGCGCGTAGCCGTGAAGGCTTTGCGCGTGGAGCGCTGCGCGCGGCTCGCTGGGTGGTTGGGAAAAAAGGGCTATTCGAATTTCGCGAGATTCTCAGCGAATTGAGCTGAGGAGATTCAGTAACGGCGGCTCGCTGCCGCCAACTTTGTTTTCGGAAGTTGGAAGAGAATCAAAGCAAGGAGAAAGACCATGTTTACCGGGACCGGCACTGCTCTTGTTACGCCATTTCGAAACGACGGCACTCTTGACGAAGCAACGCTGCGACGATTGGTTCGACGGCAAATCGAGGCGGGCATCGATTTTCTCGTTCCGTGCGGAACGACCGGCGAAAGCCCGACGCTGACGCGCGAAGAGCACCTTCGCGTCGTGCAGATTACGATCGAGTTGGCGAAGGGGAAGGTTGCGGTTCTCGCGGGCGCGGGCGGTTACAACACCGCGGAAGTGATAGCCCTGGCGCGCGAATTGGCCGCTCTCGGGGCGGATGGCATCCTCTCGGTCACGCCGTATTACAACAAGCCGACGCAGGAAGGGCTCTTCCAGCACTATCGCGCCATTGCCGAAGCCGTGCACCTGCCGATCATTCTTTACAGCGTGCAGGGGCGCACCGGTGTGAACATGGAGCCTGGGACGGTGAAGCGACTTGCCGGCATCGAAAACATTGTTGGCATCAAAGAAGCCTCGGGCAATGTCTCGCAGATGGCCGCGATACTCAACGCCGTGCCGGATGATTTCATCCTGCTTTCCGGCGACGACGCGATTACACTCCCGGTGATTTCACTTGGCGGGCGTGGTGTCATCTCGGTCGTGTCCAATGAAATCCCTGCTGAAATGTCAGAGTTGACGAGGCTCGCGCTCCAGGGTGATTTTGCTGGCGCGCGTTCGATTCACCGCCGCTATCATCCACTGATGGAAATCAATTTCGTTGAATCCAACCCCATCCCCGTGAAGGCCGCCATGGCGGAAATGGGTCTGCTCGAACCCGTGTGGCGCTTGCCACTCGTACCGCCCAAGGCGGAAAATCAGGCGCGTATCCGGGCCGTGCTCGAATCGCTCAAACTCGTCGAGCAGGTTCCGCCCGCGCCTGGCGCCGAGAGGGTTCATGCTGCCATCGCAAGTTGAGCGGCTGTTTGACGAAGCTCCAGCCCACTATGACGAACAACATCAGTGGCTCTTCCGCGATTTCAAAGCCGCGCTGAATCGGGGAGAAATTCGTGCCGCCGAGCCCGATGCCTCCACGAAATCCGGCTGGCGCGCGAACGCCTGGGTGAAAAAGGGAATTTTGCTCGGCTTTCGCATGGGCGCCATCGCGGACATGTCCATTGATGCCGTGAAGCAGCCGTTCTTCGATAAATCGACTTATCCGGTGCACGCGTTCGCCTCTTCCGACGGCGTGCGTATCGTGCCCGGCGGCTCCAGCATTCGCGATGGCACTTACGTTGGACGCGGCGTGATTTGTATGCCGCCGATGTTCGTGAACGTTGGCGCTTACGTGGGCGAGGGCACGATGATCGATTCGCATGCCCTCATTGGGAGTTGCGCACAGATTGGCCGCAACTGCCACATTTCCGCGGGATCGCAAATCGGCGGCGTTCTTGAACCTGTCGGTGCGTTGCCGGTAATTGTCGAAGACGAAGTTTTGGTGGGCGGGAATTCCGGCGTTTATGAAGGAACGGTCGTGAAGCGGCGGGCGGTTCTTGGAACCGGCACGATTCTTAATCGCTCCATTCCGGTTTACGATCTGGTTCGCGACACGGTCTACACTGCCACGGAGACCGAGCCGCTCATCATTCCCGAAGAAGCCATCGTGGTTCCCGGATCGCGCGCCGTCTCGCATCCCAGCGGCGCAAAGTGGGGGCTCTCGTTACAAGCCGCGGTCATCGTGAAATATCGCGATTCGAAAACGGATGCGCGCGTGCAACTGGAAGACCTCTTGCGCTAGCGCGTCACTGCGTCAGCACTTTTTCAAAAAACTGCAGCGCCCGCGGATCATTGGATTGCCCAAGCCAGAACATGGCTTGCTTTCGCACTGCTGGGTTCCGATTCGTCTGTGCGACTTCGATCAATTTGGGCACGCCTTCATCCTTTGGCAACTGGCTGAGCGCAAAGACAGCTTTTTTCTTCACTTCCGTGTCCGGATCGTTCTCGATCGCTCCGGTTATTGTGCCCACTGCTTTCTTTCCTGCTTTTTGCGCCAGCCAGAAGAGCGCTTGTCCTCGCACGTGCGAGCTCGTGTCGTCGTGCGCCATGCGAATTATTTCATCCAGCGCTCCAGATTCACGGCTTACAGAGAGCGCAAACGCTACTTGCGCGCGCACGTCTGAACTCGGATCCGTTTTCGCCATGCGCTGCAAAGCGATCAATCCAGCCTTTCCCCGTGCCGCTCCCAGCCAGAATGCCGCATGCCTGCGTAATCCTTCGCGCTGCTCCGGCGCCACAAAGGATTCGAGCGCCCGGTCGGACGATGCATCGGCATGCAACGCGATTGCCGTCAAGGCGCCGTTGCCGATCTTGCGCTCGCCGTGTTCTTCAAAATCCGAGCCGCGCACATAAGCTGTGAGAAGCGCCACGCTGTCCGCAGGCTTGACTCCCGTCAGCCAGATGAACGGCAGCCCGCCGACATCCAGCGTGCAATCTTGCGAGGCGACCCGAATCTTTACGACCTGCTTCGCTTCCAAGCGGTACAGCACGACGAGTTGCCGCGCTCCCTCCAGTTTGACTTTTCCGTCCGTGTGCGACGTGCTGGTTGTTTCGCTATTTTCTTTTTCCAGCCTGCAGGTTCCGCAATTCCTATCGCTCCAATCGCCGTCGCAACAGACGCCACGCTCCCCAGCGACCTCATCGACGTGGTAGCCAACCCACTCCGGTTGTTCCGCCGTTGCCGCGATCTCGCGAAGGGTCGCATCGAGACTTGCGCCGACGGCGCTCGTCTCCAGTTTCGCATTTTCAATGCGCGGTGCCTCTGTCGCCTGCGCTGCGGCCGAGCTTGCTTGGCCCGACCGAGCCGGAGCTCCGCCTTTCGCCAGCTGCCCGGCAGCACTGCCAATCCCCGCCAGGATCATCGCGAGGCCGAGCGTTTTTCGCAGCGCCGAAACAGATCGTTCCTCTTGCATAGTCTCCCCTCCTACTTTTGCAGCAGTTCCATCAGGTAATCGGTGCCTTCCTTGGAATGCATCAGCGACAATTTGGATACGGCGGTCTTCTTGAGCTCCGGATCTTTTTCGCTTCGCGCGATGGCTACCAGCGCTTTCGCGTTCCCCTGCAGGAAATAGGCGTTCAATACTTCCGCTTTGACCGCGTGATCTGTTTCCCGGTTGTAAATTTCTTGCAGCGCCTTGCCTGAATCGTCCGAATGGATCAGACCAAGGTTTCGAATCGCCGCCCGCCGTAATTCCGAATCTTTTTCTCCCTGCGCCGCTTTCACGAGTCTTCCCGAATCGCCTGCAAGAAAGAATGCCTGCAAGATTTCCCGGCGGACGTCCGGCGAAGTTTCCGTCTGGTACAACTGCTCCAGCTCGTTCGTCCCGTGAACCAGCCCGAGCTGCCGGATCGCTTCGCGCCGCAATGACTCATCCTTCTCGCCCTTTGCAGCCGCGAACAAGCGCTCGTGATCGCCGCCAATCATGTAGCTGCGAAGTATGGCGTGCTTTACAGAGGCATCGCCGGTTGATGCGTAAACCTCGGCCAGTGTCTTCCGCGCTTCAGGACCGCCGAACAGTCCCAGGTATTCGACCGCCTTCCGCTGAAGCTCCGGATTAGTCTGTCCTCGTGCGATTCTGCCCAGAATCTCACGGGCTTGAGGCGACCCGCTTTGTGCCAGCACGAAGAGTGCCTTCGATTTTTCCTTTGGAGAGCTTGAACCGTTGATCACTTTCTCGAGCAGGGGCATCGCGCGTTCGGGGTCGCTGTTCATCAGCCCTTGGATGGCAAGCATTTTCAATTCTTCGTCACTCTGGTCCGCGGGCCTTACCGGTTGCCCCGTCGACTGCTTCACTTCGATTTCCAGCGCGGTGGCATCCTTTTGCCATCGGCTCTGCGGAAATCGCCGCTTCAGGTCTGCAATGGTCGTCAGCGCGGAGTCCCTCTTGCCCAAGCGGTTCTCCGCGTAGGCCTTCCAGTAGAGCGCCGCATCGCTTTGCGGACCGTTCATTTCCGCCAGTTGCTGGAACTTCTCCGCGGCCCGGTCATAGCGGTCGTCGTCCAGATCCTCACGCCCGTCGTCGTATAATTCTTGCAGCCGTTCGATTTTTTCCTGGACTCGCTCGCGTGCTTCCTGTTCACGCTCGCGCTTTTCGTCTTCTCTTTCTTTCGCTTCTTCCTCGCGTTCGCGCTTCTCCTGTTCTTTGTCCCGGGCCTCCTGTGGATCCTGCAGAGAATCGGCAGCATGCATGGAGATTGGTTTAAGTCCGCTCGCGGGTGTGATAGCCGGCACCAACATCAGCGCAGCGATGGCGATCCAGGCCACGCTTGGCTTTCCAAAAGAATTGCCGATGGTCATACTTTGTTCCTCTCTCTTTTCATAGATTCGCTCTGCGCCGGCCTTGTGGCCTCCTGCCGCTGTTGCAGTTCCTTGTTGACCACACGAACTTTGAACAGGATTCCGCGCTCCTCGATCTTTTTCTGGATTGCTTCGAGCTGCGCCGGGGTTACTTCTTCCGGACTGTGGGCCACATCCAGCAGCACTCGTTCCAGTTCGTCCAGCACGCTGGCGAGTCCCGCATCTCCCTCTTGCAACGCCGTCTGCCGATACAACCGGTTTTCCTGGAGCAAGTCTTCCGCGCGCCGTTGCTCGGCCGAGATGTTCACTTCTTTCTGCGCCGGATCATTCGGCGCCGCGTTCGAAAGCTCTACCAGCATCCTCTCGGAGTGGCCCAGGTGTTCGCCCACGGCAACCACCAGCACCCGCTCCCGCACCTGTTCTTGGTTCGCGACATTTTCGCCGGTGCCACCCCGCTTGGTGAAGCGCCCGGCGACAAACGCTGCGATAAGCAGCGCCACAACCCCGCCAGCCGCCACGAGCCGCCGCGGTTCCCTCCACACCTGCCACCACCGTCCCGGTTTCTCTGCTAGACGCGGTGCAATTTCCCTCCACACCCGCGGCCCATAATCTGCTCCCGGATCCGGCACAGGCAGCGTATCCAGCGCCGCGAGGACCGCTTCGATTCGTTCCAACTCACCACGGCATTCTTCGCAAGCTGCCAAATGTTCGGAAATCACCGCTCGCTGTTCGGCAATTCCCTGGCGATACGCAATCAACTCTTCTTCCTTCACGTGTTTCATGATTCGTTTCCCATTGCGCGTGCCTGCGCTTTTGTTTCCACAAAGGGCTCCAGCGCATGCCGCAGTTTCCGGACCGCTCGAAAGACGGTATTCTTCGCCGCGCTTGAACTTGATTTCAAGACGCTCGCGATTTCCTCGATCCCGCAGCCTTCCCAATGTCGCATCACGAAAGCAGCTCTCTCCGCCTCCGAAAGAGCGGCAAGCGCCAGTTCCATCTGTTTTCGCAGTTCGAGACTTTGCGCTAAACGTTCCGGTGTTGGCGCTTCGTCTCGGACGCGATTCAACGGATCGTTTTGCATTCCGTCGCCGTCTTCGACTCTTGGCGCTTCCCGGCGCGCTTCTTCCTTCTGCCGTTGACGCATGCGGTCAATTGCATAGTTCGCCGCAATTCGATAAACCCAGGTTCCGAAATTCGATCGCGCGGCGAACTGACCGAGCTTTTGGTACCCGCGCAAGAATGCCTCCTGGACCACCTCTTCGGCATCGTGCCGGTTCCCGGTCATGCGGTAAGCCAGCCGGAAAACATTGTGGCTGTGCCGCTCAACCAGAACGCGATAGGCTTCGCGATCGCCCGCGAGCGTGCGCTCTACGGCGACGGCGTCGCTTTCTGCGATGGCCTGGGCGCTCTCCACGCTCTGTTGCATCCGATTCATTAGACAGGATTCGAGGCTTGCGGTTAGGTTGGGCCTATAGCCTTATTTGTCAACAGGATAGC